>PVMS01132926.1_pt1 | contig 15739 bp, 15 predicted proteins | sample 1853461 | NCBI WGS metagenome assembly PVMS01 (sample SAMN08582032, study PRJNA380276) | Marine sediment metagenome, whole genome shotgun sequencing project. | isolation source: ocean sediment barecode stripped | collected 2017 | reverse complement strand
TATTTTTTGCCTTGGTGTTGACAGACCGATGGTTTTTATGTGTTCCCTGAGATCCGCTTCACCGAGCTTCAGCATGGCACGGGGTGTCCTGACCTTTTTAAACAGTGCCCGGGTGGCCTTGTTGACACCGACGTCGGTGGACTGGGCCGACAGTATGACGGCAATGAGCAGTTGAAACGGGTTGTCATATTGCAGTTCGGTGGCGGGTTCAGGGTTGGCCTCACGCAGTCGCGTGAAAATCTCCTGGCGCTTGCTGCGGTTCACGGCTGGTTCTGCAGTGTTTATGCTTGTGCAGGTTGACCGGCAGGAATGGCCCTGTGTGCTTTCCTTTCACGTCTTGCGTTGATGATATTGATGCCTGCTATCAGGAAACCCAGACCAAGGAAGGCACCCGGCGGCAATATGGCCAGCAGAAAGCCCCGGTAATCATCGATGACCGTCAGGGTCAAATGCTCACCGAATGCCCCGAACATGAGATGTGCCTGTGCCAGCAAGGTACCCTGGCCGATGAGCTCGCGCATGCCACCCAGGGTAACCAGTACCAGCGTGAAGCCGATACCCATGGCCAGCCCATCCAGCAGGGCACGATCAACGCTATGCCTTGAAGCAAAGGATTCGGCGCGTCCGATGATGGCGCAGTTGGTGACAATCAATGGAATGAAAATTCCCAGAATCAGGTAGAGGTCGTGCAACCAGGCATTCATTGCCAGTTCAATCACCGTCACGATGGAGGCGATGATCAATACAAAGACAGGGATACGTACTTCCGGTCGCACCAGCTTGCGAATCAGTGAGACGCTGACATTGGAGGCGACCAGTGTCAGCGTGGTCGCCAGCCCCAGGCCCAGGCCATTGATGACAGTGGTGGTCACTGCCAGCAGGGGACACAGGCCAAGCAACTGGACAGTACCGGGATTGTTCATCCACAGGCCTTGTTTCAGTACGTACGTATAGGTCGGATCGCTCATTGTCGTGCTGTCCTGTTAATCCTGTTGCTCGTTGGCAGGAGGGTTATCTGTTTCATTGATAGTAAATAATGCCTCCTGATTGTCACGATAGTACAGCAAGGCCTGCCGGACTGCCTTGACCACGGCGCGCGGGGTGATGGTTGCCCCGGTCAGCTGGTCAAAATCACCGCCGTCCTTTTCGACTTTCCAGCGCGCCAGTGGCGGATTTCCCAGCGAGCTGTTATCGAACAGGTGTATCCAGTCCGAGCGGGACTCGTCAATGGCATCACCAAGCCCCGGTGTCTCACGGTGGCCAACGACCCGGACCCCGCTCAATGTGCCGTCGACACGGATGCCAACCAGCAGTTTTATGGATCCGTTGTAGCCATCCGGTGCAATCGGGGCAATGACCAGCGCGACCGGCTGACCTGCCTTTCTGGCACGATATACCGTGACCGGTTCACTGCTGCCAAGCAGCGGCTTGTTTGTCACCAGCAGCATGTCTTCCAGCAGCATGTTGTCATGCTGTTCCGGTGTAATCAGCTGATGCAGTTTGCGTAGCAGGGTAGCGCGTTCGTTGGCGGCAATGCGCTCGCGGGTGTTATCAAATGTATAGGCCACCAGTGCTGTACCGATAATTGCGAACAGCAGCAGAATGATGGTGGTAATGATGATCTGGCGGTAATTCACAGGCTATTCCCGGTCACCATGCCCGAATACACGTGGCCGGGTGTAGTAATCAATCGTGGGTGCTGCCAGGTTCATGAGTAACACGGCAAAGGCAACACCGTCCGGATAACCGCCCCAGGTACGAATAACGTAGGTCAGTACTCCGATACCGATACCATAGTAGATGCGTCCGTGTGGTGTGGTGCTGGCCGAGACCGGATCAGTGGCTATAAAAAATGCGCCCAGCATGGCGGCGCCGCTGAATAGCTGGAACAGCGGTGTCGAATAGCTGTCCGGATTGATGGCATAGAAGACAACGGCAATGGCCGCCAGGCCGCCCAGCATGCCTGCCGGGATTTGCCACTGAATTACTTTCATCTGCAGCAACCACAGGCCGCCCAGCAGGAACCACAGGTTGATCCATTCCCAGCCGGCACCGGCAAAACTGCCAAACAGGGGGCTGCCATGCATTTCGCTGAGTGTTTCACTGAGGCCCAGCCGGGTTTTTATGCTGTCCATGGGCGTGGCCATGGTAACAGTGTCCAGCGATAACCCGGCAGGCAGGTTGCCGGTGAAGACCAGTGTCAGTGTGTCGGGAAAGCTCAGATGTATCCCGGGAGCAGACCACAGGGTCAACTCCAGCGGGAACGAGATCAGCAGTACCACATAACCGGCCATCGCCGGGTTGAATGGATTGTAACCCAGCCCGCCATAGAGCTGCTTTGCGATCACGATGGCAAACAGGCTGCCAATGACCGGAATCCACCAGGGTGTGAGCGGTGGTAATGCCAGTGCCAGCAGCACCGCGGTAACAAGGGCGCTGCCATCCAGCAAGCCGGCGAGTACCGGTCGGTTGCGCAGTTTGAGGATGGTTGCCTCTGCAGCGAGTGCGGTGATAGCGGCAAGCAGGATATTGAAAACAATGCCCCAGCCGAAAATCCAGAAGGCACAGATGATGCCGGGTATCAATGCCAGTAATACACGCAGCATCATGACAGAAACACTGTCTGATACCGGCAGGTGCGGTGAGCTGTAGGTTTTAAATTCCATCAGTCGGTGGTCTTGTTTGCGGACTGTTTCTGCTGGCGCCGCCTGTCAGCGTCATCAATTAACTGTTGTTGTTCGGCTGTCAGGTTGTCGATATTTTTCGGCACCATATCAGCCTGTTCCTTTTTACGCTTCACGCGGTCCAGTGCCGCCTGTATTGCTGCCTGCTTGGCATCCTTTTTGCCACCGTCTCCGGACAGGGCCTGTTTCTTCTTCGCCATGCGCGCTGCACGTTCCTGCTTGATGCGTGCCAGCCGCTGTTGCTTCGCTTCGTGCCGGCTGCGGGCATTGTCGGAGGCCTTTTTCTGTACCTCCTGGGTCCAGATTTCTGTCTTTGCATGGCGGTAGTATTGCACCAGTGGTATGTGACTGGGGCAGACATAGGCACAACAGCCGCATTCAATGCAGTCGAACAGGTTGTAATCCTGGGCGGCGTCGTAATTGTTGCTGCGTGCATACCAGTATAATTGCTGGGGCAACAGCTCTGCCGGGCAGACATCCGTGCATTTTGCACAGCGGATACAGGGCTGTGCCGGTGGTGGTGCCGGCATTTCCTCACGGGTAACGGCAAGCACGCAATTGGTGGTCTTGATGACCGGTATGCTGTCGGTATGCACGGTATGGCCCATCATGGGACCCCCGATCAGCAGGCGTTCAATGTTTTCTGTATAACCGCCCGCCCTCGCTATCAGATGACTGACCGGGGTGCCAATCAAGGTATCCATGTTTTGTGGATGTACGACACCTGCGCCGGTCACCGTCACGATGCGTGACACCAGCGGCTGTTGCCTGACGATGGCATTGTACACAGCCGCGGTTGTGCCGACATTCTGGCAAATAATGCCGATATCGGCCGGGAACCCCTGGCCGGGTGTTTCACGTCCGGTCAGCATTCTGATCAACTGGCGCTCGCCGCCGCTGGGATAGAGATCCGGCACCCGTGTCACCGTAATACCGGGTTCATTCACGGCAGCCAGTGCTGCCCGCAGCGCCTGCTCCGCCTCCGGCATGTTGTCTTCAATACCGATAATGCAGGCATCCGGTTGTACACCGTGACGCAGTATCCTGATGCCCTCGACAACCTCGGCAGCCCGTTCCTGCAGCAGCCGGTTATCGCAGGAAATATAAGGTTCACATTCGGCGGCATTGATCAACAGCAGTTCGACTCGCTGCTTGCGGGCACACAGCTTCAGCTGTGTCGGGAAACCTGCGCCGCCCAGACCGACAATGCCGGCCTGCCGGATGAGATCACACAAGCTGGCCGGTTCCATCTGCCGGTAGTCAATGGCGGTATGATCCGTCTGCCGGCAGCTGTCCTTGCCATCGGTTTCGATGACGACACAGTTTGCCTGCAAGCCGGAGGGATGCGGGACGGGACGTTTTTCTACAGCGGTGACGGTGCCGGAACTTGAGGCATGTACGGGCGCGCTGACAACTCCGGGTGCTGTGGCAATGACCTGTCCCTTGTAGACATAGTCACCCGGTCTGACCAGGCATTCGGCCGGTTCACCGATGTGTTGCTGGAACGGCAGTACCAGTACCGGCGGGATGCCGGCAGCAACAATCGGGATAGCTGCCGTGACATCACGGTGACCGGGCAGGTGCAAGCCGCCGTGGAATGTATACAGCCGGTCGAACGATGCAGGCTGTGGCCGCTTGAAACTGGCGCCGGAGTCAGCCATGTACACTGACTCCCGTGGTGGTGTCCGGTTTCGGCCAGACCCAGTTGCGAGCGGTGGTCTTTACCGGGACGACATGGATACATTCAACCGGGCAGGGCGGAATGCACAGGTCACAGCCGGTGCATTCACTGGTGATGATGGTATGCATCTGCTTGGCGGCACCGAGAATGGCGTCAACCGGGCAGGCCTGAATGCACAGGGTGCAGCCAATGCATACCTGTTCATCAATAATAACCACGGTCTTGTCGCTGTGCTCGCCATGCTCGGGGTTAAGTGGCTTGGGATCCATTCCCAGCAGGTCGGCCAGTGCCAGTATGGTGCTTTCACCCCCCGGCGGGCACTGATTGATGTCGGCCTCACCGGAGGCCATTGCTTCAGCATACGGGCGGCAGCCGGCATAGGTGCACTGGCCGCACTGTGTTTGCGGCAGCAGGGCATCAATCTGGTCGACGACCGGATCACTGTCCACGCGAAAACGAATCGCGCTGTAGCCCAGTACCAGGCCAATCACTGTGGCCAGGAGTCCCAATGCAATTATCGCGGTCAGCATGACATGAACGGATGAGCCGGTGACAGGGCAGCCGGATTGTTTACCCCTTGATCAGACCGGAAAAGCCCATGAAGGCGAGCGACATGAGACCGGCTGTCACCAGTGCAATTGCCGAGCCGCGAAATGGTGCCGGTACATCGGCAGCCGTAACACGTTCACGGATGGACGAGAACAGGATTAATACCATCGAAAAGCCAACCGCTGCACCGAAGCCATAGACGGCTGATTCGATAAAATTCAGGTGCTGCTGCACATTCAGCAGCGCAACACCGAGGACTGCGCAGTTGGTTGTAATCAGGGGCAGAAATATCCCCAGTACCTTGTAGAGCAGCGGACTGGTTTTATGCACGACCATTTCCGTGAACTGCACCACGGCAGCGATGACCAGGATGAAGGTGATGGTGCGCAGATATTCCAGCCCGAGTGGCAGCAGCAGGTATTCATTTGCCAGGTAGCTGCAGATTGATGACAGTGTCAGTACAAACGTGGTGGCCAGCGCCATGCCGGTGGCGGTATCGACATTGCGGGAGACGCCCATGAACGGGCACAGGCCCAGGAATTTTACCAGGACAAAATTATTGACCAGTACGGTGCTGACAAGGATCAGTGCGAGTTCAGTCATGGGTTATCTGCACCCCGGGCTACGAATATTCGCTTGTTTTTGGACGGACACTACTTGACACGCATTCCGGGCTCTGCGCCATTATCCGGATGCAGTACAAACAGCTCGCTGCCACCCGGCCCGGCGGCCAGCACCATGCCTTCCGATACCCCGAAGCGCATCTTGCGCGGGGCGAGATTGGCAACCATGACGGTCAGCTTGCCTTCCAGTGCTTCCGGCGAGTAGGCGGACTTGATACCGGCAAAGACATTGCGGGTTTCGCCGCCAATATCCAGAGTCAGCTGTAACAGTTTGTCGGCACCTTCAACGTGTGCCGCCTTGCTGATGCGGGCAATGCGCAGGTCGAGTTTTGCGAAATCCTCGAAACTGATGGTCTCGGCAATCGGGTCATTGTGCAGCGGCCCGCTCACAACTTTTTCCGGAGCTGCAGCTGTCGTGCCGAGGCTGTCTTTTGAATCTTCCAGCATGGCGTCTATTTTCTCCTGTTCAACGCGTGTCATCAGCGGTTTGAATTTGTTGATGCTGTGGCCGGTCAGGGGTGTGTCGATGGCATCCCAGGTCATGGCCGGCAGCTGCAGAAAGGTTTCCACATCCGCGGCCATGGCCGGCAGCACCGGTTGCAGGTACGTTATCAGTACCCGGAACAAATTGAGGCCGACACTGCAGACCTCCTGCACCGTTTGTCCCCGGCCTTCCTCTTTTGCCAGCACCCAGGGTTTGTTGGCATCGATGTACTGGTTGGCACTGTCGGCCAGTGCCATGATCTTGCGAATGGCCTGCCCAAACTCGCGGTGTTCGTAATCCCCGGCAATGGCATCACCCGCGGCAACGAAGGACTGATACAGCGCTGTCTCTGTGCACTGCTCCGAGAGCCGACCGGCAAACCGCTTGTTGATAAATCCTGCGCAGCGGCTGGCAATGTTGACGACCTTGCCTACCAGGTCGCTATTGACCCGTAACACAAAGTCTTCCAGATTAAGATCGATGTCATCGACACCGCTGCCCAGTTTGGCGGCGAAGTAATAACGCAAATACTCCGGGTTCAGGTGATCCAGGTAAGTGCGTGCCTTGATAAAGGTGCCCCGTGACTTGGACATCTTTTGTCCGTCAACCGTCAGAAAGCCGTGGGCGAAGATTGCCGTGGGGGTACGAAAATTTGCGCCACTGAGCATGGCAGGCCAGAACAGGGCATGGAAGTTGATGATGTCCTTGCCAATAAAATGGTAGAGCTCGGTGTCCGAGTCGCTGTTCCAGTAACGATCGAAGTCCAGTTCCGGGCTGCGGTCGCAGAGGTTTTTAAAGCTGGCCATGTAGCCGACGGGGGCATCCATCCAGACATAAAAGAATTTGTCCGGATGTCCCGGGATTTCGAAGCCGAAGTAGGGGGCATCACGGGAAATCCCCCATTCCTGCAAGCCGGCGTCAAACCATTCTTCTACCTTGTTGGCGACTTCAACCTGCAGGTGCCCCGCCCTGGTCCACGTTTTCAGCAGGCCTTCAAAATCGGTCAGCTTGAAGAACAGGTGTTCGGTTTCCTTCTCGACGGGGGTGGTGCCGGAAATTGCCGACACGGCATTTTTCAATTCAACGGGTGCGTAGGTGGCCCCGCAGGCCTCGCAGTTGTCACCGTACTGGTCAGCTGCACCGCACTTCGGACATTCACCCTTGATAAAGCGGTCCGGCAGGAACATTTCTTCCTGCGCGTCATAGGCCTGGGTGATGGTGCGTGTCGCGATATGACCGGCTTGCTGGTTGCGCTCGAACACCTGTGCAGCCAGCAGACGATTCTCATCCGAATGGGTCGTGTAATAATTGTCAAAACTGATATTGAAAGCCGCAAAATCTGCCTGGTGTTCCTGTGCAGAGGTGGCAATCAGTTCCTCGGGTGTAATGCCTTCCTGGCGGGCGCGCAGCATGATGGGCGTGCCGTGGGCATCATCGGCACACACATAGGTGCACTGCTGGCCGCGCAGGCGTTGAAAACGTGCCCAGATATCCGTTTGGATATACTCCACCATATGGCCAATGTGGATAGGCCCATTGGCATAGGGGAGTGCACTGGTGACCAGAATTGTGCGGTTTTCTTGACTCATGCGTCGGCTGTCCGGATTAAAACCCTGATACTAGTATGAATATTGGTGCAATTATTCGGGCCTTAGTATGCCATAGACCAGAGTGGCGTGGGGATTGTCGGCGGCGGACAATGGGACGGTCCTGAAGAGTTCGTGTACACTACGCGGTCAATTTTCCCGGACTGTCAAACAAAGGGCGGCTGGATCCCAGGAGTGAAACAATGGCTGAAGTAACCCAAGCCCAGATTGAAGAAAAACTGGCAACGTATGTGGACCCTTATCTGGAAAGGGATCTGGTTTCAACCAAATGTGTGAAGGATATCTCGGTTGCTGGCGATAGCGTCGCGGTCACCGTGGTGCTGGGGTTCCCGGCCAGCGGTTACCATGCAGAACTGGCGGCAAAACTCAAGGAACTGGTCGAATCCATCGATGGTATCAACACTGCAAAAGTCGATGTGTCCACCAAGGTCTCGGCACATTCGGCCCAGAAGGGCGTCAAGCACATCGAGGGCATCAAGAACATTATCGCGATTGCTTCGGGCAAGGGCGGTGTCGGCAAGTCAACCACCGCGGTGAATATGGCGCTGGCGTTGTCTGCCGAAGGTGCCAGGGTCGGTATTCTGGACGCGGATATTTACGGGCCGAGCCAGCCGCGCATGCTGGGCGTCAGTGGCAAGCCGGAATCGCTGGATGGCAAGTCGCTGGAGCCCATGAACAGCTACCACCTGCAGGCCATGTCCATCGGTTTTCTGATTGACGAGGAAACGCCGATGATCTGGCGTGGTCCGATGGTCACCCAGGCTCTGCAGCAGTTATTGAATGATACCAACTGGAAGGACCTGGATTACCTGATCGTCGACCTGCCGCCAGGTACCGGCGACATACAGCTGACACTTGCACAGCAGGTGCCGGTCAGTGGTGCCGTGATCGTCACCACTCCGCAGGACATCGCCCTGCTGGATGCCCGCAAGGGTCTGAAGATGTTCGAGAAGGTGGAAGTGCCGGTGCTGGGTGTCATCGAGAATATGAGCATTCACATCTGCAGTGAATGCGGGCATGAAGAACATATCTTTGGCAAGGGCGGTGGTGAACGCATGTCCGAGGAAAACAATGCCGATTTCCTCGGCGCCCTGCCGCTCGACAAGCGCATCCGCGAGGAGACCGATTCCGGCAAACCAACGGTCGTTGCAGAGCCGGATTCCCGCATCTCGCAGATCTACCGTGAGATATCACGGCGTACGGCAGCCAAACTGTCCTTGAAGGCCAAGGATTACGCGGCACGCTTCCCGCAGATCGTCATCCAGAATGACTGATTAAGTCATATGTCAATAAAGTCAGATAAATGGATCCGCCGAATGGCGGCTGAGTACGGCATGATTGAACCGTTTGAGTCAGGCCAGGTTCGCGAGAATGGCACGGGTCGTATTGTTTCCTACGGTACGTCCAGCTATGGCTACGATATCCGCTGTTCCGACGAGTTCAAGATTTTTACCAACATCAACTCGGCCATTGTTGATCCGAAGAATTTTGATGACAACAGCTTTGTCGATGTGCAAGCGGATGTCTGCATTATCCCGCCGAACTCGTTTGCGCTTGCAAGGACCGTGGAGTATTTCCGCATTCCGCGCAACGTACTGACGATATGCCTGGGAAAATCCACCTATGCCCGCTGCGGCATTATTGTGAATGTCACGCCGTTTGAACCCGAGTGGGAAGGGCATGTGACACTGGAGTTTTCCAACACCACACCGTTACCGGCCAAGATCTATGCCAACGAAGGTGTCGCGCAGGTATTATTCTTTGAGTCCGACGAAGTCTGTGAAACGTCCTACAAGGACCGGGGCGGGAAATATCAGGGGCAGCAAGGCGTGACCCTGCCGAAGACCTGATCCAGGTCATATCACCTGTGTGGGAGCGGCGTCCTCGCCGCGATGAATCGTAATCGCGCCGGGGACGGCGCTCCCACAAAAGCCAGGCTTGCAGTCGCGAATCCTGCGGTTGAATTGTTCGCGCTTCGCATCCGCGAACTTCATTTAAGGCACTATCCGCAGCGTCTCGCTGAAACTCTCCAGGTCGCTGGTATATTCGGAATCATCTGTTTCACGTTGCCAGATGCGGATCGGCAGGTAATTGAGTGCGGGTGCGCACCACACGTAGGTCTCCCGCCGGCTATTGTTGCGCAGTTTGGTAATTTTTACCGTTGCAAATGTGCCGGCAGGTACTTCCAGGGTTTCGTGGCCGACCACCTTGTAGCGATATTCCTTCAGCTTGCCGCCGTCGGCAATATTAAATGTCACATCTTTCTTCCCCTGCTTCAAAGCGAGCATCACACCCAGTTGTGAAGCGAGCTTGTCGATGGTGTCTGCCGGTATGTCCATTTCCCAGAGACTGCCCTCGACGTGGTTACTGACGCTCCTCTCCTGCCAGTCAAAGGAGAGGTCTGCTTTCCGCTCCCTGCGGCCACCAGTGCGCAGGTAGTGATACTTGTCCGGACGTACACCGGTCGTGCTCATGTGGCCACGACTGGTTTCATGCAACCGGTCTTTTAGCAGCCAGGATACCCAGCGGGTTGGCCAGCTGCGCGATGCATACAGATAACTGCCAGCGGCGCCGGTTTGCAGCACAATGGTGGTTGTGCCAATACGCAGCTTGCCGCGTTTGAGGATATAAGCGGCCTCGAAGTCGGGCAGGGCGGCAGCCTGCAAGGCGGAGGTTGCAAGTATTGCTATCAGCAGCAATATCCCCGGCAGGGTTTTTTTCAACATGATGCTGCGGATTCCGGTATTAATATGACGGGCGTGGTCATTCGCGCACCGTCAAGGACGGCGTTGCCGGTGTCATCGAGCTGCAAGCGTTGTTCGGCAAACCAGCGGATCGCCAGCGGGTACAGGCGGTGTTCCTGTTCCAGTACCCGGGCTGTGAGCGTCTCGACCGTATCCTGTTGATGCACCGGTACCCTGGCCTGCAGCACAACCGGACCACCATCGACGGCCTCGGTTACAAAGTGAATGCTGACCCCGTGTTGCTTGCCGCCGGATTCGAGCACCCGCTGGTGGGTATTCAGGCCGGGAAATTCAGGCAGCAGCGAGGGATGAATGTTCAGCATCCGTCCCTGGTAATGGCTTACAAAGCCGGCGGTCAGTATGCGCATAAAACCTGCCAGTACGACCAGCCCCGGCTGAAAGCATTCAATACAGTCCTGCAGGGCCTGATCAAAAGTGGCCCGGTCTGAATACAGCGAGTGGTCAACCACGGCCGTGGTGATGCCGGCCCGGTCAGCCCGTTGCAGACCCCCGGCTGCCGGGCGGTTACTGATGACAGCACGAATTTCAATCGGCAGATTGTCGTTGGCAACGGCATCGATAATGGACTGCAGGTTACTGCCTCGTCCGGAAATCAGGATGACGACAGGGAGTGGAGGGGTTGCCGCATTCATTGGCGGTTAGTCAGTGTAGACAACCCCGGGTTTACCGTCCCCCTGCTCAACATGGCCGATAATGCAAGCATCTTCACCCTGGCTGGCAAGATGCTCCAGTGCAGCCTGCGCATCGGCTGCAGCCACGCAAACGACCATGCCAATGCCGCAATTAAAGGTGCGGTACATCTCCCGGGTTTCGACATTGCCATTGTGCTGCAGCCATTTGAATATGGTGGCTGTTTGCCATGACCCGGTATCAATGACCGCACGGGTGTTGTCAGGCAATACCCGTGGCAGGTTCTCGGTGAGGCCGCCCCCGGTGATGTGGGCGAGTGCGTGTACCTTTACCTGACTGAACAGGGACAGTAGCGGTTTGACGTAAATCCGTGTCGGGGCGAGCAACCATTCCGCCAGTGGCCGGCCATCCAGGTCATCAGTCAGCTGGTAACCACTGACCTCGATGATCTTGCGAATCAGTGAATAGCCGTTGGAATGCGGGCCGGAGGAAGCCAGGCCGATGAGGGTGTCACCGGCAGCCACGGCAGCGCCGTCAAGGATGGCCGATTTTTCAACAATGCCGACACTGAAACCGGCAAGGTCATAATCGCCTGCACCGTACATGCCGGGCATTTCCGCGGTTTCACCCCCGACCAGTGCGGCCCCGGCCAGTTCGCAACCGGTGGCAATGCCCCTGATGACATCGCTGGCCACATCGAGATCGAGTTTGCCGGTCGCGTAGTAGTCGAGAAAGAACAGCGGTTCGGCACCGGCAACGACGATATCGTTGACGCACATGGCAACGAGGTCGATGCCGATACTGTCGTGCAGTCCGGCTTCCACGGCCAGCATGAGCTTGGTGCCGACCCCGTCTGTACCCGAGACCAGTACCGGCTCGCGGTAGCGGTCCAGCGGTAATTCGAACAGGGCGCCAAAGCCCCCCAGTCCTGCCAGCACCCCCGGTCGCCGGGTTTTGGCGACAGCCGGCTTGATGCGCTCGATCAGCTCGCTGCCGGCATCGATATCCACCCCGGAATCCCGGTAGCTCAAGGTATTTGATTTGTCTGGTGTGTTCACTCGCGGGTTCCCTGATCAGCAGGGGCGCTATGGTAGCTGTCGGTTGCGACCGGTGTAAACTGCGGAATCGCGCTTTGTCCCGGTGGCAGCAGATATGGTCAAATTCTGCAGATACCCGTATGCTTGACACCGTTCCTGAAGCTGATGTGATAACACATGGATAAATATCAACAAAGCAGCTCTTTGCAGGCTGTTCTTTTTTGTGTGCTGTTGCTGCCGGTGCTTGCCGTACAGGCGGCGGCAGACAAGCTGTTTGAATCCGAGGTGGTGGTCGCCAACCAGTCGCCCGGGGTGCGCTCACATGCCATGAAAACCGCCTTGCAGGAGGTGCTGATGCGGGTCACCGGCCAGCATGCGGTGATCTCGAGCGAGCCTGCCCGGGTTATGCTGCAAGATCCGGCGCAACTGGTACAGCAGTATCGCTATTTTACAGTACCGGAGAGCGAGCCACCGGTACTGAAACTGTGGGTGCAGTTCGATGGCGAAGCGATTCGCCAGGCGCTGCAGCAACAGGGGTTGACTTACTGGGGTACCGAACGGCCGGACACGCTGGTGTGGCTGGCGGTGGAAGACCGCGGTAAACGCTATGTGGTTGCCGCCGATGATGGCACGGATGTTTATCATCAGGTTGAACAGGCCGCCCGGCAACGCGGGGTGCCCGTATTGTTCCCGTTGATGGATCTCCAGGACCAGTCACAGGTGCGCTTTTCGGATATCTGGGGCGGTTTCTTTGAAAACGTGCAGGAGGCCTCCAAACGTTATAACCCGCAGGCCGTTCTGATTGGCCGCCTGAACCGCAGTCCGTCCGGTGGCTGGTCGTCACGCTGGCACCTGCAGGTGGCTGGCAAGCCTTCATCCTGGTCAGACAGTCGCCAGCAACTGGACAAGCTGGCACAGCAGGGTATTGATGATACCGCGGATATTCTGGCATCCCGGTTTGCGGTGTCACAGGCCGGCAGTCATTTGAACACCGTGAATATTTCAGTGACCGATGTGGACTCACTGTCTGATTATGCGCGGCTCAGCGAATATCTTGCCGGCCTGACAGCCGTCACCGGCGTGCAGGTTGAACAGATAACAGGTAGCGATATCCGTTATGCATTGCAACTCAATGGCAGCCTGGAAGGCCTTATGCATACAGTGACCATCGGGACAGTGCTTGAACCCCTGGCCAGCGAGATGCCCGGCAGTTTCCGCTTACGCCAGTGAAAAAACGCGATATCCCGAATATCATAACGGCGTTCCGTTTTTTGCTGGTGCCGCCGGTCGTGATCCTGCTGTTGCAGGACCGTTTTGCGGCAGCCCTGGTCGTGTTCGGTGTGGCAGGGTTATCGGATGGGCTCGACGGCTTCCTGGCCAAACGCTTTGACTGGCGCAGCCGGCTGGGCGGCTTGCTGGATCCGCTGGCCGACAAGCTGCTGCTGGTCTCCAGCTTCCTGACGCTGGGCTGGCTTGGCTGGATACCGTTGTGGCTGGTGGCCCTGGTGATATTGCGTGATCTGGTGATTGTGACCGGTGCGATCTTCTACCATATGCGTATTGAACAGCTGGATGCCCAGCCCACCATGGCCAGCAAGCTGAATACAGTCACGCAGATTTTACTGGTGCTGGCCGTGATGTTTTCGCTGGGGATAACGACGTTACCCGCGCAGTGGATAGATATACTGCTATACAGCGTGCTGGCAACCACGCTCTGGAGTGGTTTTGACTATATCTGGATCTGGGGCAGGCGGGCATGGCAGAAGCGCGGGCAATGACCAGCAACCCGCAATTACCACTCGGTCTGGCGCTGCAAGACAGCGCCCGTTTTGACAGTTATTTTCCCGGCCTGAACAGGGAAGCCGTGCAGCATCTGCAACTGGCGGCCAGTGGCAAGGGTGAGAAGCTTGTGTATGTGGTCGGTGCAGGGGGTGTCGGCAAAACACATTTGTTACAGGCCGCCTGTCACAGTGCCAGCCAGTGCGGTCGCACCTCGGCCTACCTGCCGCTGCAGGACTTGCTGGGCCATGCACCCACGGTCCTGGAAGACCTGGAACAACTGGACCTGGTGTGTCTGGATGATGTCTCTGCCACGGCCGGACATGCGGACTGGGAACAGAGTTTGTTCAATCTCTTTAATCGTGTGCGGGCCGCTGGCAGTACCCTGCTGGTTGCCGGCGAGCAACGCCCCGACCTGTCGGGTTTTGCCTTGCCCGACCTGGTGTCACGCCTGGGCTGGGGAGTGACCTATACACTGAAACCACTGGCTGATGAGGATGTCATTGCCTCTCTGGCCTGCCGTGCACAGGGGCGCGGGCTGGAGTTACCGGAAGATACCGCACAGTTCATGTTACGGCGCTTCCCGCGTGATCTGCCAACCCTGTTTGCCCTGTTTGACACCCTGGATACGGCATCGCTGATTGAACAACGCCGGTTGACGATCCCGTTCGTCAAGTCAGTCCTCGACAACAAGTTATAGTCCTCGATTATTATGCCACTCGCCCTGCAAAGCGCATTCGGCATCCTGGTCTTTCTGCTGCTGGTCTGGCTGTTCAGCGAGGACCGTGCGCGTGTCCCGTGGCGCACCCTGCTGGCCGGCATTGTCCTGCAGTTTGTGCTGGCCGGCATGCTGTTGTGGCTGCCGCCGTTCAAGCTGCTGTTTATGGGACTCAACGACCTGCTGCTTGCGCTCGAACAGGCAACCCGGGAGGGCACGTCCTTCGTCTTCGGTTATCTCGGCGGTGACGAGCTGCCCTATGAGGAGGCCGGGCAGGGTTCCAGTTTTATCCTCGCGTTTCGTGCCTTGCCCTTGATCCTGCTGATCAGCGCCCTGTCCGCGCTGCTGTTTTACTGGGGCATCCTGCCTGTCATCGTGCGTGCTCTCTCTCGCCTGTTGCAGCGGGCCATGGGGATTGGCGGGGCACTGGCACTGGGTACGGCGACCAATATTTTTATCGGCATGGTTGAAGCACCGTTGCTGGTCAGGCCCTACCTGCAGGAAATGACCCGCAGTGAACTGTTCGCCCTGATGGTTACGGGGATGGCAACGATTGCCGGTACCGTGATGGTGCTGTATGCCAGTATCCTGAGTGCGGTGATACCCGATGCCATGGGACATATTCTGGTGGCCTCGCTGATCAGTGCGCCGGCAGCGATTGTGATCGCCCAGGTGCTGGTGCCACCCGAGGAACGTGCAACGGCCGGTGAACTGGTGCCGCCACAGCGTGCGACCGGCAATATGGATGCAGTGACCAAGGGGACCCTGCAGGGCGTCGAACTCGTCATCAACATCACGGCCATGCTGATCGTCATGGTCGCGCTGGTCAGTCTCGTCAATATGATGCTGGGTCTGTTACCGGATGTGGACGGTGTGCAGCTGACCCTGCAACGGATGCTGGGCTGGCTGCTGGCACCGGTGGCCTGGTTGATGGGGCTTCCCTGGGAACAGGCCTTGAAGGGTGGATCCCTGCTGGGCACCAAGGTCATCCTCAACGAGTTGTTTGCCTACCTGGATCTCGCGGCCCTGCCGGCCGGTCAGCTGGATGCGCGCAGCCAGTTGATCATGACCTATGCCTTGTGCGGATTTGCCAACTTCGGCAGCCTCGGCATCATGATCGGCGGTCTCGCCACCATGGTGCCGGAACGGCGCACGGAGATTATCCAGCTCGGCATGAAGTCC
>PVMS01162309.1_pt1 | contig 15743 bp, 14 predicted proteins | sample 1853461 | NCBI WGS metagenome assembly PVMS01 (sample SAMN08582032, study PRJNA380276) | Marine sediment metagenome, whole genome shotgun sequencing project. | isolation source: ocean sediment barecode stripped | collected 2017 | reverse complement strand
GGCATGGCGCCACTGAAAGTACTGGGAGACGACCACATCCGCGGGATTGCGGACCAGCAGGACCACCTTCTTGCCGTAGTAATCGGCCTTGTCGTCGCCGCGGCCGGTGAAGTCCTTCAGGTAGTTATCATGGGTGAAGAAGATCGTCGGGATGGCCGGGTTCTTGCGGTGAAGGTTGTCGAACACGAGCAGGTGACGCTCGGCCAAGCCGTATTTCTGCTGATAGAAGCGCGACAGCAGGACCCTAACCCAGGTCCGCCCACTCTTGCCGAAAGAGACGATGACGCAGTCGGCCTCGCGCAGCATCTTAAACTCGTCCCGGCCCCTCAGGCGGCGCTCGGTCGCCACCTGCTCCGCCTCCGGACGGTGGCGGTGGAAGAGCATCCGGACTTCGCGCAGGACCTTTCGGACAACTGAGTTCATGGGGCCTAGACTAGCAGATCGGTGCAATTCTCGCGGCGCTGCTATATCAGTGCAGAAGCCCTCGCGCAACGCCGCTGTTCTCACCGTAGTTCTTTGTGTTGGCTCGTAACATTTTGAAATAATTCGTGAGTTGCGGTCTGGAGTCGTTTGGCCCATTTTGCAGCTTCTCATGGCGTCACCCGCGGCACACCGTCTTCTCGTGGCGGCTCTCACCAATCAGGATCATCCTTGTCATGTTGCATGACCTGACCAGGAAGCGCTTGGAGGTTGCCTACGCCCAAAATCCGCCCAGGGTCTGGCTGATGATGGGTCACAAGGCGGGGGACAATTCACAGGTTCTGGCGCTTGCCGAGGCACTCGGTTGGCCCTTTGATATCAAACACTTCACTTATAAGCGCACGGAACTTCTGACCAACCTGATCTGCGGACCGACCCTGGCCGGCGTGGTCCGGGCCCAATCGAGCGATCTGGGGCCGCCATGGCCGGACCTCATCATCACCGCGGGCCGGCGCAACGAGCCAGCCGCCCGTTGGATCCAGAAGCAGGCGGCGCCAGAGAAGCACGTACGCATCGTCCATTGCGGGCGGTCTTGGGCCAAGATCAAGCGCTTCGACCTGATCGTGACCACGCCGCAATATCGCCTGCCGAAGCGGCCCAACGTGCTGCACAACCTGACCCCGCTGCACCGGGTGACGGAGGAGCGCCTGCGGGCCGCGGCGGCCGACTGGGCGCCGCGCCTATCGGAGTTGCCCGGGCCCTACCTGGCCGTGGTGATAGGTGGCAGCAGCGGGCCCTTTACCTTCGACCATGCCGCGGCCAAACGCTTGGCGCGCCAGGCGAGCGCGCGGGCCAAGGAGCTGGGGGCCTCGTTGCTGGTCACCACCAGCGCCCGTACGCCCCGGGACAAGATCAACAGCTTCGAACGGGCGCTCGACGTGCCGGCCGAGATCTTCCGCTGGTCCAAGGACGTAGCGGAAAATCCTTATTTCGGCTTCCTGTCGCTAGCCGATGAGATCATCGTGACCGGCGATAGCATGTCGATGCTGACCGAGGCCTGCGCCACGCGGAAACCGGTCCATATCTTCGATCTCGGTGTCGGCCGCAACGCCATGCGTCAGCAAGAGCCCACACAAATCATCTCGGCAGTGAAGGAAGGCAGGGTCTTCGAGAAAGCCCATCTGCAGGCCTTCATCTACCGACTGACCATGCGCGTTGGGCCCCAGCGCATGACCCGGGACATCGGTATCGTCCATCAGGTTCTGGTGGACAACGGCATGGCGGTTTGGTTGGGCGATCGTTTCCCCGAGGGCACACCGCCGGGTGTGGAGAGCGTCAAGCTTGCGGTCGCACGGGTGTGCGGCCTGTTCGGCTTGGCGGACGTGCCTGGGGTGGATGCCCAACCGGTCACTGAGACCGGTCACACCGAACCGCTCCGGGTCGCGTCCTAATACCAAGGAACGCCCTATCAGACGGTCTTACGCAGCCAGCGGCGGGGTGCGGTCCAGCACCTCCAGGGCGTCATGGCGCACGTGGTTTCGGCGCATTTCGGCCCGCAGCATGTCTTCGGTGACGATGCCCTGATCCATGCATTCCCTGAGCAGGCCGAAAAAGAAGCGTTCCTGGTTCTGGTCCGGGTGCGCGCGGTAACGGCCCATCAGGGCATAATCGCCGAATAGTCGCCGGCGCAGCCTGTGGACCCAGCCTAGTACGGCCAGCCCGCTCGGCTTCTCCGGCGGGAAATAATCGACCTTGAGGCCGGTTTTCCAGGGCTGGGTGCGCCGTTTGGTGTTGTGCAGCAGCTTGGTGTCCGGCGTGAGGCGGTCGAAGTCGTTCCACTCGTTCTCGAACAGGGCGATGGTCTCGCGCGGCTCCAGGCGCAGACTTATCCAGTCCATGTAATCGCGCTTGAAGGCGAACATCTCCTCGAACTGTTCGGCGCAGCGCCAATGGGTGAGCTTGGCGCACTCGATCAGCATGACGCTGGTGGCAAGATGGCCGCGCTTTTCTTTGATACCGGAGCGGGGCCGGCACATGATGGCGGCACCCTCCAAATCGCGCGCGAGCAGCGCCCAAATGTCGCCGACGGCAAAGATGTCCGGATCCATGATCACGGCCCGGCCCTCATAGCCCATGAGCTCGGGTGGCATGAACCGGAGCGGGGTGAAGGACTGCAGGTCGTCGAAATACCAGACCCTCTCGACCCCGTCGCGCAGGTAGGTCTGGCCGTCGCGCGCCTTGAGGAAATCGTGGTCCGCCGTATCGATCAGCTTGACGTCGAACTTGTCGGCGTTCTCGGAATTTCGCTTGAGCGAGTACCGCGCAACCAGAGCCCCCACCATTTGCTTGTGGTTGGTGTGGATGAACACCGTGGGCCGCATCGGGATGTCTCCGCTTTGCTCTCTCGTTTCTCGGGGCGTCGAAGACCCTCGGCGATGCTTCGGCATCGCCAGCGGGCCCTCTCCTACGGAGAAACCGGGATACGGGATCGTATGGGTATCATATGTTAGATTCTATCCACTAGAGCCGGCTATGCTGTTGAAAAAAGGGCAATAGGGCAAGAGCGCTCGCAGTGCAACCCCCTCGTGACCCGGCTTTATCGACGGCCTTCGCGGGGGCCCCCGACCGCGGTCCTTGGCCGCCTTAGGCTATTGAAATTGGGTGGTATTCTGCCATTTCCTATGCCATGTATGCCGGCTAAATCCGGGGCGAACCAAAGCAATGAAACCGTTTCAAGATCTGCGGACCCAGTGGAAGCTCGCTCGCCGTTCGCGCAAGAAAATGCGGTTTTTCCGCTCGGCCGACATTATCTTGGTGGCCTACGCCAAGAGCGGGCGCACCTGGCTTTCGGTGATGATCTCTCACATCGCCCACCAGAAGTTCGGCACCCCCGCCGAGCAGCTGATCTCGAGCTCGGAGTTTCGCGAGGCCAATCCGGAGCTCCCGAACTTCTTCCTGACGGCGGATAACTTCGCACCGCCCGGCCTAGGCGAGCCGGCGCTCCTGGCGCTCTACAGAGAGCGCAAGGTCGTCCTGCTCGTCCGCGATCCGCGGGATATCGCCGTCTCACTCTATTTTCAGCTCTCCAGGCGGGCCTCCCCGCTCGCCCGTGCGGTGTTCGAGGCGCCAGATAACCTCGAGGAGATGACGCTTTTCGATTTCGTTTGCGACGAAAGCGTCGGACTGCCGCGGGTGATCGAATGGCTCAACCGTTGGCGGGGCCGGATAGACGAGATCCCGGAAGGGCTGGTGATTACCTATGAGGATCTGCGGGCGGAAACGCCGCGGATCTTAGGCCAGACGACCGATCTCATTGGTTGGCAGTGCTCCGAATACGAGCTGCAGGCCGCCGTGGATTTCGCCGCGTTCGACAAGCTGAAGGTCCTGGAGAAGGAAAAGTTCTTTCAGTCCCGCCGGATGCAGCCACGCGATGCCCAGGACTCCAGCACCTTCAAGGTGCGCCGTGGCAAGGTCGGCGGATATCGGGACGATTTCACGTCCGAACAAATCGCCCGGATCGATGCCCTGGTCACGGAGCGCATCGACCCCCGGCTCGGGTACGGGCAAAGGCCGGACAGCCGTTCAGATCCGGGGCCGGCCCCGGGGCCGGCCCAGGGTCGGGTCGGGGGGGCCTGAGCGGCTGTGGATTAGTTTCCGGCCTCTGCCCGCTTCGCCCGGGCCTCCGCCAATTCGATGCGCAGGTCCCGCAGCATCACGCCCGTCTCCTCGGCCAGATTCCTGACCGCGCTTTTCGTCCCATCAAAGGCCGCCCATAAAGAGGTATCGGCACCGCCCGCCGCGAAGCCGTAGATGGCGCCGTAGCGCACATCCACCAGCACGCCCTGGGCCTGGTCGTCCGCCTGGCCGGCCGTACTCAGGGTCAACCAGAGATCGACCAGAGCCAGCTTGGTGATGGCCGAGGCGGCAGAGCCCCGCTCGCTCCCGGCGAAGACTTGGTAGATCAGCACCGCGTCGAGCTGTTGATGGCCTGCGCTCTGACGAATGCCGTATACGGTCGCTTGAATGGCGGTCGAATCACACCGCGAGCCGGTCCTGCGAGCGCCTTTGTCGCGGCCCATGGGGTCCACCTTGCCCGGACAAGCCAGGGCGACCTCCAGCGGACTGATTGGAACGAACTCGCCCCAGCCCGGACCGAGCGCCTTGACCATGGCCAGCCAAGCATCGGCCTCGTTCTGGGGAACCGGGCTCACGGCCCCTTTTTCGATACGGGCGAGCCCAATTCTGGCCGGAAATCTCAGCGCCGGCTCTTCCAGGGCGGCCTGGCGGGCGGCGGAATCGATTGCCTGGCCCTTGGCCACGGCGGCCTGCGCCGCATAGCGCCCCAGGCGGTCATTTTCCGATGTGGTCTGCACGGTGGTTCCACAAGCCGCCAAAAGCAGGACCAGGCAGACTAGGCCAGCGACAACTAAGGCCTGTTTGATCATGACATCCCCCTCTTTCCGTAGCGCGGCCATGCCCGGCATGGTGAGGGCCGAAGGCGACGAAAGGGAGACCGGGTTATGGCAAGAATATGGTGATGACCTCGGAATTTGCGCCGAGCCGATCGGGGTCGCTACAACCGTTCCTCGGTGTAGGCCAGCCAGCGGCGCGTGTACTGGTTATCGAAGCGGGCGTTGAGGCTGCGCACCTCCTCGGCGAGAACCCGCGCGAGAACTCCCTCGAAGCGCGGCGGCACCACCTCGCCACGGCCGGCATTGCGGCGGTCATCCACATCCGCCGGAATTCTGTCGTCGGCATTGTCGACGCCGAGGAAGCCGAGGATTTCCATGAGCTGGCCGCGCGGGTTCTCCAGCAGCTCGTCGAAGAACCCGACGCAAATCTGCTCCGCCGGGTAGCAGGACTCCCAGCTGGCAAGGTTCTTGGCATATTCCCCATGGCGCCAGCTCTTGGGATGGCGAAGGCGCGCCTCGATCTCCGCCTCGGCCACCTCTTCGATGCCGCCCACGCCGTCCTTGCGAAAATGCATGGCAAGACCGGACCAGGCCCGCTCGATCGGATTGCGGATGAGATAGATGATCTTGGTCTTGGGCATCATGGCGTAGACGCGTGCCACCTGGTCCCCATCGAGCCTCGCATAGCCGGGGCAGACCTCGCCGGTGATCTTGCCGTCGATCTTCGGAAATAGGGCGCAGTACCAGTCATCGCTGCGACGGCCCAAGCAGTAGCGGGCCGCCCAGGCCAAGTCTTCCCGGCTGCCGCCCCGGGCGGCTTCGACCAGGCGCCGGCGCAACAGGGCGCGGCCCGATTTCAGGAACTGCTTGCGCCCGAACAGCCGCTCCACCAGAAGGAACGGCCGGTGGTCCAGGTAATGCATCTCCTTGACCGGCGGCAACCAGATCTGCGGATGCCGGGCCAGATTGGTATGCAGCCAGGTCGTGCCGGCCTTCTGCGCGCCAATTCCTAGGAAATCCGGATACATGGCTCTTTCAGCTCGTGGGCCCCGTAATACCAAAGGGTGATAATAATGACCCATAGGGATCGCTTCTGGGACCTGTCGGGTAGGAAGCAAGCCGCAGGCGATGCGGGCGCATCGTCAAGATTTGCCGACGTCCTCCGACAGGCCCCGGAAGGCCGTCCCTATAAGTCATTATTATCACCTTTTGGTATCAGGTGTTTGCCGCCTGGTCGTCCAGGCGATGGGACTATCTTGGAGGGTCCACGTCGGGCCCGGTGGACACCGCCGCATAGCCGAACTCGGGGGCCAACCGCGTGGCGACGAGATCGTCGATTGCCGCGACCTCCTCTTCGGTGAAGTAGTCGCGGTAACCGCCGACCTTCGCCCGGCGCACCTTATAGGTGTTGGGATCATCGCGATCAACTGGCGTAATCCGGTGGTCGTCTGCTCCCAGGCCGCCGCTCGCCTCGAGTTTTTTCATATTCTCATAGTCGGCGAAGGAAACGGCATCGGCCACCTCCTCATCGCTTCCCGGCGTGCCGAGAAAGTCCAGGATCTTGGCCAGCTCCGCCGCTGGGTCGGTCTTAAGATCCTCGTAGCGCACGACCAGGGCCTGGGGCAGGTTCTTCAGTTCCGCCTGCCAAGCGTTGAGAAAGTCGATGATGAGCGGGACACGGAAGGCGACGAACTCGAACATCGAGGGACCGTCCTCTATCGAGATGTCCCGCAAGGCCAGCTTGCTCTCGTTGCCCCGGTATTTCCGTTGGAAATAGGACGATACGGCCACGTCGCGGGGATCGCGTACCAGCAGCACCACATTTCGGTCGTAGAAGTGCGCCTTGGTCGGGCCTGTCTTGACGTAATCGTCGATGTAGGTGTCGTGGGTGAAGAAGAGCCTTGGTATGTCCTTGTTGTGCTTATGGAAATTGTAGAACCCGATGAGCTCCATTTTGTCGATCTTGTGCTTTGCCTGGTAATAGCGGGTCAGCATGACGCGAAGCCAGGTCCGGCCGCTCTTGCCGAAGGAGACGACCGCGGCGTCCGCGTGGCGCAATTTGTGATACTCGTGGCGGCCTCGCAACCAGCGGTTGAGTCTTGTCTTGCGGTCCTCCGGCAGGAAGAACATGGCCGCGAGCAGAGACTCCCGCAGGGTTTTTCTGGCGAGAAGGCGCATCGCTCGTTGAGTCTGGGCTGATTGTCAGAGAGGGTCGCGGTCAGTCATACACGCCCTCGCACTGCGGGCAAGGCCCTTTCCCGGGATCCTTGATGTGGCCAAAACGGCACCACCTTTACGCGTCGGCCGCTCGATCCGGTAACCGTCGCGGTGCTCTGGCCTTCAACCGCTTCGTCAGGCGTCTCACGGCGGGCCAGAAGCCGGGTAGGGGCCGGTCACCGGCGTAGAAATATTCACTGCTCTTGCCGCGATAGCACTCGCCGAGGAAGTTCATGTAGCGGCGCGGCGCCTGCGTCACGCTGCGCGGCGTCACGCCGTGGATGGCGGCCGGCGAGTTGATGAACAGCACCAGCGTGTTGGCGCGGTAGGGCACGGTGCGCACCCGCTCCACATTGCGCGGGTGAATCTTGGCGGGCCTCGGCTTGATCGAGGCGCCTTCCTTCAGCTTGTAGATCTCGAAATCGCCGCCGGTCGAGGCGTCGTCGGGATGCCGGAAATAGAGCAGAGCGGCGAACATCTTGTAGGGGCTGTCGAGATGGGGGCCGCGCACCGAGGACTCGCTGCGAACCGGACTGTTGTAGCTGAACTGACAGTCGAGCATGACATCGTCGGAATGGTTTCCCGGGTTCTCTTCCTTGCCGGCGTGGCGAATGCCGACGGAGAAGTCGCGCAGCGCCACCCCGAAGTTGTCCTTCAGGTCGGCATGTGTGGCCTCGATGTCGGCGCCCCAGACGTCGCAGACTCGGTTATAGAACTCATGCGAGCAGTGATGGGCCACGAAGTCGCGCCAGATCTGTGGAATCTCGGCATTGTCAATCGCGTCGAGCGCCGGCATGCGGTAGGCCGCGTTGTTCTTCAGCCCGCCTGCGCCCGCCACCGAGTCCAACTGCGGGAAAACCGACGCCAATTCCTCGTAATAGTCCTCGGGCAACGCGTTTTCCACGACAGCGTGGGGAAACCCGTCGCGACAGATCTTGTCCGGGGTGATTCTGTCTAGAATGGTGTGGACCATGTCGCTCTCCGTCGGAGCCGGCGCCCGGCCGGGCGCCGAACTTCACTCCTGGTTCTCGATGTTGATGGTCAGCGTCCGGCGCATCGCTTGACTCCCATTGGCGGTCATCGGCCGCACGCAGTGGAGCGAATTGAAGGTCTTGACGAAGATGACGCACTGGTTCGGGCCGAACTCGAAACAGTGCAGCCGGTCGATCTGGTCGAAGCCGAGCTGTTCGTTTTGGTAATTGAAGGCGTTCTTGGGGTCCTTCGGTCGGTTGACCTCGGTGCCACCACCGAGGCTGGGGTCCCAATCGCCATTCTTGACCATCGAAACCACGAGGGTGATGACCTTGCGCGGCACGTCTGTGTGGGGCGTCACGTAACCGCCGTCGACCGGCAACATGGAAAACTCGAAGCGCGTGCGGAACGCCTGATCGCCGCGCGGCCAGCGGCCCTTCGAGAACTCGTGCAGACGCCAGGGCCACACCGACTTGCCGGAGAAATGCGCCTTCTTCATGCCCATGTCGATATGGTTGGCGTACAGCATGTCGATCACGGCGCGGAAGAAATCCTCGCTCTTGATCCAGCGATGCAGCTCGCGCCAGTGCGGCGATTGCTTGATGTAGTCGTGATAGGCACCCGAGTTGAATTTCTCGGAAAGGGTGTACTTATTGCCGAACTTGGGCATGAATTGAAACAGGTCCACCGGCGGGAAGCTGTCGACCAGCGTCTCATAGAAACCGTCTTCCATGACCGGCCTTATGAGCCCGATCGGATAGGGTTCGTAAAGGAAATCCACCTGATTGAACAAGAACATAACCGCAGGATCCTGGTCGCTTGCCGGGCCTGGAGGACGACTGTCTCGGTAAACACATAGCAGGCAAACATGGCCCCGACAAACCCGAAATCAAGTGCGATTGACGTACCTCAATCGCCGCCGATATTGCCCGCAAGCGCTTTGATTCGTTCCACGACCCGATGCAGGGAATCCGGCACCTCGGCGCCGCCGGTCGGGAAGGGATCGCCCAACCGGACGGCGAGCCCGTCGGCGACCAGCCGGTCGTGCATGGCGCCGAGGTCGCGCAGGTAGCCGATCGCCCCGAGCCCATACAGAAAGGCGCCCAGCTCCTTGAGGATCGGCGGGCCGCCGCCCGGCGTCGGCAGCAGCCGCTTGGCGGCGGTCCTCTGGAGACTTTGGAAAATCGAAGTCCGGACGGGAAGCGGGAAGATCGCCAGGGGTTTTTTGAGCCGCACCACTTCGGTCATCATGGAGATACTGTCGCCGGTCGCCACGAAGCGGTCGGCGAGCGCCAGGAGGCCCAGGTAGGGATTGTCCTCGGCCTCGGGCGACCAGTGGTACACCCGGCTGCCGGCCGGCGCGGTTTGCTCCAGCGCATGGCCGATCCCGGCGGCCGTGCGCGGGCTGGTCGTGAAGTAGAGCGTGCCGTCGCCGCCGGTTGCTTCTGCGACTCGGTGGGCGAGGTCTTGGGCGACCTGCGCATCGAGCCGGTGGGGTTGCGTGACCCCGCCGACCAGGACAGCGGTCAAGGGCCGCGGCAGATCGGCGAAGCGAGGGCGCCATTGCTCCGCGGCTGCATCGATCTTCTCCTGGTCGACGCGCATGAGGGGCAGGCCAAGCTGCAGGACGTTGTCGAGCGCCGGCACGCGAAATTGCGGCGAGACGACAACCAAACTGTAGGGTTCGAGCCCGCGCCGCGGCCGGCCGATCAGAACCAGCTTTGTTTGTCGTCCCGATTGCTTGCGAACCCACCAGGCCGCCATGGCCGGCCGGCGGCCGACGGTCAGGATGATGTCCGGCCAGGGCGGTTCCAGCGGGTCCGAGCTGGCAAGATCGACGTGATGCAGGGTCGGACGGTAGCGCGGCTTGCCCGAAACGTAGCGATCCTTGAAGCGGAGCGACTTGCGCACATAGGGCCAGCCCAGCGCCTCGATGATGCTCTCGGCCTGCGCATTGTCGCCCAGCTTGTCACCGACAACGAGCCACAGACTGGGCGACACGGTTTCCTCTGCCTTGGCGCTGGCGTTCGCAAGGGTCATGGCGTGGACTCATACCAAATCTCGATGATAATGACCGATCTCACCGCGATCTATCGCTCGCTCGCTGGGCGCGGATTGCGCCGTGGTGCCCGCCACCACAAGCGACCCGCCCCATGAGATGAGTCTTTATCATCGAGACTTGGTATCAGGCGTGCCGGGCAAAGCCCGCTGCCTGGGGCGCTACGGTACCGGAGACTGTACCACCCTCCAGGTGGTAGATCCGGTCCGCGATCTCCAGAATGCCGGGACGATGGGTAATGGCGATGACCACCTTGTCCTGAGCCAGGGCCTTGAGGCGCTTGCAAAGGTCTTTTTCGGTGGCCGGGTCGAGAGCGCTCGTCACCTCGTCCAGGAGCAGGAGCTTTGGATTGGTCGCCAAGGCGCGCGCCAGGGCGATGCGTTGGCGCTGACCGCCGGACAGCTTGGCGCCCTTTTCGCCGACGACCGACAGGATGCCGTCCGGCATATCGCTGATGAAGTCCCAGGCGCCGGCCTCCTCCAGGGCTTGCTGGGCATCGGTCTCGGTGATCGCCGGGTCGCCCAAGGCCACATTGGCGTAAATCGTGTCGTGAAACAGGATGAGCTCTTGCGGGACATAGCCGATCATGCCGCGCCATTTGGTCCGGTCGAGCCGGATCAGCGGCACGCCGTCGATCAGGATGTTGCCGCGGTCCGGTTCGTAGAGGCCGAGAATGAGATCGGAGATCGTCGTCTTACCGGCGCCCGAGGGTCCCGTCAGCACCGAGATTTCGTTCATCGGAAATTCGAGATCGACGCTCTTCAGCACGTCCTGCTCGGCAAATGCGAAATCGACGCCCGCCAAGCGCACACCATCCGCTAGGCTCGGCGTCTCGCCGCCACTCAAGGTCTCGCGCGCCTCGCGCGCTTCGACGATGAGGTCCTGCACAGCGCGGAACGGGCTCTCGAAAACCGCTGCTTCCTGCATGAATTCCTGCACCTTGCCGATGTTCTTCAGGGTCTGGAGCAGCACGACCCCCATGACGATGACCTCGGAGATCAGATAGCCCCACAGAGTAATCGCCGCGTAGAAGACCAGCGCCAGGCAGATCACCGACAGGATCTGTTCCAGTGCCCGGCGGATCTCCTTGCTGAGGACCTGGCGCTTGAGCGCCTTGCGCAGAGACTTGATCTTCTTTGCGAACAGCCGGGCAAAACCATCCTGCCGAGCCATGGCCTTGAGCGGTTTGATGCTGTTGAGCGCATCGGTCAGATAGGTCACAAGCTCTGCGGTGCGCTGGGTTTGCCTGAATCCCGCGCGCCGGGATATCCCGACGAAGACTTGCAGCAGGACCGCAATCGCCAGCCCGGCGCCGAGCGCGACGAAGGCAAGTTGCCAGGAAATGAAGAAGGCGACGCCGATGTAAATGACGGCCTGGATGGCGTTGGCGATGAAGCTGGCAGAGATGAGATAAGCCTTGCCGGCGCGGGTTGCGTCATTGCTGACGGCGTTGGCGAAGCGGCCCATGGGCTGGCTGGCGAGATAGCTCCAACGGACCCGCAGCAACTGATTGATCAGATCGCTGCGCAATTCGGTCGCGACGCGCGCCGTGGTGGTGCCGACATAGGACATGGCCAGCAGCAGCAAGAGGCTCTTGGCCGAGATTCCGATGACGAGAAGGACGAGCAGCGAGCCGATGTTGGGCGTGATGCCAAGCGTGGCGAGCCCCTGCAGGACCCCCTGGGAAAGCGGCGAATCGCTTGGCTCCCCGCCTGCCGCAATATTGAACAAAGGCAGCAGGCTGGCCAGGCCCAGACCGCCGGCGAGGCTGGCCACGAGCAGGCAGACCATCACCGCCCAGGGATGGGTCCCCGGCGCGCGAAGGAAGATTCTCAGGATGCTACTGAGCATCGCAGCGGTTCCGGCCCTCCCAAGGAAAACCGCTGGCCGAGCGCGGTGCGGCTCGGACGGCGGGGCTGCCCCTACCTACGCTTTTCGGCTCCACCCGGCAAGGAAGCCGTCGGCAAGCTGAAATATCTCAATAGCTTACCCCCCGATCCTAACAAAGGAAAGTGATGTAGCAAGAGATTGGCTCGCCACGGCGGAGCGAATGTAGGTCGATGCGATGACGCGCCGCGGGTCCTGACGATGGACTGTCTGCAGCGGGCTAATTCTGATAAGGGAGGGGCGTGAGAGGCGAGGGGAGGGACCGTGTCCCGTCGAAGCAAAAAAGTCGCTGCCGGCCGCGGGTCCGTCGCGGATAGGGCGCTGGAACTGCCGGCTATTCGCTGGACGATCTGGGTTTTCGAGGCCGGTCTGCTGGGTTTTTTCTGGTTCGTTGCGAGCTGCTTGCCGGTGGAGACGGCGGCCCGTATCGGCAAGCGGTTGTTGGCCTTCCTGGGCCCCAGGTTCAGCCGGCACCGCCATGTGCTGCGCAACCTGAGTATCGCCCTGCCGCAACACGGGCCGGCGGAAATCGAAAGACTGGCGCGGGGGGTCTGGGCCAACTTCGGGCAGGTGATGGCTGAATCCGCCCATATTCCCGAGATTTGCCGCACCGGGCCGGAGGCGCGCATCGAGCTGGTGCGGCGCGACGACGTGGATATCTTCAACGGCTCCGGCAGGCCCGTCATCTTCGTCGGAGCCCACATAGCGAACTGGGAACTGACGGCCGGCGTCGTCTCGGCACACGGCACGCCGTTGACGGTGGTTTATACGCCCGAGAAGAACCCCTTGGTGACGCGCATGCTGCAGCGGCGGAGGCAGGCGCTCGGCTGCGAATTCGTCTCGAAGCTGGATGGCCTGCGCCCCTTGATGCGCGAGCTGGCCAAGGGACGGTCGATCGGACTGCTGATCGACCGCCGCAACGATCAGGGCGAGGCCTTGCCGTTCTTCGGCCTCGATACGACGCTGACCGTTAGTCCGGCGCGCCTGGCGCTCAAGTATGGCTACCAGCTGGTGCCGTCCCGAATCGAGCGAATCGGCCCCTCGCGCTTTCGCGCAACCGCCTATTCGCCGGTCGAGCCGGATGACGAGGACGCCAGCGACGATGAGAAAGCGCGCCAGATGATGGGCAAGGTGAACGCGCTCTTCGAAGAGTGGATTCGGGAGCGGCCGCAGGAATGGTTCTGCTCGAAGCGCATGTGGCCCAAGAGCGCACTGGCCCGTTACGACACCGCCGTGAAACAGGCCTAGGTGACGCGCCGCTTCCGATTGGACAGAACGGTCCCTAGGAGGCGCAGCAGAGGGCATCCAGCTCGGGGTTGTCCTCGCCGTATTCGCTCGCCTCGCCGACCGTGAGGAAGGTCTCCCACAAGAGGTTCTGCGGATCGGCGACCCAGGCCTTTTCGGAGCGGTGATAACAGCAGACCACATCTGGCTCGTCGACCACTTTCCGGCCAGCCTGGCGCAGGCGCACGGTGGTATCCGAGAGCTCTTCCTCGCTGTCGACCTGGATGCCGAAGTGGATGTCGTGCGCCATGCCGCAGCGCGAGGTGACGGAGAAGTTGACCCGCGGATCTTCGAGCATCCACTTGGCGTAGTCGCCCTTCAACAAACTCGGCTCCGCGCCGAACAGCTCGTTGTAGAATTGGACGGAGGTGTCCAGGTCCTTGACGTTGAGTCCGATGTGGATGCGGCGCATGGCTGGGTCTCCTCACTGGCAACGGAACGACGTTCGACTATCAATTCGATAATTCTAGAAGTATAATTTCCACGCTCGAATGTCAAGCCCGGCGGGGAAAATAATTCTGATGGCAGGCGGACGCCTGGGCGGCGCGCGATCGGGCGAGACTCCCGGCCGGCGGATCGGCCATCATGGCGCCACCGGCCCGCACAAGAGAGGAGACGGCCATGCTGCTCGAAGGTTCGTGCCATTGCGGCGGGGTGCGCTTCCGCCTCCAGTCCGACCACCCCTATCCCTTCAACCTCTGCTACTGCTCGATCTGCCGCAAGACCGGCGGAGGCGGCGGCTACGCCATCAACCTCGGCGGCGATCATGAAACCCTCGGGGTCGAGGGCCGGGAGCGCTTGAGCGTCTATCGCGCCATCCTCGACGGCGAGGAGAGCCCGGCGGAGCGTCACTTCTGCGGCCGCTGCGGCGCCGCCCTCTGGGTCTGGGACCCGCGCTGGCCCGAGCTGGTCCACCCCTTCGCCTCGGCGATCGACACGGAGCTGCCGGCGCCGCCCGAGCGCACCCACCTCATGCTGGGCTCCAAGGCCCCTTGGGTGCCGGTCGAGGCCGGCCCCAACGACTTGCAGTTCGACGACTATCCTGAGGAGTCGATCGCCGCATGGCACCAGCGCCTGGGCCTTGAGTGTTAGGCCGCGCAGGGCACCCTGTCGAAAGTTCGGCGGGCATCCGGGCGAAGTTGGTGCTTACGCCTTAACGAACCAACGCGCTCGTATTTAGATCGCCCGCCTGCTATAATGAAACCATTGCTAGAAGGTCTTAGATTGGACCGCCCTTAGGTTTCGACCGATGACATCTCAGAAGGTGGATCGCGCCTGCTTTAAAGCGCTCGCCCGCGCTTTGCTCATGGTTTGTTGCTTGGCCGGGCTGCCCCAACTCGCCCTGGCATCCGCCAATTCCCTCTTCATCGAGGCCTTCCGAGCCTGGGAGGCGGCCGAGACGGCAAGCTCGCCCGTCGAGCGGCTGAAACTCCTCGAGGTGTGTCAGGCTTAACTCGACGAGATCGTCAGGGAGCACCCCGATTCGGACCTGGCGGTCCAAATCGCGACCCGCGCTAAAGTCGGCGAGTTCGATCTTTCCTTAGTGGCTCCCGCATTGGAAGAAGCGCGAGAAGAGGCTGGGAACGCAGGTCCGCTTGATTTTTCGGAGCATATCGACCGGGTTATCGAAGATCTGCAGCGACACGACTTTGAGGCCGCTTGGACTCGATACTTGAACGCGTTGAGTCTGTATCTTGAACACCATCCATCCGATAATGGGCTTGATTCGATTATGGCTTGGCGAATCGAGCGGGCGGTCCAACAAGGTAATATCTCCGGTGCAGAAGAACTTATTCGAGCAACCCATCTTACAAGTGAGAAGTTTCACTCTGATTTTTATGACCATGGACGGTTAGGTCTTTATAAATATTTAGTGGAAGTGTTTTTGCACTCGGACCAGTACGACAAAGTATTACAGATTATTCCAAAGTTGAAAGAAAATCCACGTCAAGCTGCAATTGATGTGGCGGTTATCTTCCTTGCGAAGGTTGGGGACAGGAAAGGCGTTGGAAGATTCCTAAGAAAGTATTCGTCCGAAATAAAGAAAAGCGCCAAGATTGATGCAATCGCCTCATCTCTTATGGCACGGGGATGGGATCCTCTTGTTCAAGCTTTGCTGCGCGAAGTTTATCGTAGAGAGTCTAAAGCAGAAATTCAGATTGAGATGGCGGAAGCTTATCTTGAGCGAGACGATCTAACCAAAGCTGAAGCGACAGTATTGGAGGCAGATTTTGATTCGTCTGACGTTAATTGGAGAAGTGAATTTAGTTACGAGTCTCTTCTATTTAATTTGGCAGGTCAATTTGGCGAGGCAGGAGATCTAGATAAAGCCGAGTACTTTTTCGAACGGGCGACTAAGTTTGCCCGGACTCGTCTTATGGCACGGGGATGGGATCCTCTTGTTCAAGCTTTGCTGCGCGAAGTTTATCGTAGAGAGTCTAAAGCAGAAATTCAGATTGAGATGGCGGAAGCTTATCTTGAGCGAGACGATC
>PVMS01149194.1_pt1 | contig 15759 bp, 12 predicted proteins | sample 1853461 | NCBI WGS metagenome assembly PVMS01 (sample SAMN08582032, study PRJNA380276) | Marine sediment metagenome, whole genome shotgun sequencing project. | isolation source: ocean sediment barecode stripped | collected 2017 | reverse complement strand
TTTTTATGATATTCAAACCATCATCTTTGGTAGATCAAGACGAAATATTGAGCTGATCTTGACATACCTCCGTCAAAATCTTGGCCATACAGGAAATGATTTAAATTCAGCTCAATCAAACCGAGTTAGTAATGCCGAGTTAATCAGAGGCTACAGGAGCGGTTATTTACCCTCAGAGCGGAGAGCAATTGAAGGTGGATTGCGAACAGGAAAAGTTAGGACAGTTGTGGCCACAAATGCTCTTGAATTAGGGATCGATATTGGTGCCATGAGTGCTTCAATTCTAGCTGGTTACCCTGGCACGATCGCCTCTACCTGGCAGCAGGCAGGCCGTGCTGGGCGTAGTGAGGATCCATCTCTTGTCATTCTGGTGACGACAGCGAGCCCTCTCGATCAATTCCTCTCTCACAATCCAGGCTATTTCTTCGACCGGACTCCAGAAAAAGCATTAATTAACCCTGATAATCTATTGATTTTATTAGCTCATCTTCGCTGCGCACTGTTTGAATTACCATTTCAAGATGGGGAGACATATGGCAAATTACTAATTGATGAACTAGAAGAATTTTTAAGCCTTCTGATTCTAGAGGGAGTAGTCCACAAATCTGGAAACAAATTCTTTTGGTTAGCGGATCGTTACCCCGCAGATGGAGTTTCACTACGGGTTGCCTCACCCAGGAAGATTTTGCTCCAAATCCCTCAGGGTGAAAAGTGGACCACGATTGGAGATGTCGATTATGAAAGTGGTCCCTGGTTAGTACATCCGCAGGCAATTTACCTCCAAGAATCTCAGATGTACCTCGTTGATGATCTAATCCTTGAACGTGGGATCGCCCAATTACATCCTACAGCAGCTGATTATTACACTGTTCCAAAAGTTAATACCAGTATTGAAGCAATTCATCGGAGAGCTGCGGAAGCTGTTCCTGGTGGAGAAAAGTCGTATGGAGAACTATCAGTAATTTCACAAGTTACCGGCTTCCGCCAGGTGAAGTGGTTTACCCATGAACAACTTGCTTCTGCCGACCTTGATCTTCCACCCAATGAGCTCAACACGATGGGATATTGGCTATCGATCAATTCAAAGACAGTCGAGAACTTACGCCAGAATGGCTTATGGAGTAACGATGCCAACAAATATGGCCCGGATCGGTATCAACAGAGGAATCGCGCTCGTTCTCGGGATGAATTTCGCTGCCAGGTTTGTGGACTTGAGGAAGGAGATCGTGAACACCATGTTCACCATAAGACTCCTTTCCGTCAGTTTGACTCACCAGAAGCAGCGAACCAGATCAGCAATCTGGTAACTCTTTGCCCTTCTTGCCACCGGAGATCCGAAACAGTTGTCAAGCTGCGGAGTAGCTTATCTGGACTGGCTTATGTCTTAAATAATATAGCCCCCTTATTCCTGATGTGTGATTCTCGAGATTTAGGAGTATACTCAGATCCCCAATCACCATTAGCAGAAGGGAATCCAACTATTGTTCTCTTTGAACGAATTCCAGCTGGTATTGGTTTCTCTCAACGCTTGTATGAGATACACACCTCCCTGATCAAGAATGCCCATGAACTCGTCAATCTTTGTACATGTCGTGATGGTTGTCCCTCTTGTGTTGGTCCAGCAGGAGAAAATGGTTTGAGTGGAAAACAGGAAACATTAGCGCTCTTATCTTTGCTTATTGAGCAGAGTGGAATACCAGATCCAAAGTAATCGTGAACATATTCCAACAGTCATTCGATAATAAAGAAATATAAATTCGTTGATATGCCTTCATTATCAGATAAGTTAACAGCCCTGGGTGTCAAAATTGGAGCGGATGGTATTAAACAAATATCAAAGCCTCCGAAATTTCCCATAGAAAGTGTTGTTGAGGGAGAAGAAGTCGATACTCCCCTTGGTCAAACATTTGTGATTGATAAGACTTATACTTCAGATCCTCGAACAGCAAGCCTAACCTTAGAATTTACAGCATCTTTAGCAAACCTTTCTACATGGATCGGCGATCCCAATATTCTTCGTTATAAACCAGAAACTTTCACCTTCTTGGATACTGAAACCTCTGGCTTAGCTGGAGGAACTGGAACCTATGCTTTTCTGATTGGTATCGGCAGATTCACAAAAACTGGATTTCGTTTATCCCAGTTTTTCATGCGGGATCCATTCGAAGAACCCGCTCAACTAGCTGCAGTCTTGGCAGCTCTCAAGGATAGTAAGGTCTTAGTGACGTACAACGGAAAATCTTTCGATGTTCCCTTATTGAATACACGATTCATTACCAATGGCGAACCACCACCGCTCAAATCGTTTGCCCATATTGATTTATTACATCTCGCGCGTCGACTTTGGCGAGATCGATTAGAGAGTCGTACTTTAGGCTCTATCGAAGAGAACATTCTCGGTGCTAAGAGAACTGAAGAAGATATTCCCGGATGGATGGTACCCTCAATCTACTTTGACTATATAAAAACTGGCGATGCCCGACCATTGACCAACGTTCTCTACCATAACGCAATGGATATACTATCCTTAGCAACTTTACTTAATCATATTTCGATTATCCTCGATGATCCTCATGGAGGGTTAGTTGAACATGGAGTTGATTTGATCGCGATCGGCAAAGTTTATGAGGATATGGGAAAATTCGATGCTGCAGCTGAGTGCTTCTTGAAAGGATTAAAGTTTGAATTACCCACAAGCATTCGCCACCAAGCCATCTATCGTTGGTCGATTATGGAGAAACGCCGGAATAATCTGGAGAAATCAATTCAGTTATGGCGAAATGCAGCTGAATATGAAGAGATATATGCCCACGAAGAACTTGCCAAGGCGTTTGAACACAAATTGAAGGATTATTCTCAGGCGATTTACTGGACTGAACTCGCAATCACGATTATCGAATCTCCTGCGTTTCCCAATCTGGATCGAAACATATGGCAAGCTAAACTCGAACATCGTTTGAACAGACTTCAAAGGAAATATAGACGTTCAATACACTGATAACATCTGAATAAATTTTAATTATCCGCTTTGTGATCTACTTCTTTTTAAGATAAAATCTAACCTCTTGAATTGAAAGTTAGAATTTTTCTTTCAATCCTAACTAACTTTAATATTATCCACAACCGGATGGACAATACTTTTATGGGGTGGAAGTTCAATCCCAACAAGATCAACATTTCAAACCTTTCTATCCCGCTGCGAAGATTGCCAGAGGAATTTGATGGTTATCGCATCGCTCAACTTAGCGATTTCCATATCGGGACCTGGTTAGATGGACAGGATATTGTTGAGATTGTAGATGTCGTTAATAAACTCGAACCTGACTTAATCGCCATCACAGGGGACTTTGTGAATTCCGATCCGGAAAGATATGCTCCAATCCTAATTCAAGCATTATCAAAGTTAAAGGCGGCAGATTACGCTGTGGCGGTTCTTGGAAATCACGACCACTATACCGATTCAAAAATAATTAGGGAGGTGCTGTCTAGAAGTAATATTGTTGAATTACGAAATCGAATTTACCCCATTCAACGCAACATGGCATGTCTTTATCTTGCGGGAATAGACAGTCGTTTGACCAGAAACGATGATCTCCAAAGCGTAATCGACAAAATTCCAGACGAGAATGGCTCAGTTATTTTGCTGGCACATGAACCAGATTTTGCTGATATCAGCGCAAAGAGTGAAAAGTTTGATATGCAAATTTCAGGGCACACACATGGCGGTCAAATTTGTTTGCCATTCCTGGGAAATCTATACCTACCACGTTTAGGGCGCAAGTATCCTTCTGGGAAATATCATATTGAAGATATGGTCTTGTATACCAATCGAGGTTTAGGAACCAGCTGGTTGAAACTCCGCTATAACTGTCCCCCAGAAATTTCAGTATTTACACTCCGCTCCCCTTTTCGCCAAAACAACTGACTCGTAATTTTATCGACTCACACACAATATAAGCGAGTGTTTGAGACAGATCATAATATGCTGTAAAAATCCGTGTAAACATCAAATCTCAATGGCATCCCATACTGCATCGGATATCTCTTGTAAGCGAACCTTATAATCTAAACTGGAGAGAAATCGATTGCACAAAAAAATCACCACCATACCGGTTCTCTTATCCGCCCAGGCCATTGAAGTTCTTTGGCCATAATGTCCAAATGTGTCAACACTGCTCCCCTTTCCCATCCCATCTGGTAATTCCGGATATAAAGTGTGGTCACCTCCCAAGCAGAATCCATAACCCCATCGAGTATTCCTTCCGAGCGAATCATCGAATCCTTCATAACCCAGCGATGTTGCCAACTGGACAGTCTCATGTTTCAAAAACCGTTTACCTGCATATTTGCCATCATTGAGCAGCATTTGAAAGAATATCGCCAATTCCCGAGCATTACTGTGTAGAGAGGCAGCGGGTATAACCGCTGAGCGCACTTTTGTCAAATTGAATACACCCGCCACAAGTTGATGGTCAAGCGTACCAGAACACAGGCGTGCATAAAATTTACTGCCAAATTCGGATACCCTCATGCTTGTATTACTAAAACCCATTGGGATCAAGAATTCATTTTCCAGATATTCATCAATTGGCATCCCACTAGCTCTGCGGATGACTTCTCCCAGAATAAATCCAAAATTAAGGTAATGGTAAGCGGTCTTGCTCCCAGGATTGTATTGTGGTTTTTGTCGTGCAAGATCCAGAGTCAATTTTTCCCAATTCGAAATATTAATGATTTGATTAACAAGTCCACGATACGGTAACCCAGCCTGGTGCAGCATCACCTGTTTGATGGTGATCCCTTCTTTTCCCTGACAGGAGAACTCAGGCCAGTAATACCCAACAGGTGCATCAAGATCTACAAGTTTCTCATCAACTAGTTTAAATACACACGCACTGGTTAATGGTTTTGTAATTGAAAAAACCAGGAAGCGAGTGTCAGGTATAATCTGGTGCTTCCCACTCGTTCCGGTATAACCTCCATATCGGTCTAATACAACACGTCCTTTATTCAATACGACCAATTGGGCACCAGGATGGAGTCCTTCTTGAAGTTGGCGGTCGAATATCTTTGAAATATTTTCAATCCCATCTGTCGAGATCCCATTGCCAAATTCTGTGATCCCAGTGTTGAAATTAATTGGTTCAGACATGGATGGATTGCAATTTATTTTTATAGGTTCATTCATCATCTCATGACTCTATACGCGTAATATCTCACTTACTTATCAATCCGATTACCCCAGGTCTCATATGAAACTAATTCACTTTGTGGTTTGCGTTCCTTCTCACCAGGGTTTCCAGCAGGGTAGCCCAAAGACATGAACACAACTGGATCTGCATTGGATGGGATCTGAAGGAATTTGCGGGCTTCCTCAACATCAAAAGAGGCTAGCCAACAGGTTCCTAATCCAAGATCAGCTGCCGCCAGACTCAGGTGGTCCATCACGATAGCAATATCAACATCAACTTAGGATTTTCCATCTGCCCGAACCCACCCCTGCTCCGGGATGCCACAGCCACAAATCAGTACTGGGGCATTGATGAACCGGTCGCGGTCATAAATATTTTGAAGTTGCTTTCTTTTTCCTTCCGTGTGAACAACAATCAACCGAAAAGGTTGTCGATTAGCAGCCGTGTGGGGGAGAATTGTGCAGCTGATAAAACCAATTCGAGCAGCTCTGGATCAATCGAATCAGGCTTATAATCCCTTACACTGTAGCGGTGCTGAAGCAAACTTTGAAAATTCACGGAATTCGACTCCTCAACTGAGATTATTTATAAATTATAATCTTATCTTTATTCTCTGGATTAATCGAAGAACTTGTTATAAACTAATGGGAATTATTAATTCCAGATGGCGTATAATTCTTTCTCTTTTGGAAAGGTGAGCTGTCCATGTTTCACGGTGGTTGGTGGTCTCTAATCAGAGCGGACGAATCTAAAGGAAAAGCAAAAATTGATCGAAAGCTCTTGTTACGCATCTTGGCGTATGCACGTCCTTATTGGGGTAATATTGCAATCGTCCTAATCGCAATAGTTGTCATTTCATTGATCGAGCTGATACCACCTCTTCTCTTCCGTGCTCTGATCGATGTCGTTATCCCAAAAAGAGATTTTAGACAATTAGCAATCTTAGCGCTAGCCATGATCGGGATCCCAATCATCAGCGGATTGATTGGGATCGTTGATAGATACTTCAGCGCGAAAGCTGGAGAAGGAATTATTTTCGATCTGCGTCAGGAGATGTATGACCATTTGCAAATAATGTCACTTCGTTTTTTCACTCACACCCGATCTGGCGAAATTGTCTCCCGCTTCAATAGTGATGTGGTCGGTGCCCAAAACGCCATTACTGGCACAATACCCAATATCGTTACGAACCTGGTTACGTTGCTTTCTACTCTTGTGGTCATGATCACAATTGACGCACGTCTAACCATCCTGTCAATTGCAGTGCTGCCATTATTTCTATTACCAACTAGGCGGGTTGCTCGAATCCTGAGAGAAATCCGCCGAAAAGCTATGGAATACAACGCAGATCTTAGCAGCCTGATCACTGAAACATTAAGCATTAATGGGGCTTTATTAGTTAAGACTTTTGGACGGCAACGGCAAGAATCTGATCGCTTTAGAGATATCAACGAGAATGTACGCGATATAGGTGTTAGACGCGCCTTGGTTGGTCGGTGGTTTTTCATGGGTCTAGGCATTTCTGGAGCAATTGGTACCGCATTGATTTATTGGGCTGGTGGTTATCTAGTAATGACAGATGTATTAACTATCGGTACAATTGTCGCCTTCGCAGCTTATTTGACTCGTTTATATGGACCGATCTCTTCACTGACGAACGTTCAAGTGGATTTTGCAACATCAATGGTCAGCTTCGAGAGAGTCTTTGAATACTTAGATTTGCCAATTGATATTCAAGATAAACCTGGAGCGATTGAGTTATCTAAAGTCGACGGATTGATCTCTTTTGAGAATGTGTCCTTCAGCTATGTCAGTGTTGAAGATCGGCAACCAGAAGATGATAATGGCGGGCAACCAGCTTATACCGATGAAGATAAAACTATATCTGTTGTTCCTGATATCACCAGTCGATGGGCGCTCAAAGACGTATCTTTTGAAATATCACCGGGGCAGTTAGTTGCCCTGGTCGGTCATTCTGGAGCAGGAAAAACAACTATCACCTATCTGCTTCCCAGATTATATGATCTTACTGGTGGCAAAATCTCCCTGGATGGCTATGATATTCGCAACATAACTCAAGAATCTCTTGCCGATCAGATCGGAATAGTTACCCAAGAGACATACCTTTTCCATGATACTATCCGGGCGAACCTTTTGTACGCGCGGCCAGAAGCTGATCAGGAAGAAATCACCGCAGCATGTAAGGCGGCTCATATACACGATTTTATCCAGGGATTACCTGATAGCTATAATACTGTTGTTGGTGAACGAGGTTATCGATTAAGTGGTGGAGAGAAGCAGCGCTTGGCGATCGCGCGTGTGATCCTTAAAAATCCGCGTATACTCATCCTTGATGAAGCTACCTCCCATCTCGATTCTCACAACGAAGCATTGATCCAAGCCGCTCTTGCCCCTCTAATGGCAGGAAGAACCAGTTTGGTGATAGCTCACCGCCTTTCAACAATCCTTGCCGCAGATGATATTCTCGTTCTGGATCGTGGTCAGCTCATTGAACAAGGGACTCATAGTACCTTATTGGATCAAGGGGGTTTGTATGCAGAACTCTACGAAACTCAATTCAAAGCCGAAAATTTAGAAATTGATTAATCCAGATGTGGAATTATATTTAACCGGCAAACCAGAATAAGTTGACTAAATAATCACTGCAAACATACATTCCTATTCGAACCAAAGCCTGAATCTAACAGGCACCAAACAACCCGCGGTGAACAGGTGAATATGTGCTACTCACACGCGTATCACGCACACCGAAAAAACTTACCGTGAGAAATAAAGCATCGAACTTGGGTGATATTAATTGCTGAGGTGAGAGAGATTATTGTGACAGTTCAAGAATTGTGTACATTTCATCTGGAGTTAGGATAACAGGGTTTCCTTTCATGCTGCTGGAGCTGGCAGCTTTTACGATAATTTCGGGATAGTCTACTTCTAATACCCCAAAATGGGAAAGTGGAGGAATTTGTAAATCCGACTTTAATTGCTCTATAAACTCCACTGCATCTTCAGCATTGCTCTTATCATTTCCAGTCAAGGTCTGTGCAATACGTTCATACCGCGAGAGATAATCAGATTTTGGATTTTTTTCCTGCAAAGTTCGAATATTAACTTTCAAGACTGCAGGCAGTAATGATGCACAGATCTCTCCATGTGGAGTGGGATACATTCCTCCTAAGAGGCCGGCAAAACCGTGCACTGCACCAAGATTCGCATTTGCCAGGGCGAATCCACTGAATAAGCTCGCCAAAGACATCTTAGCCCGTGCTCCAATATCTAAGCCATCATGGTAGACTTCGCGAATGGAAGCCGCTGCATATTCCAGACCTTCCTGGCAGAATGCGTCTGTGATTGGATTCGCTTGATTTGAAACATATGGTTCAATCAATTGTGTTATTGCGTCCATCCCTGTATAAGCTGTTACCTTTTGAGGCATACTGGTGGACAATTCCGGGTCAATCAAAGCAACCTTTGGCAACATGTACTGGGATCGTAAGCTCACCTTTAGCTTATGATCCTCAACACCAATAACCGCGTTTCGAGTTACTTCGCTTCCTGTTCCTGCAGTAGTAGGAATAGCGATCATTGAAATACCCGGAGTCAATATTTCCTTTCCCTGACCAATAACTTCCAGATAGTCACTAACATCTCCTGCTTGAGCTGATAACAACGCAATGGCCTTGGCGGTATCGATAACGCTTCCACCACCGATCCCAATCACCAGGTTGCATCCCTCGAAACGACACAATTCGATTCCCTTTCTCACAACATCTATTGTTGGCTCTGTATTTACAGAGTAAGGGAAATATTTAATTCCCTGATCAGCAAGGGATAAAATGAAACGGGAATATCGATCGAGCGAGCTGCCGCAGACAACCAACACTCTACTGCCCTCTCTTCTGGCCATCTTTCCAATTTCACTAATTTTGCCGTTGCCAAAAATGATCCGGCTTGCAGTTGCGAATTCAAATTGCATAGTATATGATCTTCCTCAGATCTTGCATTTTAATGAACTGCAATATTCATGCTTTTATTGCATTTTAAGTTGTTTCTATTAGTGGCTATACGCATTTTAATAAATATAACTTGTATAGGAGGTATCCTCATCTCAATTCGATTAAATCAATCGAAATTTTATCACTTCGTTTAGCCCGAAGTTGCTGAATGTTATAATTTGGATACCTCAACAAGGACCTCCCCAGAATAGCATTGTCTAAGAAAATTGCTTTCATCACTTATGAAACACCCTTCGCCCCCGGAGGGGGCATCGCAGCTGTTATGGCTCATTTGCCCCAATCATTACAAGATATCTCACGTATTCCCACTTTCGTTATTTCACCCTATCACGCTAATATCACTAAAACGACCGATCTGGAATCGAGAATGGTAACCATTGATACCATTCAAATCCCATTCGATCTTGGATTATATGAACTGGATATCAAACTCCTGGATGAAGGAATTAACTGGATATTTCTAAAGCTCCACGGTGATTTTCACCAGGTCCCACCATTCTTTGCTGGTCAGCGTCACCCTTATGATGTTGATACCAGGGATGGTCAATCAATCCTGCTCCGCGACTCACTATTCTTTGGGAAAGCTGTTTCATTAGCTCTACCTGCAATTAGCCAAACAAGCTTCTGGACAATATTGATGCAGGATTGGGAAGCTGCCACAACCAGCCTGGCACTTTCTGATCAGAAATATAAGAAATTTTCATATTCTACCTATCTCACGCTGCATAACAGTTATGATAGCGGGATAAAAGATCGAGATTTGGTGAAAATTGGTCTTGATCCTGTGAAACATCCCGGAGATACTGTTCTCGAATGCGCTTTGCCTTTAATAAGTAATCCTGTATTCACAGTCTCCGAACAATTCGCGTTGGATTTTTCCACCGAAATCCTCCAATCTGAAATAATGATCCCCCACATTGGCTCCGAATTAACTCCTCGGCTCTTAGGGGTCAATAATGGAGCTTTCGTCAAGAATTCAATTCCTGATGAGGTCTTCATACCAGCCCAGGAAGGAAATTATTCACCGATTCACAAGTGGAAAACTACTAATCGTGAGCACGCGTTTACGGCAATTGATAAATTCTCTCCATCAGATAGTACACCAATTTGGGGAGATTTGCAGAGGTTTGCTCGAGGGGATGCGCCGTGGTTTGTGATGGCGGGACGAGACGATAGCCGCCAGAAGGGGTATGAACTCGCTTGTATCGCGATCGATCAGTTCCTGCGGGAAAACGACCAAGCTCGCTTTATTTTTTTCCCTATCCCTGGGGATGAAGGATTGCCAGGCATCCAATTCCTCCATGAACTTGCATGCGAATATCCCGAACAAGTGCTTGGATTCCCTTTTCTGTTTCGGGAAGGATTTTTTGCTGTCATGCGAGGAGCGACTTATGGAATAATGCCATCCTACTATGAACCGTTTGGTATGGCTAATGAATATTATTTAAATGGTGTTGGATGTATCGGACGGGCAACAGGAGGAATCACCCAACAAATCGTTCCTAACCGTCAGGTATCCTCGTTCACTGCTGCGGTCAAGCAGAGGGCAGATCAGCGGCATCTTCGAACCTTCCCTCCGACAGGATTATTATTTCGAGAGCGAGATGATATCCCAAATGCACTTGATGATTGGCGACAAATCAATGCAGCCGATTATAAAACCAGCTCAGAAAAATCAAACCGTCTCCAGCAACGACGAAAAATAATAACAATTCAATCTATGGCGAATGAATTAATAACATGCTTGCAGGATGCAACTCAAATCTATCTTACAAATCAGGATCTGTATTTCAAGATGTTAATTAATGGGATATCCTACATAACGTTAAATTTTTCTTGGGAGCAGACCGCAAGGATCTATCATGAACTTATTCATAATGGACCTAACTTGAATCGGGATTAGATTGGTACTCAGATCCGCTCGAAACAGCTTCTTTAGTAAGAAATCACTCGTACTCAAGACAAAGAATTATTTTCAATCGGTAAATGTAAACAACAATCCCGAGATAGACGGTTGATCCAGATCAAATATGTTTTGTACCTCAAAGAGAACAATATACACTGCTGAGGTAATAAAACTCCTCCTTCTTTGCATGATATACTTCTAATTTACTCCCAAAAATTCTTAATTTCCTGAAGTGCTTATATCAATTCACAAATAACCATCAACATGAATATCTGATAAACCTCTCAAACCCTTTTGTCAATATGTCATCGGAGGCAACTATGGAATATACAAACTTAGGCCGGACTGGATTGAAGGTAAGCCGATTATGTCTCGGAACGATGAATTTTGGACCACAAACGGATGAAGAGACAAGCCACAAAATAATGGATCGGGCTTTTGACCTGGGAATAAATTTCTTTGATACCGCGGATGTATATGGGTGGGAATTAGGTGAGGGCATCACTGAGCAGATTATCGGTCGCTGGTTGGCAAAAGGGGGTGGAAGACGAAACGATATCGTGCTCGCCACCAAAGTATATGGGAAGATGGGGGAAGGACCGAACGATGGGCGGCTCTCCGCCAAGCATATTCGCCTGGCATGTGAAGATAGCCTGCGCCGGTTACAAACTGATTACCTCGACCTTTTTCAAATGCATCATGTAGACCGAGAGACTCCCTGGGAAGAGATTTGGCAGGCCATGGAACAATTGGTTGAACAGGGAAAGGTTATTTACGTCGGCAGCAGTAATTTTGCTGGATTGAATATCGCCAAAGCCCAATTCTCAGCAAAAGAGAGGCATTTCCTTGGACTGGTAAGTGAGCAAAGTGTTTATAACTTAATTGATCGGATGATTGAGCTGGAGCTTATCCCAACTTGCAGGGAATTTGGACTTGGATTAATCCCCTATAGTCCACTTGCTGGTGGATTACTGGGTGGAGTATTGGAGAAAGAATTGCAAGGCAGGCGTGCCTCAGATCACATAAAGAAAAGCATTGAAGAGTACTCAGAGCAGCTGAGGACATATGAAGCATTTTGTCTCGAGTTGAGAGTAGAACCTGCCAATGTCGCCCTGGCCTGGTTGCTTTCGAATCCCATTGTAACAGCGCCAATTATCGGTCCAAGAACAATGGAACAACTTGAAACCAGCCTCAAATCCCTGGAGATCGATTTTTCCGATGAACAATTGGTCAAATTAACGAATATTTGGCCTGGTCCAGGTGGTGAAGCGCCTGAGGCATATGCCTGGTAAACATTATTTTCACGGGTTATGAAATTCTTCCTTTTTGACATCTAGTCTGGAAAAGGTGTGAATTTCAAGATCTTGGCATCATGAGTGACTCATTGGTGAAACTCACAAAACCTTCCCTAATAATTCCGTCAATTTTGGTTTTCATCGTCGTTATCGCATCTTCGACTACACTGGCCGTAGGCAGAGAATTGAATGCTGGTGTCAGTATTCTGGATGAATCCATCGACCAAAGGCAGACAATCCGGTTTAATCAGCAAGTTGCGGCAACTATCATTCTAAATCTACCGATCATAGAACAGAATGCACCCACCAAGACACCAGTCCCTCTCAATGATGAATCCCAAGCTGATTCGAAGACTGAGATCAACACCGGTACTCCGACACCTCAACCAATACCGGTACAAACTGGATCGGTAAACTTACCGATCGTTATCGGTGCATTAGCGATCATGCTTGTGATAATCCTGGCATGGTTTTTTGTTGGATACTTACCGGCAAATAATAAAAAATAAAACACTTTAATCATAATCACATTCATTATCCTTTCACCTGCAACAATAATCCAATTCACAAACTAATAAATTGTCTGTAATCATTCTGTAATAATCTCACGATAAGATAGGAAAATGGAGCAACCGGATGGCCAAGGATCTAATCTTAATCGTTGAAGATGAACCGAGTATCGCGGAAGTAGTCGGCCTGTATTTAAATAGAGCTGGTTATCAAGTTGCTTTTGCTCGAGATGGTTTCGAAGCTCAGAATAAAATCGAATCACTCTTACCTGATCTGATTGTCATGGATCTTATGCTACCAATTGTTGATGGATTCGAGCTGACACGGTGGCTGCGCGATCGAAACGATGTCCCAATAATTATGCTCACTGCCAGACGAGATGAGGTCGACCGTATTGCTGGTTTGGAAATGGGTGCAGATGATTATATTCTCAAACCGTTTAGCCCCCAAGAAGTGGTCAGTCGAGTCCGTGCCGTATTACGGCGAACCAGTCCCAAATCTGGAGAACCGAGTGAGAAACCGCTAAGTTATCCATCAATGGAAATTGATCCGCAAACTCGACTGGTAACTATCAACAAAAGGGAAATCACGCTTACTGCTAAAGAATTTGATACCCTGTGGTTGCTTGCCCAGCATCCAAGACAAGTATTTACGCGCAACCATGTCCTCGAACGAGTTTGGGGAATCTCGGATTATATCGATCCAAGCACCGTCACAGTTCATATTCGACGCTTGCGTGAAAAAATCGAACCTGATCCTTCCAACCCACAACATCTTCTCACCGTTTGGGGAGTCGGCTACAAATTTGAGCCGTGAAATAATTGTGCTCAAATTTTAAAAATAATCATGATTATTACTATTCCAAATTAATTCCTAAGATTTCACACGTTCCTCGCATGCAACCAAAAACTCGCTCAATTCAATTGTCAACACCTGCCCGTTTTATTCTCGCATTGCTGATTATTCTCACTCTAGCGGTGATTGGGTTCTATATAGTATTTCAACCTCCCTTTGGTGAAGTATGGCTCATCACAGGATTCTTACTGATCACAACCATGATTTCTGCTGCTGCAGGATATGCCGCATACCGCCTTGGTTGGATGAATCGATCGCCAAATATCCGCACAGCATTCTTAGGCAGTTATGCTTTGGCGAGCCTGTTAACATTTATTAATGTGTGGCTCACGGCGAGATTAATGTTTACCGATCAACATGACCTGCTGCTCGGAACTGTGCTGTTGATTTTTGCAGGGGCAATCGCAATGGCACTCGGCTACCTATTATCTTCTTCATTTCTTGATCGCATCCAGTCACTTGATCATGCTGCGAAAAAAATTGCCAGTGGAAACTTATCCATCAGAGTACCAATCGAAGGTCGAGACGAGCTGGCAGATTTGGCTCGAACTTTCAATGATATGGCTTCACAATTAGAGGAGACTGCAAAGAAGCGCAAGGAATTAGAAACCCTACGTAAGGAATTGATCGCCTGGATCGGGCATGATTTACAAACCCCGTTGACATCGGTCTCTGCGATTATTGAAGCCCTTGCAGATGGTATGGTTCAGGATCGAGAAACTGAACAACGCTACTACACAAAGGCGAAGAAAAACATCTCCGCTCTTTCCCATTTGATTGATGACATGTTTCAAATGGCTCAAATTGATGCAGGTGGATTGGAATTGAACATTGAATCGGTATCGATTTCAGATTTAATCTCTGACACCCTGGAAAGTTTTACTGCGTTAGCAAAAAACAAAAAGATTAAATTGCAAGGCAGCGTTGCACCAGACCTTGGAGAGGCTCAGATCGACGCGCAACGGATAAATCGCGTTTTGAATAACTTAATTGATAATGCTATTCGGCATACACCTGATTATGGTCTGGTAGAGGTGCGCGCTAACAAATTTGTTCAGGAGATTATCGTCGATGTACTAGACAACGGAGAAGGGATCCCTTCTGAGGATCTCCCCCACATTTTCGATCTTTTCTATCATGGGGAAATGTCACGACGCAGCTCGACTAGCGGTACTGGTTTAGGATTAGCTATCTCTAAAGGGATTATTGATGCACATGGGGGCGAAATTATGGTTCACAGCCAACCAGGCCAAACACGTTTTACCTTCATCATTCCCCAAAAGTGAATGGGATAAAAATAAATCACCTTCGTTGACAGACCAGCTTTCATCGTGTAAACTGACGCCCAATGACTTTACCCACGTTTATTTTCGGGGGTCTAATCGCTACTTTATATGGCGCCATCTTCCACCTTGTCCGTGGTGGCGGGATGGGCAGGATGTTGGTATATATCCTTCTCAGTTGGGTGGGATTTTGGTCAGGACATTTCCTCGCTGAGCGGTTAAATTTGGATTTTCTTAACATTGGCACACTCCACCTCGGAATCTCTACCGTATCCAGTTTCGTATTCCTGATACTTGGTTATTGGGTTTTTCTCGGTAGAAATCCACCCAAACTTTGACCAGTTACTCCCCAGCTTGAGAATATGAAGTTACCATACGGAAAATCTCCGATCTGGTTTTACAATGTTTTGATTCTAATCCCAATGCACAGTTTTCAACCTGTCGTCCACGGTATACAATAACAAATCTGTTATCTTTAATGTGGGTCAATCACCAATTTGGTCCATAGTCTTTAATAATTCTCTTCATGGTAAGATTCTCCAAGTTGAATAACCATCGCGTTGCTCCACTAAGGAATTTTTTCATGGGAAGTATCAATTCTTTGTTGTCAGCAAGATTATTCCTCGTCCCTTTATTAGTTCAGGATCGATTATTCTTTCAATGTCTTTCCAAAACTCAGATTAATTT
>PVMS01140512.1_pt1 | contig 15760 bp, 14 predicted proteins | sample 1853461 | NCBI WGS metagenome assembly PVMS01 (sample SAMN08582032, study PRJNA380276) | Marine sediment metagenome, whole genome shotgun sequencing project. | isolation source: ocean sediment barecode stripped | collected 2017 | reverse complement strand
TGCCGCAGGAGTATTGGATCTGGAAATAACGGCGGAGGCCGTTCTGGAGCCCGTGCACGGCCCGACCGATATTATCGCGCCACACGTTGCCGAAAATGAGTCGATTCTCGATAGCGAAGTGCCGCCCACCGAAAATGATGATGACAGCCAGTACGACCTCTCCATGATCGTGGACGCCACCAAACAGGCACTTGGTGATTCGGATACCACAACCAAGGATCTGCAGGCCGTACCGCTGGACTCAGACGCCGGCAATGAAGGCGCTGGCGGCTATACGCTCACCAGGGAAGTAGACTTCAAGATACTCGAGCAGGACTACGAGGAAGAGTATACGCAGACACTGGCGTTGAACGATGAGATTGAGAAAGTAGCGCTGGAACTGGCGCAGCAAATGGACGGCGAGGAAATCATCGACGTCACAGCTGAAATGCCGGCATCTGCAGACAACGATGAGTTCATCGATGATCTCGAAGAAACCAATATCAGCGAAGAGCTGACCATTAATGACGAACTAACCGCCAATATGCAGGCACACAACGACGCGACCGATGACGCAACCGTCGAAATGGACATCAAATCCGGCTCAGGGGATACGAAAAAGGCGGCTCGATAGTACTCCTGGCGATGTGGCCGTGGGAGCGGTTACGGTTATGCCGTTGTGGTTTTGTTACCAGGAAATGTCGCTTGAGAGTCTGATTACTTTGCGCCAGCCTTTTGGCAGCATGCTGCCGCGCAACGCTCGCTCGCCGTAGTAATGATCCAGGTCGTCCCACTTCAGCGTCATTGTACGGCTGTCCGTATGTACCAGCAGATTTCCGTCCTCGGGCACTACGGTGGCGGCAAGCATTTTTTCTTCGCCTGACTGATATTTCTTGCCCGGTATGTTGATCAACTTGTTGCCCTTGCCCTTGGCGAGTTCCGGCAACTCATCCATTTCAAATAGCAGCAGGCGCCCGATGGAGCTGACAGCAGCGATCAGGCATTCCGCAGCGGCCGGCACAGCTGCCGGCACGACTGCCCTGCCCCCGGCGGGCACGCGTAAGATGGCCTTACCCGCCTTGTTACGCGATACCAGGTCTTCGAGCGTTGTGATAAACCCATAACCCGCATCGCTTGCAAGAATCCACTTGTCGGCAGCATCGCCAATTAATGTGCCGCAAAACTCGGCGCCATCGGGCGGCTTGAAGCGACCGGACAAGGGTTCACCCTGACCGCGCGCCGACGGCAGCATATGAGCAATGACACTGTATACACGGCCTGTACTGTCGATAAACATCGCCAGCTGATTGCTGCGGCCTTGTGCTGCGGCCAGGAAACCGTCGCCCGACTTGTAGCTGAGCGCAAGCGCATCGATTTCGTGTCCTTTTGCGGCACGCGCGTAGCCGCGCTGGGACAACACGACCGTCACAGGTTCGCTGGCGACCAGTTGCGTTTCATCCAGCGCTTGCGCGGCCTCGCGTTCGACCAGCACGGTGCGACGCTCGTCGCCGTAATCCTCCGCATCCTCGAGGATCTCTTTCTTGATGAGCGTTTTTAGTCGCGCGGCACTCTTTAGCGTTTTCTCGAGATCCTTTCGCTCTTCATCGAGTTCGCCCTGTTCGCCACGGATCTTCATTTCTTCCAGTTTGGCGAGATTCCGCAGTCGCAGATTGAGAATTGACTCGGCCTGAATATCCGACAGCTTGAATCGCTTCATCAGAACCGGCTTCGGTTCATCCTCTGTCCTGATGATCTTGATTACGGCGTCGATGTTCAGATACGCGACCAGAAGTCCATCCAGTATGTGCAGCCGGTTTTTTACGATCTCGAGCCGATGATTCAGGCGTCTTTTGACGGTAGTTTTGCGAAACTTAATCCACTCGCTCAGCAGTTGCAGCAGGTTGAACGTCTTCGGCCGGCCATCGAGAGCGATGATGTTCATGTTTACCCGAACGGTGCGTTCAAGCGAGGTCGTCGAAAACAGGTGTGACATGAGTTCTTCGACATCGACGTTCCTGGATTTTGGCGTGATGACCAGTCGAATCGGATCCTCGTGATCGGATTCATCGCGAAGGTCTTCGACGAGCGGCAGTTTCTTGTTGCGCATTTGCGAGGCGATTTGTTCAAGCACCTTGCCGCCGGATATCTGGTAGGGCAATGCGTGGATTACGATGTCGTTATTCTCGACCTTGTATGAGGCACGCAGGCGCAGCGTGCCGGTGCCGGTCTTGTATATCTGGGTGATATCGCTTCTTGGCGATACAAGTTCGCCGCCGGTTGGGAAATCCGGACCCTTGATGTGCTTCATCACCTGGGCGAGCGTCGCTTTCGGGTTGTCGATCAGGTGTACGACCGCGCTGGCGACCTCGCGCAGGTTGTGCGGCGGAACATCCGTTGAAAGACCAACGGCAATCCCTGTCGTACCGTTCAGAATCAGGTTCGGCAAGCGTGCCGGCAATACCACGGGTTCGTCCATCGTGCCGTCAAAGTTCGGCACCCAGTCAACGGTTCCCAGCGCCAGTTCGACAAGCAGCGACTTCGCATACGGTTTCAGGCGGGATTCGGTGTAGCGCATCGCTGCAAACGACTTGGGATCGTCTGTCGAACCCCAGTTGCCCTGCCCGTCGATGATCGAGTAGCGGTAGGAGAAATCCTGCGCCATCAGCACCATCGCCTCGTAACAGGCCGAATCACCGTGCGGATGATATTTGCCGATGACATCACCGACCGTACGTGCCGATTTTTTGTGCTTTTGGCCTGCGGACAAACCGAGTTCGCTCATCGCGTAAATTATTCTTCTTTGTACTGGCTTCAGACCATCCCCAATCTGTGGCAATGCCCGATCGAGAATGACGTACATCGAATAATCGAGATACGCCTTTTCTGTGTATTCCTTGAGTGCGAGTTGTTCGACGCCTTCGAGGTTCAGTTGGTTCTGCATAAATGTTTGCTCTTCTTAAGTGCTATCCGACGTCCGCCAGGTTGCCTTTGGACTCCAGCCATTTGCGCCGGTCAGCGGAGCGCTTCTTGGCAAGCAGCATATCCATCAGTTGGTCGGTCTGGTCTTTTGCGCTGATCGTAAGCTGCACCAGGCGCCGCGTATCGCGGTTCATCGTCGTCTCCCGCAATTGCGTCGGGCTCATTTCGCCAAGACCCTTGAATCGTGTCACGGATATTTTGCCCTTCAATTTCTCCGCGGCAATGCGATCAAGAATGCCCTGCCGTTCACCGTCATCCAGCGCGTAAAACACTTCCTTGCCCACGTCGATTCGATACAGCGGCGGCATCGCGATGTAGACGTGGCCGGCCAACACGAGTTCGCGGAAGTGCCGCAGGAACAAAGCACAGATCAGCGTAGCAATGTGCGCGCCATCGGAATCCGCATCAGCCAAAATACAAACTTTGTGGTATCGCAAGCCATCGATATCGGACGTCGCCGGATCGACGCCCAGCGCCACCGAGATATCGTGAATTTCCTGCGAGCCAAGAATTTCGGCCGTATCCACTTCCCATGTGTTCAATATCTTGCCGCGCAGTGGCATGATCGCCTGTGTGTTGCGATCACGCGCCTGCTTCGCCGACCCGCCGGCCGAGTCGCCCTCGACCAGGAAAATCTCGCAAAGCTCCGGTTCCTGTGAGGTGCAATCAGCCAGCTTGCCCGGCAACGCCGGACCCGATACCACTTTCTTGCGTACGACCTTTTTGGACTCTTTCAGGCGTCGTTGAGCCTTGTTGATCGCGAGTTGTGCGATCTGATCGCCGGTTTCCGGGTGCTTGTTCAACCACAAAGCGAAACTGTCCTTGATCACACCGGTGACAAATGCCGCCGATTCACGCGATGACAGCCGCTCTTTGGTTTGCCCGGAAAATTGAGGATCTTCGAGTTTGGTGCTGAGCACGAAACTGAGCCCGTCCCACACATCTTCCGGCGCCAGAGCCAGCCCGCGCGGCAGCAAACTGCGGAATTCGCAAAACTCGCGCAACGCGTTCGTCAGCCCGGTGCGCAATCCATTGACGTGCGTACCGCCTTGTGGTGTCGGCACCAGGTTCACATAGCTTTCCGCAACCGTCTGGGCTTCGCCAATCTGCCACGCCAGCGCCCAGTCAAGCGCTTCGTTGTTTCCGGCAATGCTGCCTGCGAATGTATCGGCCGGCAGACACTCGGCGTTGCCGATCGCCTCCAGCAAGTATTCCTCGAGCCCTCCTGAATAACACCATTCGATTTTTTCTTTCGGTTTTTCAACTTTCAGCTTGACGGTCAGTCCCGGGCACAGCACTGCTTTTGCGCGAAGCACGTGCTTGAGCCGCGATACGGAGATTTTCGCTGAATCAAAATACTGGGGATCCGGCCAGAATCGAATGGTCGTACCGGTATTGGCCTTGCCCACTTTGCCGACGACCTCGAGCTTGCCTCTTTTCCTGCCCCCGGCAAAACTCAGGTTGTATTCCTTGCCACCACGACGAATCCATACTTCCAGATTTTTTGACAATGCATTGACGACCGATACACCGACGCCATGAAGACCGCCTGAATACTGGTAATTGTCTTTATTGAATTTGCCACCCGCATGCAGGCGAGTAAGAATCAGTTCGACACCCGGTATTTTTTCTTTCGGATGTTTGTCGACCGGCATGCCCCGGCCATCGTCGGTTACCTCCAGTGAGCCGTCTTTGAACAGGGTAACTTCAATTTTTTTGCAGTGGCCCTCAAGCGCTTCATCGACACTGTTGTCGACAACCTCATGCGCCAGGTGGTTCGGGCGCGTTGTATCCGTGTACATACCAGGTCTGCGCCGAACGGGTTCAAGCCCGCTAAGGACCTCTATATCGGCCGCATCGTATCGTTTACTCATCGTGCTTGTGCCCCAAGCGATAGCAGAACGTCATTGGTTGCTGCAGCGGATTCTAGCAGCGGATTGATATTGAGCGCCAATATCATTCGCCCGCAAGGCGGGCTCCTACAGCTCACTGCTATTATTGACAAGAACCTGCAGGAGCCCGCCTTGCGGGCGAACGACCAAACTAGTCCAGATCAGTGAGAAGCGACTGCCGGATATTTGCCGCGACCGGGCGTATTTCGACCTGGTAATTGTCGTGATCAATGCCAGCGGCGAGTTCTGCGCCCTCTTTCAGCGCCTCTACCTGATTCTCATGCAGCTCAAATCGAAGAAAGTGCACGGCAGAGGTCTTTTCGTCGTCCGTTCTCTCAAGGTCCTCATCCGCGACCGGTCTGATCTTGTCCCCGTCACCGATTTGCATCCAAACGCGGTTTTCGACACCACCGAGTTGTCTTAGCATCGCATCACGTTCGCCCGGGTCCGGGAATTCGATCATGAAGGTCGCTTTCCAGTTACTGCCGTCCGGAATGAGCGGGTTGTACGCTGCCAGTTCCTCGTTGATGCCGCTTGCTTCGAAAATACGCTCAATGCGCAGCATTTCCTGCACCTGATACTGCATAGTCAGCCGATCTTCGAAGTACAGCGTCGCGTTGGTACCGAGCGGTAAGCGCCTGTTTCGCTTATGACGCATCACCTCGGCGCGATATTCGTCACGCACCTCCGAATATTTTTCCAGTGAAAAAAGCGAATCACGCGTCAGTTTTTTCATGTTGCATCCAGGTTAGATTCCATAGGCCTTGCGCAACAAGCCAAACGGATTTTCCGGCACGTGATCGTCAAGACCTGCTGCGATCTGTTCAGCCGCCATCGGGCAATCGCTGACGAAGTGCTCGGCGTCGCCTTTTTTTACCTTGTTTACGACCGGGCGCGCGATCTTGATCGAGATATCGTGGAACTCTTTCTTGACCGAATAGGTGCCGTCATGGCCGGAGCAGCGTTCTATCGCATCCACTTCGGTGCCCGGCACCATCAACAGGATATCGCGGGTCTTCAGCCCGATATTTTGCACCCGCAGATGACAAGGAACCTGGTAGGCAATCTTGCCGAGCGAGTTCTTGAAATCGGTATTCAAATGGCCGTCCTTGTGCCGCAGCATCAGGTATTCGAACGGATCGTACATCGCGTCACGCACTTTGAGGACGTCCGGATCGTCCGGGAACATCAACGGTAATTCCTGTTTGAACATCAGGGTGCAGGACGGGATCGGCGTCACGATGTCCCAGCCACGGTTCACCCAATCAATTAATTGCGGAATATTTTGCTGTTTGGCCTTGCGGACTGCCTGCAGGTCGCCCAGCTCCAGCTTGGGCATGCCACAGCACGCTTCGCGCTCTGCCAGCGCAACCGGAATATTGTTGTGCTCGTAGATGGCGACCAGGTCTTCGGCCAGCGATGGCATATTGCGGTTGCCGTAACAGGTAGTAAACAGCACCACCCTGCCCCGGGTATTATCGGTCGCTGTCGCGCCCGCGCCCTGTTCCTGCCTGTGCTTTTTTAGTCTCTTGCGAGCTGTTCTCGAATGGTAGGCCGGAATTGCTGCTTCGCGGTGCACACCGAGTGTCTTTTCCAGCAGTTTACGTCCGGTCTCGCTGCGGTTCGTCGCATTCACCGCCTGAACCACGACAGGAATGCCGGCGAGCGCCCCGACTGCGTCGGTCGCACTCAGTATTTTGTCGCGTCTCGAGGCGCCCTCATTCCTGAATCTCACCGCCTTCGCCCGCAACATCAGATGCGGAAAGTCCACGTTCCACTCATGCGGCGGTACATACGGACATTTGCTCATGTAGCACATGTCGCACAGATAACAATGATCGACGACATCCCAGTAAACTTCTTTGCTTACTGTGTCAAGCTCCATGCTTTCTGATTCATCGACCGCATCGAACAGGGTTGGAAACGCGTGGCACAGGTTGAAGCAGCGCCGGCAACCATGGCAAATATCGAAGACCCGCTCGAGCTCTTTCTCAAGCGCGTCATCGTCATAGAATTCGTCGGTCTGCCAGGCAAGCGGGTGCCGGGTTGGCGCCTCGAGGCTGCCTTCTCGTGAATCGCCCTTACTACTCATGATCGGCAATGAGAAAAAGCCAGGCAGAACCTGGCTTTTTCGATTACGACCTCAGTCGTCCAGTGAATCGAGTGCTTTCTGGAAGCGATTGGCGTGCGACCGCTCGGCCTTGGCCAATGTCTCAAACCAGTCGGCGATTTCTTCGAAATCTTCTTCGCGCGCCGACTTTGCCATTCCCGGGTACATGTCAGTGTACTCATGAGTCTCGCCGGCGATTGCTGCCGCCAGGTTGTCTGCGGTCGGACCAATTGGCAAGCCCGTCGCCGGATCACCAACTTCCTCGAGATACTCAAGATGACCGTGTGCATGGCCTGTTTCACCTTCCGCCGTTGAACGGAAAACGGCCGCGACATCGTTGTAACCCTCGACGTCGGCCTTCGCCGCAAAATAAAGGTATCGTCGATTTGCCTGAGACTCGCCTGCGAATGCGTCTTTCAGATTTGCCTCGGTCTTGCTGCCTTTTAGTGACATGATTGTTCCTCTCACTTGATCACATTGGTTTCTTAGACTTAGTCTAATAAGCTTGGAACGATAAGCCCGGGAACCTGCGATGTCAACGAAACATACGAGAATGACATCGACGATTGACGCTATCGGGCGCTCCCTGTAGCGTACGCCAGCACGCGCATCGACACACCGGGCAATACTGCAATGTCAGACAAGAAAGCGATCAATCTTGAGAAATCACTCGCCGAACTCGAAGATCTGGTCGAGGAACTGGAAAGCGGCGACCTGCCGCTGGACAAGGCGATGAAGAAATTTGAACAAGGCATCAAACTCACACGCAATTGCCAGACTGCGTTGAAAGAAGCAGAACAAAAAGTCGAGATATTGCTGAGCAGCGCCGGTGGCGAGGAGTCCCTGCAGGAATTCGAGCCGGATAACTGAACCTGGTTCGCCCGCTTGCGGCGGGCGCATTATTAGCTGATTCTAGGTCGGCGCATTGCTGCCGTCACCCTGCAGGCGAGTGATGAGGGATCGCAGGAAGACCTTGTTGAATCTGAGCTGACAAGCGGATGACACCTGCTCCATCAACGTTGAGCTGACGCGCAATATGGTCACGGCTCCATCGGCTCTGATTGATGCGGTTCGTTTGGCGCCACGGACATAACTGGTCTCGCCGAAACAGGCGCCGTTCTCGAGAACACCAAGTGCAGTGCCGTTGGCCTCGACAGCCGCTTTGCCCACGACGATGATGTAGAAACGATCGTCCATTTCACCTTCGCGTACGATGTCCTCACCATCTTTGTAGTCATGCCAGTCGCTGGCCCGCAAGACTTCCCAGATTTCCGCATGCGAAAACTCGTGGAAGAAAGTCAGGTTGCGTAACAAATCAAAGTGTTCCTGGTTGTCGAGACTGTCGTACTTGGTACGAAGCTCCTGATAAACGCGCGTCAAGTCTGCGGCCATTGCGGTACCGGACGCACAGCGTTTGCCGGGCTCTTTCTGCATCGACATCGCAACGACTTCTTCCAGTTCCTCCGGGATGTCGTCACGGTAGGTGTGAATCGGCGGCGGCGTCGCGTACACGATCTGGTGCAGGAGCTTGGACAGGTTATCCGCGCGAAACGGCCGGAAACCGGTCAGCAGTTCATACAGAACGGCGCCCAGTGAATAAAGATCGGAACGCGGTGTTAGTTCTTCAGACTGAACCTGTTCGGGTGACATATAACTCGGGCTGCCCGCAATGCCCTCGATGCGCGACACTTCGGAGTCACTGACGATCGCAATACCGAAGTCGATAATGCGTACGTCGTTGTCGTTGGTCAGCATGACGTTGCTTGGCTTGATATCGCGATGAATAACACCGCGGCCGTGTGAATAATGCAGCGCTTTGGCGCATTTGTAGATAATTTCGACGACGTCGTCGATGCGCAGCAGGTTGTCGGGCCGGCAATAAGCGGCCAGTGTGCGCGCACCCTGAATGTGCTCGGTGACGACGTAATACTTGCCGTTTTCCTCGCCTGCGTCGTAGATCGGCATGATGTTCGGGTGTTGCAGCATGCCCACCATATGGGCTTCGTTGTAAAACATCTTACGGGCAACGCGCGCACGGTCTGCGTCAGAATCTTCCTCGATGTTGTACACCTTGATGGCTACGTCGCGGCGGTAGTACGGATCATGAGACAAATACACGACACCGGTGCTGCCTTTGCCTACTTTATTAATAATGACGTACTTACCGATTTTCTCGGGTACGTCGGGCGCACGCTGTATTTCTTTGACGTTGCTAGCCATTTTTCCTATCTTCTTAGACCATATGCCACCTGTATAAACCCAGTAATAATGCGGCATATAGAGCAGCGACGAGGTCATCCAGCATAATTCCGACGCCTCCATGCAGTCTGTGATCCAGGTCGCGAATCGGCCACGGTTTCCAGATATCGAACAGCCTGAAAAGCCCGAACGCCAAGGCCCAGCCCCATACCGACAAAGGTGCCACCAGCAGCACCAGGTACATCGCTGCGACCTCATCCCAGACAATTCCAGGGTGATCGTGCACACCGATGCGGCGCGCCGCCTCGCCGCACAGCCATACGCCTGCACCGATCAGGACAAATGCGACCGAAAGCCGCCATTCCAGGGCCAGCGGCAAAGTCAGCCAGGCCAGCGGCAGGGCCAGCAGCGTACCAACCGTGCCGGGCGCCTTTGGCGCAAGACCTGTTCCCAGCCCGAAGGCGAGAAAACAGACCGGATCCCGTAATACTTTTGCCGCTAATTCCCTGGACACAATTAAGCTCCGCTAAAAGTGTTTGTAGCCCTGATGCCGGAAGTCTGTTGCGTTGCCATCTCGCTGGCAAGTCAGTCCCGCGCCTTGTTGCACTGTGCCGATACAGCTGATCGCGACCCCCAGTGACTCGGCCAGTGCGGTCAGCTTCTGCTCATTCTCCGGCGCCGCGGCGAAACAAAGTTCGTAATCGTCACCGCCGGCGAGCGCGAGCCGCATCAGCGCATCTTCATCGTCCGTTAATGATTTTAGTGCCGCTGACAATGGAACCGCGTTTATTTCGATAACGCCGGCTGTCTCACTTGCATCCAGTAACCTGGCGGCGTCTGCATACAAGCCGTCAGAGATATCGATCGCTGCGGTGGCGATGCCTGCCAGGGCCTGGCCAAGCCCGACTCTCGCAGCGGGCCGGCAAAATCGCTTTTGCAGGAAGCGCTTGTTCTGCGTTGATGCATCGTCATCATTTATCAATGACAGACCTGCCGCAGCATCACCCACGGTCCCGCTAACAAAAATCAGGTCCCCGGGGGATGCGCCGGATCGGCCGATTGACTTTCCCGCAGCAACATCACCGGTAATTTGAATCGACATCAGCTTCTGCCCGCCACGAGTCGTGTCTCCTCCCACCAGGCTGACCCCGAACGCGTCCGCCGCTTCAAAAAGGCCGCTGGCAAACTCCTGCAGCCAGTTCTCATCCGCGTAATCGAGTGTCAGTGCCAGCGTCATCCAGCGCGGCCGTGCGCCCATGGCCGCAATATCCGACAAATTAACGGCAACCGCCCGGTAACCGATATCCGCCGGCGCCATCCTGCCCGGGAAATGCACGCCTTCGATAAGTGTGTCGACGACCGATACCAGATCAAGACCGGGTTCCGGTGTCATGACAGCGCCATCGTCGCCGATGCCTGTACACACGCTTCGATCTGACGATGGACGATCGAAGAATCGCCGTATGAGTTGAAATTCATCCAACGGCTGAGATTCAGCCATGTTCTTCCGGTCGGATTTTCTTGCTGGCGCGATCGAGTAGTGCATTGATATATTTGTACCCGTCCTCTGCGCCGAATCGTTTGGCCAGGTTTACTGCTTCGTTGATAACCACCCGGTAAGGCACCTCCGGCACAGATTGCAGCTCGTAAAATCCCAGTAACAGGATACTTTTTTCGATCGGGTCCAGTTGTTCCAGCGGACGATCGGCGAACTCGTCAATACTCTTCTCAATGGCGTCGATATCACCGAAAATCCCGGCCAGCGCCTCGTCAAAGTATTGCTTGTCCACACTTTTGTATTCTTTACGTTCCTTGACCTGGGAGCGTAATTCCCGAAGATCGTGACCCGTAATCTGCATTTGATACAACAGCTGTACCAATACCTCACGGGCACGGCTGCGCGCACCAGCTGACCCGTTCTTGCTCATGCGGTGGAAACTCCCTTGACGAACTGTTTATTCACCGAACGGTACTCAATCAGGTCGGCGATGGTGCCAATTCTCACGCCGCGCTCTTGCGAAAAACCCAGCAATTGGGGCCGCCTCGCCATGCTGCCATCTTCATTCATGATTTCCACGGTAACCGCGGCGGGTTCGAGACCCGCGAGACTCGCCAGGTCACATCCGGCCTCTGTGTGCCCGGGACGCGTAAGCACACCGCCTTCCTGCGCCATGATCGGAAAAATATGCCCGGGCTGAATGACGTGCTCCGGCGTCGCATCCGGCAGAACGGCGGCCCTCACTGTTCGCGCCCGGTCATGCGCCGAAACTCCGGATGTAATGCCCTCCGCCGCTTCGATCGAAATGGTGAAGTTGGTCTCGTGTCGCTCATCGGTGCCCTCGACCATCAGCGGCAATTGCAGGCGCGCACACCGCTCGCGCGTCAGCGTCAGGCAGATGAGTCCTCGTGCATACCGCGCCATAAAATTGATGTCTTGCGGTCGCACTTTTTCGGCCGCCATCATCAGATCGCCTTCATTTTCGCGATTTTCATCGTCAACCATGATGACCATCTTGCCATCGCGAAAGTCGGCGACAATGTCCTCAATGTCGCTGAAGAAGGATCCGACCGAAGTGGAATGTTCCGTCGTGTTTCGCATGGACGCCTACTTCTTCTTGCCCGTGAGCTCGGGCAGCAATGACATTTGCTCACGGCTTGCTGTCGCATTGGAGATGTCCTGCAGCTTCCTGATCTCGTCCTGAAATTCTGTCACATCCTGGAAGCTGCGGTATACGGACGCAAAGCGAACGTAGGCAACTTCGTCGAGGCCGCGCAATTCTTCCATCACAAATTCACCGATCATTCGCGACGGCACTTCGCGCTCGCCCATGGTGCGCAGCTTGTGCACCAGCCGGCCCAGAGCCTGTTCAAATTCGTCCGAGGGCACGGGTCTTTTTTCCAGCGCACGTACCATGCTGTTCCTGAGTTTGGTTTCGTCGAATGGCTGTCGCGAATTGTCGCTTTTTATCAGCCGCGGCATCACGAGTTCCGCACTCTCGAATGTCGTGAAGCGCTCGTTGCAGTCCAGACATTGCCGTCGGCGGCGTATCTGACGGCCTTCCCCGGCCAGCCGGGAATCGATGACCTTGGTTTCTTCATGACTGCAAAACGGACAATGCATGCGTGACTACCGCAATGGCTCCAGATCAAAGCTTAGCATTTGCCAGACCTGTCTGGCAGCACATCGAAGACTCGCCCGGATATTTCACCAGTTGCTGCGTAAGATCGCGCTAGCGATATACAGGGTATCGGCTGCACAGTTCGAGAACCTGCGCATGGACACGATCGATCACATTCTGATTGTCCATGTCGTCGAGGATGTCACAGATCCAGCCGGTCAGTTCGCGGGTCTCCGCGTCGCCGAATCCGCGCGTCGTGATTGCCGGCGTGCCCAGGCGCAGGCCGCTGGTGACAAACGGCGATCGCGGATCGTTTGGCACCGTGTTCTTGTTTACCGTGATGAATGCTTTGCCGAGCGCCGCATCTGCGTCTTTGCCGGTGATGTCCTTGTCCAGCAGGCTCAGCAAAACCAGGTGATTGTCGGTGCCGCCGGAAACAATCTGGAAGCCGCGATCGATAAAGACTTCGGCCATCGCTCTGGCGTTTTCCACTACGCTCTGTTGATAATCCTTGAAATCGGGCAACAGCGCTTCTTTGAAAGCCACGGCCTTTGCTGCAATTACGTGCATCAACGGACCGCCCTGCGTGCCGGGGAATACCAGTGAGCTGAATTTCTTCGTCAGCTCTTCATTCTCGCGCGCCAGAATCATGCCGCCGCGTGGTCCGCGAAGCGTCTTGTGGGTCGTCGTCGTGACAACGTCCGCGACTGAAACCGGGTTTGGGTAATGTCCTGTCGCGACCAGCCCGGCAACGTGCGCCATATCCACCATCAGGTAAGCGCCACAACTGTCTGCGATATCGCGAAAGCGTTGCCAGTCGAGAACTCTCGAATGCGCTGAAAACCCTGCGATGATCAGGCGCGGCTTATGCTCATCGGCCAGCGCCTGCACCTGCTCGTAGTCAAGCTGGCCTGTTTCAGCAATCACGCCATATTGAACGGCGTTATAGAATTTGCCGGAAAAATTGACGGGTGAGCCGTGGGTCAGGTGGCCACCGTCAGACAGGCTCATGCCGAGGATCGTGTCGCCGGGTTGCAATAGCGCAAAACAGGCAGCCGCATTCGCCTGCGATCCGGAATGCGGCTGTACGTTGGCATAGTCAGCGCCAAACAGCTTTTTCGCACGCTCGATCGCGAGTTGCTCGGCCACATCGACGTATTCGCAACCGCCATAGTAACGCTTGCCCGGATAACCCTCGGCGTATTTATTGGTCAGCACCGAGCCCTGCGCCGCCATAACCCGCGGACTGGCGTAATTCTCGGAGGCAATAAGCTCGATGTGCTCTTCCTGCCGGCGCTCTTCATCGGCAATGGCAGCATGCAGTTCAGGGTCAAATTCTTCGATAGTCGATGCGTCGGCAAACATCCTGGCGGGACTCCGGGGCTGAAAAAGGGGGGATTGTATAGCAGCTTTGTTATTAAGGGGACAGTTTACTTAATTCATTAAGGGGACAGTTTACTTAATTCTAGAGCTGCATAGCTTTCAAGGTCACTCAAGTTCTTCGAATTAAGTAAACTGTCCCCTTAATGCCCCTTAATGAATTAAGTAAACTGTCCCCTTACTGGAAGCGTCCCCTTACTGGAAGCCGCTCCTACGGAGCTTCGGTGAAAGACTGGACTACGCGGGTCCAGGCCCGGGCCAGGTTGCGGCGGTTGTAGCCACCGCCGCCGGTGCCGACGATGCGCCCGGAGCTGTGCCGGTCGGCCAGATCGCACAGGCGCCGGGCGGCCTTGGCGTGGGCTTCTTCGGTGAAACACAGATGCGTGATCGGATCACCCTTGAGGCTGTCCGCGCCACACTGGAAAATGATGAATTCCGGTTTCGCGGCGTCGAGGTAGGCCTCGACTCTATCCCACGCAGCATCGAAATCGCTGTCGAGAGCGCCGGGTCTCAGCGGAATGTTGAGTTTGGTGCCACGGGCTTTGCCCTTGCCGGTTTCTTCGGCCGCGCCGGTTCCGGGATAAAGGTAGCGCCCGTCCTCGTGCATATCGGCGAAAATCAGGTTGGGGTCCTCTTCGAATCCGTAGAAAACGCCATCGCCATGGTGGGCGTCGATATCGACGTAGGCGATTCGTTCCAGGCCATGCTTGCTGCGCAAATACTCGACCGCGATAGCACAATCGTTGAACACACAAAAACCGGCCGCGCTGTCGCGGGCCGCATGATGCAGGCCGGCGATTGGCACGAACGCCCGACGGGTTTCGCCAGCCATAACGGCATCGACCGCCGCCAACGTCGTACCAACAACATCCGACGTGATCTCGAATACACCCTGGAACGCCGGCGTATCGCCCTCATCCAGGAAGCCGCCGCCGTCCTGAGACATGCGCGACACCCTGGCGATGTAGTCGGGCGTATGAAACAAAGCGAGCTCGTCCACCGTGGCGCGTCGCGTCGCATGATACTCGATGCGATCACCGAGCTTCGCATTACCCAGTTCCTTCTGAAACACGTCATGCCGGTCTATGCCGAATGGATGGTCCTCACCGAAGCCATATCGGGAAAGTGCATCACCCTTATAGACGTAAACCGGCTCGCCACTCACTTTATTTCGACCATCGACGTGTTCTGTTGTTTTCAATTCGGGCAGCATACCGGATAATGCGCCCTCCGTAATACAAAGAGCGAATTCGCAAACTTCATGGCTCAATATATATACACGATGAATCGGGTCGCCAAGATGGTGCCGCCGAAGCGATTCATCATTCACGACATTTCTCTGAGCTTCTTTCCCGGCGCCAAAATCGGCGTTCTGGGTCTGAACGGCTCCGGCAAATCCACGCTGCTTCGCATCATGGCGGGGATAGACAAGGACTTTGACGGCGAAGCGCGACCGCAACCCGGCACAAAAATCGGCTTCCTGCAGCAGGAGCCGGAACTGGATCCATCGAAAGACGTCCGCGGCAATGTGGAAGACGGAGTAGCGGAGACCAAGGCCCTGCTCGATCGCTTCAATGAAATCAGTGACCGGTTTGCCGAACCAATGGACGACGATGAGATGACCGCGCTGCTCGAAGAGCAGGGAAAACTGCAGGATTCCATCGATTCGGCGGGCGCCTGGGAACTTGATCGAAAACTCGATATCGCGGCAGACGCGCTGCGCCTGCCGCCCTGGGACGCCGATATTGACAAACTGTCCGGCGGCGAGAAGCGACGCGTGGCACTTTGCAGACGGCTGGTGTCAGAGCCGGACATGCTGTTGCTTGATGAGCCAACCAACCACCTGGATGCAGAATCTGGCGCATGGCTGGAGAGATTCCTCGAGGAATATCCGGGCACCGTTATTGCGGTCACTCATGACCGCTATTTTCTCGACAACGTTGCCGGGTGGATTCTCGAACTGGACCGTGGCTACGGCATTCCCTGGGAGGGAAACTATTCCTCCTGGCTCGGGCAAAAAGCACAGCGGCGGGCGCAGGAGGCGTCAACGGGGAAAGCGGGTCGCAAGGCCATGCAACCCGACCTGGAGTGGGTACGTACGA
>PVMS01022172.1_pt1 | contig 15762 bp, 18 predicted proteins | sample 1853461 | NCBI WGS metagenome assembly PVMS01 (sample SAMN08582032, study PRJNA380276) | Marine sediment metagenome, whole genome shotgun sequencing project. | isolation source: ocean sediment barecode stripped | collected 2017 | reverse complement strand
AGACCTATGGTGATGAACGCCGGACGCGGATCGCCGCTGGAGCCAGTGTTGATTTCAATGAAGAAGATTTGGTGGCTGATGAAGCGGTTTTGATCACCATAACTGAACGGGGCTATATCAAGCGCGTATCGGCGAAATCTTCTGCTGTTCCAAGGCAACCAGGCGGCGCAGCTGCAGGTCAAGGATGGCGACTGATTGTTTTTCTGTAAGCGTAAAACGACTCATCAACCGTTCTTTGGCAATATTGGCGTTCGGTGATTGGCGGATAGTCTGGATCACATCGTCCAGGTGTTCCAGGGCAATTAACAATCCTTCCAAAATGTGCGCCCGGGCGCGAGCCTTCTCCAGCTGGAACACGGAGCGCCGCGTGATTACCTCCTGGCGGTGGTCAATAAAGTGCCGCAGCGCCCGTTTGAGAGACAACAAGCGCGGTTCACCGTCCACCAGCGCCAGCATTTGAGCCCCATAAGTTGACTGCAATGGGGTGTATTTATAGAGCTGGTTGAGCACTTTGCGCGGCTGAGCAGTCCGTTTGAGCTCCACAATGATACTCATACCCCGGCGATCGGACTCGTCACGCAGATCAGAGATATCCTTAATCCGACCTGAACGAGCCAAATCCGCGATGCGTTCGATCAGTGTGTTTTTGTTGAGCTGGTAGGGAATCTCGGTGATCACGATCCGGAATCGCCCACCTTGCATCTCTTCGATCACCGCCATACCGCGCAACACGATGCGGCCGCGACCAGTGCTGTAAGCCTGCCGGATCCCACTATCACCGACAATAATTCCACCAGTCGGGAAATCTGGTCCTGGTAGATATTCAAGGAGGTCCTCAATGGAGATTTCGTCAATTTGATCAAATTTATCGATCATGTATGTTAATGCTGCGGCGAGTTCTCCGAGGTTGTGCGGTGGGACATTGGTCGCCATGCCGACCGCGATCCCAGATGATCCGTTGAGCAGTAAATTGGGAATCCGGGAGGGAAGCACGGTAGGTTCTTGCAAGGAGCCATCGAAGTTCTCGTTGAAATCGACGGTATTTTGCTCGATATCTAATAACATTTCCTCTGCCATGCGGGTTGTACGTGCCTCGGTGTAGCGCATGGCGGCAGGCGCATCGCCGTCAATCGAACCAAAATTGCCTTGACCGTCAACCAGCAAGTAGCGCAAGGAGAAATCTTGAGCCATGCGCGCCATGGCATCATAGACCGCTGTATCGCCGTGGGGGTGGTATTTACCCAGCACTTCGCCAACGATACGGGCTGATTTGCGGTAGGGAGTGTTGGAGCGAATATTCATATCGTGCATGGCGTAGAGAATGCGCCGATGAACTGGTTTGAGCCCATCTCGGGCGTCAGGCAAGGCGCGCGCAACGATTACGCTCATGGCGTAATCCAGGTAAGCGGAGCGCATTTGTTCGTCTATGTCTACTTGTCGGACAGTCCCGATATCCATAAGAACCTTTCGATGATCTGACTCTGGTCCGTCTATGCACGAAAGTAAAACTCGGCTGGTTAGAAGGAGTCAGCCCGGTTAAGAAAAGGGCAAAAAAGATGTGCACGCCACCGGCGCACACATCTCAATTATACCGCAGCAGAGCGTATTACTGCTATTAATTTACGGAGGATCGTGCTTTCGACGGGCCTGAAGGGTTAGTTTAACCCATTAAGATAAGCATCAATTGCAGATGCTGCCTTACGCCCAGCGACCATTGCAGTCACTACAAGATCGGGTCCTGTAACTCCATCTCCACCAGCGAAGACGCCGGGACGGCTGGTCGCGCCAGTATCTGGATCGGCGATAATCAGACCCCACTTATGAGTATCTAGTTCAGGCGTAGTCTCACCCACGATCGGGTCCGGCCAGTAGCCCAAGGCCAGTACAGCGGTATCGGCTTCTACGATGAAGTTTGTACCCTCAATTGGTACCGGTCGCCGACGCCCAGATTTGTCAGGCTCACCTAATTCCATCCGCAAACATTCAATTTTAGCCAGGCGACCATCTTCTCCAGCAATGAACTGCACCGGTTGGGTAAGGAACTCGTAATGTGCTCCTTCTTCTCGGGCTAGCTCACGGTCATGAAGCCCTCCGGGCATTTCATTTTCCGTCCGACGGTAGAGGCAGGTGACTTCTTTTGCTCCCAGGCGGAGCGCCGAACGCAGGCAATCGGAAGCGGTATCACCACCACCGATCACGGCGACTTTTTCACCCACCGCGGGGCGACCACGCATCTCTTCTGGCAGCAGCTGCTCATCGTCAAGGCTGCAGCGAATCAAGAACTCAGTGGCCTGCATCACTCCCGGTAGATCCTCGCCGGGGACTTCCATCGGAGCATCCACACCAACGCCGACACCAATGAACACACCCTGGTAACCATCAGACATTAAATCATCGATCGACTTGTCTTTGCCAATATATGTTTCCGGGACGAATTCCACACCAGCTCGCTCCAGATCGTTCCAGCGCCAGAATACAACCTGTTTCGGCAGCTTAAAATTGGGAATTCCGTAAGTTAATAGACCTCCCGGGGCAGGTTTCGCGTCAAATATTGTCACGGAATGCCCTTGCTGGATGAGCTGTTCAGCGCAAGCCAGGCCAGCAGGTCCCGCACCGACAATGGCTACTTTTTTACCGCTCGGTTCACCAACGGCGACATCAACCCCGACAGTCTGGCGTTCATAATCGCAGACAAAGACCTCTAATGGTCCAGTCAGAACTGCTTCAAAGGCTTTTAAGTGCGTGCAAGAACCCTGGCAGAGCTGCTCCTGTGGGCATACTCGACCACACAACTCCGGCAAGGAGCTGGTCTGCCGGTATAACTGCGCCGCCTCCAAAAATTCACCTTGCTCGATCAGCCACATCGCCGATGGGATATCGTTATGGGCGGGGCAAGCCTCTACACAGGGGGCAGGATCGGGACAATGAACGCAGCGGGCAGCTTCCATCTGGGCTTGCTCGGGGGTCATTGGGATGGTCACATCCTCAAAATCACAAACCCTCTCGATGACAGGTCGGGTGGCAACCTCCAGGGACGGTGTACGAGCGCGCTTTTTGCGGTCGATGGCGAGAAACTCACTGGCTATTGCTGGCATACAGAACCTCCAATAAAAAGTCAACCTCTTGATCTAATATAGATAATAATGACAATACTGGTTTAGTTTCAGTCGCGGATGTCATTTGTTTTAGTGACGATTGTCACGATACTGGGGTCATTTCCTCCCGTTGTGAGCTCAATTCAGTAGATGATTGATTAGAGAATAATTATTAGTTCTTTCTTGTTCTCCCTGATTTCAAAGATCAGTTAAAATATCATTTGCTGGTTAAATGATTAACTCGGACTCGATCTGACAGCTGCTTTCAATCTAGATCTGTCTCCACTGGATTATGGGAGGTTGCGATGAGTGATTGGGTGATAGAAGCGGAGGATCTGACTAAGATTTATCAAATGGGTGAGGTAGAGGTGCATGCCCTACGCGGTCTGACTGTACAGATCGAACGGGGTGAGATTGTCGCCATCATGGGTCCCTCTGGCTCTGGTAAGTCGACCCTGATGAATATTATTGGGTGTCTCGATCGACCGACATCAGGTAAGTATTTCCTTGATAGTGAACGGGTATCGGATCTGAATGACGACCAGTTAGCTTTGATTCGCAACCGGAAAGTTGGTTTTGTTTTCCAAACATTCAACCTCCTGCCCCGGGCGACCGCTCTGGCTAATGTCGAATTGCCGCTGCGCTATTCTGGAAAGGCGGGCCGGCGTAGAGAACGGGCAAAGGAAGCACTTGAATCTGTTGGTTTAGGGGACCGGATCCGACATCGTCCAAATGAACTATCGGGTGGGCAGCAGCAGCGAGTAGCAATCGCACGGGCGTTGGTCAACGATCCCGCGATCATCCTGGCTGATGAGCCCACTGGTAATTTAGATTCAAGATCGGGCGAAGAGATCATGCAAATATTGATCAACCTAAACGAGGAACGGAAAACTACTTTGGTTATTGTGACCCACGATCCGGAGATCGCTGAGCACACCCAGCGAGTAATACAAATTAGAGATGGTATTGTTGTGGAGGAAGGTGAATGAATCTTGTACAAACTTTTTGGGAAGCGTTGGAGAGCATATCCGCTAATAAGATGCGTTCTGGTTTGACAGTCTTGGGGATCGTAATCGGAGTGGGTGCGGTGATCGCGATGATTTCCATCGGACGGGGAGCGGAGAACACGATCACCGGTTCAATTCAAGGTATCGGTACAAACCTGATATTTGTATTTCGCGGTGGTTCAGAGGAAGTTCGTAATCCTAAGTCAATTACATTTGGAGATGCGGAGGCGATTGCCGATCCCTTCCAAGCACCTTCAGTGATGGCAGTGGCACCCATTCTTCAAGGGCAGTTGAGAGTAACCTTTGCAGGGGAAACTGCCAACACCACCATCCAAGGGATAACCTCAGATTTCAGTACAGTCCGTAATCGAACGGTCACAGAGGGAGAATATATCGATGAGGCGCATATTTTGGGCAGAGCCTCGGTTGCTTTGCTGGGTATTGATACCGCGGATAAGTTGTTCGGCCGCACTTCAGGATTAACAGGGGAGACTATTCGGATTGAAGGGCAGCCATTTCGAGTGATCGGTATTCTCGAAGAACGCGGTGGATCTTCCTTCAACAACGAAGATGAGATCGTCTTGGTGCCGATTTCAACTGCCCAGACTCGCTTATTGCGCCGTTCAACATCTGATAGGGTGGATGTTTTAATGGTCCAGGCGGCAAGTGCGGAAGCGGTGCCAAGCGCCAGTCAAGAAATTGCTCAAATTTTACGCACTCGCCATCGCACAGAGATCGGTGCGGACGACTTCACTATCCTCACCCAACAGGATTTTCTGTCAACTGCCGAAACGATCACCGGCGTGCTTACTATCTTCTTGGGTGGAATTGCAGCTATTTCCTTGTTGGTGGGTGGGATCGGGATCATGAACATCATGTTGGTTTCGGTCACTGAGCGCACAAGAGAGATAGGTTTGCGAAAAGCCCTCGGAGCTCGTAAGACGGACATCCTGATCCAATTCTTGACCGAGTCTTCCGTGTTGAGCCTGTTCGGTGGTCTGATAGGGATCGCCTTAGGGTGGGCGATTTCCCTGGTTGTGGGTCAGATCGCCGCTGCCAGCGACACACCGATCGTGCCTGCGATCGGAATTGATGTCATCCTGCTGGCAACGATCTTTTCGACCGCAGTGGGTCTATTTTTTGGAATTTACCCCGCTAACCGCGCTGCAAATCTGGAGCCGGTGGAAGCTCTTCGCTACGAATAATCCAGCTGACCCCCCTGCAACCTCATAGGCAGCTGGGTTAATTATGCTGGGCGACATCCTCAATCCAGGCCAGATAATTCGCCGAACCCATTAAGATCGGTAAGGCGACAATCTCAGGTATATCGTATGGCTGCACTACCGGGATCAGATCGCTCTCAAAAAGATCAGCCCGGCTCTTGGCAATCAACAGCACTTCATCATCGCAGTTGATCTCCTCCTCCCAAGTGTACGACGAGAAAATTGGCGCCATCATATTGACACAGGCAGCCAGTTTTTTTCTCTAGCAAACCATTGGCGATCTTTTCGCTGACTTCCTTGCTGGGGGTGGTGATCAACACAATAATGTATTCCATGTCCATGGGCAACACTCCTAACCGTAGACCCTTATTGCTGATTTGTAAGTAATCCTACCGTTGCATCCTGAAGAATACGGCTCGCTTCTGAGGATCGTTATTGTCACCCAATCTATAATGGCATTGATATAATCTCTCACAGTGGATACTTCTCTTGGGACTGCAAATCGCCAGATCGCCCGGGGGGCTGGTTTGGTGATGGCTGGCTTCGCATTAAATAATATGATTGGACTGGCACGCCAGATGGTTGTGCTGAATGCCTTCGGTACCAGCGGAGAGATGGATGCCTTCCTGGTTGCCAACCGGGTTTCAGAGACTCTATTTACATTAATTGCCGGCGGCGCGCTGGCCTCTGCTTTTATTCCTACCTTTACCAGTTTATTAGTGAAAGACGATCAACGCGGAGCCTGGAAACTGGCTTCGGCCATCGCCAACTTGATCCTGCTGGTATTGACCCTGGCAGCCGTATTGGCGATGCTCTTGGCGCCTCTGATCGTCCGTTACATCCTGGCGCCTGGTTATGCCACAAATCCTGCTCAGGAGGCGTTGGCGGTCGATTTGATGCGCCTCATGCTGCCATCGGCTGTCCTTTTCGGTTTGAGTGGGTTGGTAATGGGGATTCTAAACTCCAAGCAAATTTTCTTTGTACCTGCGCTGGCGCCGGCGATGTACCAGCTGGGGATGATCTTTGGGGTATTGGTGCTAACCCCGAACCTGGGTATTTTTGGCTTAGCCTATGGCGTGCTGCTGGGGTCCGCTTTATACCTGTTGATCCAGCTGCCGACCCTGGTACGTCTTGGAGGTAAATATTTCCCAATATTGGGGTTGAGATTGCCAGCTGTGCGGGAAGTGGGACGGCTGATCGGGCCGCGATTGTTGGGGCTGGCCTTCGTTCAGCTGAATTTCTTGGTTATTACCCGGTTGGCCTCACGCCTGACGGAGGGCAGTTATACCGGAGTGGTGTTTGCCTTTACGCTGATGCTGATGCCGCAAGCCCTCATCGCCCAATCGATCGCCATTGCCGCCCTACCGACCTTTTCAGCTCAATTTGCTCAAAATAAACTCACCGAAATGCGTTCATCCCTATCTTCCAGCCTGCGCGGCGTGATGCTGCTTTCGCTACCGGCTGCATTGGGGTTAATCATCCTCCGCCAACCACTGATCGAATTGCTTTACGAACGGGGGGAGTTTACCGCTGGGTCGACCCAATTAGTTGCCTGGGCTCTGCTCTGGTTTGCGATTGGCCTGGTGGGTCACTCGGTGGTTGAAATTATGGTGCGTGCCTTCTATGCCATGCATGATACAAAAACACCTGTATTGATCGGTGTTCTGGCGATGAGCTTGAATGTTATCTTATCCTTATTATTCGTGGCATTATTTTCTCGTTGGGGATGGATGCCGCATGGAGGTTTGGCGTTGGCCAATTCGCTGGCAACGTTTCTGGAAATGATCGCGCTCCTATATTTCATGCGCGGCCGTCTGGAAGGTCTCGAAGGACGAAAAGTGCTGATCGGGTTTGGAAAAGCGGCTATCGCCACATTTATCATGACTTTGGTTCTCGTAGCTTGGATGAACCAGACCCTTAATCAGCCTGTCTGGATGGTTGTCATCGGGGGTGTGGCACTTGGTGCTGGTGTTTATGGAGTAATGGTGTTAGTGATGGGTGTCAAAGAAGCCCGAAGTTTACTGAGATTTGTACGGCAGAAAATATCATAAGCATAGCCAAATTCCAGCTACTTGGTCACCAAATCAACCAGATCAGCTGGGCGACCCCAATTCCAAGCAGGGTTCCGGCCAGCGCTTCAAGTGGAGTATGCCCCAGCACCTCCTTTAACTGTTTCTCCTTGGTGCGCTTGCCTTTGATAGTATCTCTTACAATGCGGTTGATAATTTCTGCGTGCTTACCTGCCTGGCGGCGAATCCCCGTGGCATCGTAGATCACGATCACCGCCAAGGTCAGTGCCAGCGCGAACAGCGGCGAAGCGAAACCGATAAATAAACCGCTGGCGTGTGCTACACTGGCTACCAGTGCAGAATGCGAGCTGGGCATACTTCCGGCGCGTAAAAGCAAAACCCAATCCCATTTACCCGTCGATAAATAATTCCAAGGGACTTTGATCAGTTGTGCTAACACCCAGGAGGTGAATCCAGCGATCAAGACTGGATTGGATAATATCCCAAATTGGTCCATCTAGTAATAAGGTTTCATGACTGGTTGAAGTCTACCAATCCTTCAGCGGACAGTTCTTGAATTTTAAGTTCAGCCTGCTCCAGTAATTGTGCACAGTACCTGGCTAACGCCTGTCCCCGTTCAAACATTTCCAGGGTCTGTTTTAGAGATCTTTCATCAGCTTCGAGGTCCAGGACAATTGCCTCCAGCTCGTTGAGCGCTTGTTCGTAGGTCATCTCCTCGATTGGAACAGGTTCTTCAGGTGATTTGGTTGGTGGATTCATGTTTATCTCCATGAGAATTGTTAATTTTGTTTCCCCTGACGTGAGGAGTAAAGGAGTAAGGGGGAGTCTGAGGGTAGTATTTCAGCTGCCTGGTCATTGAATTCATCTTGACTCAGTCCGTATTCGGTGATGAACTGATCGATTTCAGGTTTTACTTCCCGCTCAAAGGATGTGCGAGTGGTGGCTTGCCTGGCCCGGTTGGCGAGTATGGAAGAGACAAGAAAAGAAATCAAAATCAGGATGAAAAGGATTACAGCTAAGATGGTCCAGGTTTTTGTGATCGCAAAGAAAATGATCACTATCAGTAACCCCCCGACCAATAGCCCTAAGGTGCAGCCGACTCCAAAGGCTGTCTCGGCTGCAGATGTGCCAGATGCGACCAGTTTTTGGTGGGAAATCTCGATTAATTCCTGGAGCACTGCTTCTTGAGAATCACTGATCTGGGTGCTATCCCCCAGAGGGGCGCCACAACGCAGGCATTCTACTTCCTCGGCCGGCACCATCCCGAAGCAATATGAACACTGGACAGATAAGTTCGTGGAAGGAGTCTTACTCGACACTGCCGGGTTCCTGTACGCGCACCTCAAATTCACCATCGCTGACCCGCACACTCAGAGCATCATCAGGCTGAACCTGTTTGGTGGAGCGCACCAGGCTGCCATCTGGTTGGGTGACGAGGGAGTAGCCGCGCGCGAGAATCGCGTCCGGATTAAGGGCGTTGAGACGCAGTTCCATACCTGCCAGACGGGTGCGGTTGATCTCTATCGCGTGGTACAACGACCTGCCAGCCCGGTAATTGAGCTCGTCCAGGCGCTGCTGGTCCCGGTGAACCCGTGCTAACGGGGTGCGCAATAATAAACGATTCTGCTGCCCTTCGAGCCACCTTCGTTGGTCAAAAAGGAAATTAATTGTCGATTGGTGGATATTCTTGCTCAGCTGGCTGAGGGATACGCGCAAGTCAGCCTGGTTGGGCGTGGCAAGTTCCGCCGCGGCAGTTGGGGTAGGTGCGCGCAGGTCAGCAGCGAAGTCAGCGATCGTGAAATCGGTTTCATGGCCGATACCGGAAATGATTGGCGCAGGAGATGAAACGATGGCACGAGCCACCTGCTCATCATTAAATGCCATGAGATCTTCAAGCGATCCCCCACCACGAGCGAGTAAGATTAAATCTGGTTTAATCAGGCGGTTAAGTGCCTCTAAAGCGGACATTATCCCTTGTGGGGCTTGATCGCCCTGGACCTGAGTCGGAGCCAATATTATTTTAACGGGTGGGTAGCGGCGTCGGATCGTATCGAGCATATCCCTCAAGGCTGCCCCAGTGGGCGAGGTGACAATCCCGATCGTTTCAGGCCAACGCGGAATAGCCCTCTTCCGTTCCACATCAAATAATCCCTCGGCTTCTAATAGAGCTTTCAGGCGCAGAAATTCCTGGTACAGTGCACCTTCTCCAGCTGGTCGAATCATATCCCCATACAGCTGATAGTTTCCGCTGGCTTCGTATACGCTTATACTGCCATGGATCTCGATTGCATCTCCATCCCGCGGAAGATAGGTTTGCTGAATGACTGCATTGCGCCACATAACACAGCGCAAGGCAGTATTTCTGTCTTTCAATGTAAAATACAGGTGCCCAGAGGTTGGCCGGGACAGGTTGGAAACCTCGCCTTCCACCCACAAATCTTGCAGGCTTTCTTCGCTTTCGATCAGGTCCCGCAGGTATCGCGTTAGATCTGTGACCGACCAGGTTGGGGGTTGGAACATTGGCATCTGCATCATTTTCAGGCTTACCTTGGGTGAAATCCGAATATGAGGATACCCGTTAGCCTGGTGGTTGTCAACTATTCCTTGGCGTGTTGTTTTCTGCTACAATAATAGAAGTCTCTACACGGATTGATCCCGCTGTATGGTGATGAAAATTCCGGCTTCCCCTCATTCAATGAAATATATTTGGTCTCCCTGGCGCATGACATACATTCAAAAACATAAAGAGGAAGTAGAAGGATGTGTGTTCTGCGAAGTCCAGGAATTACCTGATGGTCCTGATAATTTAATTCTCTATCGTGGGCAGCAGGCGTTCGTGATTTTAAATCGGTATCCTTACACCAGCGGCCATCTTATGGTGGTGCCTAATAAACATGATCCCTCTTTAGATGGTTTAGATGCGTCAGCACGTGCTGAGCTGATGGAACTGGCAACCCAGATTATGTCCATGTTAGGCAAGGAATATCATGCTCAAGGATTCAATATAGGTATCAACATTGGTGAAGCAGCTGGTGCAGGGATCACGGAACATGTTCATTTACATGTCGTCCCGCGCTGGACAGGAGACACGAATTTCATGTCTTCGCTGGGGGAGACGCGGGTTCTCCCTGAAACACTCGAAGACACTTATCATCGGTTGAGAAGAGCCTGGGAGCGGATGCAATCCTGAAAATCCCCAAAAAAACATCACAGATAATGAGGAGAACTGAGCATGGCGGATCACAATGAAGAAGCTGTAATCCTCAGCGCTGCCCGAACGCCGACCGGTCGCTTTCTCGGGTCATTGAGCAGTATTCCTGCCCCACGCCTGGGTGCCGTTGCTGTAAAGGCGGCTGTCGAACGGGCTGGGATCAATGAGCAATCCGAGTTCGACGAAGTGCTGATGGGCAACGTTGTTTCAGCTGGGCTCGGCCAAAACCCAGCCCGCCAAGCAGCGATATTCTCTGGATTGCCGGCCAGCGTTGGTGCAACTACAATTAATAAGGTCTGTGGGTCGGGGCTCAAGACGGCCATGTTGGCTGCCCAGGCCGTACGAGCTGGTGACGGCAATTTGTTCGTGGCTGGGGGTATGGAAAATATGAGCCGCGCTCCCTATTTGGTCCCGGGCCGCACAGGAGAACTGCGCTATGGGCATACTCAGTTGACAGACGCGCTCCTGCTGGATGGGCTTTGGGATCCATTCGAGGATTGGGGGATGGGGGATGCAGCTGAATTTATCGGCCAGGAATACCAGGTCGCGCGCCAGGCAATGGACGAATATGCCCTGGCCAGCCACCAAAAAGCTGCTGCAGCCCATGATAATGGTAAATTTGCAGCAGAGATCGTGCCAGTTGAAATAATCGGTCGTAAAGGCAAAGTGACGATTTTCGATGCCGATGAGACATTCCGGCGCGATACTTCCCTGGAAGCACTCAGTAAACTGAAACCTGTCTTCCAAATAGATGGTAAGGTGACCGCTGGCAACGCGCCTGGTTTGAATGATGGGGCTGCTGCGGTAGTGGTTGCCAGCCGGTCCAGGGCAGATCAGCTGGGGATAAAACCGATCGCCCGCGTGATCGGATACCACCAGGCAGCGGTGCAACCCAAATACCTTTTTGATGCGCCATCGCACGCCATACCGCAGCTGCTGGATAAAATCGGCTGGCAGCTGTCAGATGTCGACCTGATCGAACTGAACGAAGCCTTCGCAGCCCAGATACTTGCAAATGGTTATGCTCTGGCCGATCTGGGCTGGGATTGGGATAAAGTCAACGTTAATGGCGGGGGCATCGCGCTGGGTCACCCGATCGGTGCCAGCGGAGCCCGCATCCTGGTCACATTGATCTACGCTTTACAGAATCGAGGTTTAAAACGCGGTATAGCCACACTTTGCCTGGGAGGAGCAGAAGCAGTAGCCATGGCGATCGAGATCGAGCCGGTTTAATCACCCTGATTCTAGTGTTTGTTGATCAAGTGACGGACTGACTACACATATAAATAATTTAAGGAGGGTTTTGGTGGAAATCGAGCATATTTTCGTGGTTGGGGCAGGGACGATGGGCAGCGGTATTTCCCAGACTGCAGCGGTTTCCGGATACCAAGTGACGATGATGGATGTGGTCCCGGAACAGCTCGAACGTGCCCGGAAAATGATCGCGAAATCGGTTGAGAAGTTGGAGGGTAAAGGGGTTATCGACCAGCCACAGGTAGATGCAGCTGGGCAGATTACCTATGTGGACAGTTACGCGGCTGTGGCGGGTGCAGATTATGTAATTGAGGCTGCAACAGAAAACCCCGAATTGAAATTAAAGATTTACGCTGAACTTGACCGTCTCGCCCGACCGGAAGTTGTCCTGGCTTCTAATACCTCTTCGATCAGCCTGACTAAGATCGCTGCGGCCACAGGGCGAGCGGACAAAGTGATCGGAATGCATTTCTTTAATCCGGTACCTTTGATGCGCCTGGTTGAGATCATTCGCGGTTTGGCAACCTCGGATGAAACCACAGCTACAGCAATGGATCTCGCCCGGAGGTTGGGTAAAGATCCAGTGGAGGCCAATGACTCCCCTGGTTTTATCTCTAACCGGATACTCTGCCCGATGATCAACGAAGCGATCTTCGCTTTGCAGGAGGGGATTGGTACTGTGGAAGCGATTGATGCTGTGATGAAGCTGGGCATGAATCACCCCATGGGTCCGCTTGCTTTGTGTGATCTGATCGGCTTGGATGTGGTGCTTTTTATCATGGAGGTACTGCAGCGAGACCTGGGGGATGATAAATACCGTCCCGCACCTTTGCTGCGCAAGATGGTAGCTGGCGGTTACCTGGGCAGAAAAACAGGGAAAGGATTTTATGCGTATTAAACACACAGGAAGCCATCAAGATTTGACGGCTTCCTGGCGCGCTGCGGATTCCTTATCCACGAAGGAGGAGGAATGCCGCAGCGCTAAGTTTGGTACTATCATACATCGGCATCACCTCCTTGTTGGTGGGATAGCAAGGAGATAGTGGTTTATCCACCGTTTCTGTAAATAAGTATCACATAGAACGAAATGAAAGTCAATGGGATATCTCTACTCTGAATTAGAAAATATTGCACCCTTACGGAAACCTCAAAATGTCATCTTTCAAGCAGGACAATAAAAAGTGGGGAAAACAATGGGTCGGCGCATTTGCTGGAGCTGCAGTGGGTTGGTCAATCACAGTTATATTTCCAGGCATCGAACAGAGATTTAGTGTGCTGACGGTGTTATTAGTTAGTGCTGCGATCGGCGGCGGGCTCGCCAGTCTGGATGGTTTCATACGGGCGGGCGCAGCTTTGACCCGCAGGGATAATCTTGCTTTAAATTTGCTGGTTGGCATGGGCATCCCAATCTTGCTGCTGCTCTTGCTTCTACTGGTTTCACGTTAGAAACAATTGATTTTTTACTCCCATCAGATTATAATTACAGCAAATAGAATAAACCTTCGGGGCAGGGTGAACGTGCAAATTGAATTGGCTGTAGTTTGCGACGTAAATCCCGACCGGTGGTAAAGCCCACGAGCAGGGCGCAGCTCCTCTGGCCAATAAGAGTGAGCTGCCCAGTGCATGATCCGGTGAAACTCCGGGGCCGACGGTATAGTCCGGATGAAAGAAGGTTCACTGAAACTCGCCTGATTAGGCGTGGTGTCATGTTGCATGCTCCGAAAACTATATAGTTTTCGGTTTTTATTTTGACATGGCTTACCTGTCTGGTTTCACTCTACCTGCCTCGAAGAAAATCGAGGCAGTTTTATGTCCGGGCAGACTTGAAATGGATCTGACAAGTACACGTAAAATCGCACTTGCCTCTCACCAGCAATTATGGAGACGCGGTGTCTATCTGGTGCCGATCTCAACCGGCCTGGCGATCCTCATCTGGCATTTGATCGCTCGCTATGGTGGTTTCCCTGCATTTATTCTGCCCTCGCCTGTGTTGGTCTGGACGCGCTTTTTGAGAGCCTTGCTGGATGGTCGATTGGCTTACCACATCGCGGTGACATTAGGTGAGGTATTGGCTGGATTGGCCTTGGGAGTAACCGTCGCGACGACTTTGGGCTATTTATTGGCGAAATCTGAGACCTTCGAACGATTTTTAGCGCCGTACATCGTCGCCAGCCAATCCATTCCAATTGTGGCCGTTGCACCTCTGCTGGTGATCTGGTTTGGCCCGGGCCTGTTTTCCAAAGTGCTGATCTGCGCTTTGATCGTCTTTTTCCCGGTGCTGATCAATACCATTGTTGGACTGAGATCGGTGCCTGATGAACTGCGCGATCTCATGCGATCACTTCAAGCCACCAGCTGGCAAACTTTCCAGTACCTGGAAGTGCCCTCCGCACTGCCGGTCTTCTTAGGAGGGCTGCGCATCGGAGCAACCCTGGCTGTGATTGGGGCAGTAGTCGGTGAGTTCGTTGGGGCAGACCGCGGCCTTGGTTTTCTGATCAACATCGGACGCGGCCAGTACGATACTGCCTTGGTATTCGTGGCTATCTTCACCCTGGTTGGCATGGCAATGGCGCTGTATGGATTTGTGATCCTGATCGAAACACGCCTGCTTTCATGGCAGCAGCGCCCAGGTAAGCCACGTTAAGGTCCGATGAATACCAAGAACCGCAGCCTCGCCTTCCCCTCCCGGGAATCACGATCACTTTTCGTAAGGAGCATGCAAAAATGAATCATTGCTGGAAAACGGTTACCCTATCTGCACTCACTTTGTTAATCGTGGCCTGTACAGCCTCCCAGAGCGAATTAACGGATACACCGCTCACAACTCCCGAGCATATCGATCACATTCGTTTACCAATGGGGTTTATTCCCAACGTCCAATATGCACCTTTCTATGTGGCGGTTGACAAGGGCTACTACCGCGATAATGGCATCGAGATTGAATTCGATTACAGCTTTGAAACGGATGGGTTGACATTGGTGGGTGCTGGTGATCTACAGTTTGCGCTGGTTTCCGGCGAGCAAGTCCTCTTAGCCCGTGCTCAAGATTTGCCGGTGGTTTATGTGATGGGCTGGTGGCAGGATTACCCCGTTGGCGTGGTTGCTAAAGTTGAAGAAGGTATCCGCACGCCTGAAGATCTGGCAGGAAAACGGATTGGATTACCGGGATTATTTGGAGCAAACTATATTGGTTTACGTGCCTTGCTCAATGTGGCCGGTTTAGAAGAGGATGATGTCATCTTGGATTCGATCGGCTTCAATCAGGTGGAGGCGCTCGCCACAGATCAGGAGCAGGCAGTGGTGATTTATGCCAATAATGAGCCGATCGTGTTAGCTGCTTTGGGATTTGATATCGATCTGATCCAGGTCGCCGATTACTTGCAGCTTGCCTCCAATGGATTGATCTCAAACGAAGCGACGATCGCCAACAACCCGGATCTGGTCAGAAGAATTGTGCAGGCTACTTTGCGCGGGCTTACTGATACGCTCGCCGATCCGGATCAAGCATTCGAGATCAGCAAGAAGTATGTTGAAAACCTCGATCAAGCCGATCAAGCGATCCAGAGGGAGGTGCTGGATGCCTCTATCGCGTTCTGGAAGGCGGACCAGCTGGGAACAACAGCTCCAGAAGCCTGGGAGAACATGCAGGAAATCTTGCTCGACATGGGTTTACTCTCTCAACCGCTGGATATAAAGCAGGCATACTCAAATGAATTTGTCAAATAGCGATTTGGAGATTTGTACAGAAACACCCAGCGTGTCAGGTGGGAATGGTACAGTTCTGCTGGCCCGGGATGTGAGCCTTACCTTCCCGGACGGGGAACAGGGTTTACATGTCTTGAGCGATATCTCGTTTTCGGTGCAGACTGAAGAATTTGTCTGCATCCTGGGACCCTCGGGAAGCGGAAAGAGCACATTGCTGCGCGTCCTGGCTGGTTTGTT
>PVMS01164581.1_pt1 | contig 15767 bp, 14 predicted proteins | sample 1853461 | NCBI WGS metagenome assembly PVMS01 (sample SAMN08582032, study PRJNA380276) | Marine sediment metagenome, whole genome shotgun sequencing project. | isolation source: ocean sediment barecode stripped | collected 2017 | reverse complement strand
GTTTATATACTCAGCCGTTAAGTGATTACAGACACAATCCAGTTGCGCGAACCCCAGCATTGACTTCGCCCTGCGACGCCATTGTAAAGCCGGCCAGACCTGTTCGCCGATCAGCTTGATCGCATCAGCAGGGTCATCGTGGACACGTAGCGCAATCTCCGTTAGTCCGGCATCGGCGAATTGTTTCAGCGTATCGATGGCCGCGTCTATTTGATCGAGCCCGCCGACAAACGAAATATTATCAATCATTTTATTGACCAGATCCTCTGGTACGTTTTCGATAACGTCGGTACTTTTCAGGAACGCATTTAAGAAATCCTGTTCATGATCGCGCATAAACTTCAGTTCATCGTCGTCCAGGAATGGTGCGAAATATTGTTCGCCAAGCCAGCCGCGTAGCATCAGCTCACGGCGAGCCTCGGCGTAGGATGCCTCCGAATCTTCTTTGATGTGCCAGGCCCAGAAATTACTGATACGAAAATCCGCTGGTGAGCGGCCGGCTTTCTCGAGATCTACATGTATTTCATCGATGAACTCTTTCATTAACGGTACGACGAAGTCGCTCGTGATCAGGCCATTGGCAAGTTTTGTTGACAGCCTGCGACTCTGGGGGTGATTTGAGCCAAAATAAATCAGCGGAGGTTCATCGGTATACCATTCGGGCTTGTAGCCATAAACCTTATAGATATCGCCGGCGTAATTCATCATCTTGTCAGGCGAAGCTTGGTTAAGAATCTCAAGACACTCGCGTGCGCGCCCTATCATGCGGTCGCGCTTCATACCGATGGACTGCAGTACGGCACCGCCGCCGCCGAGCATGATCATCGCGCGGCCGTTCGAGAGTTCGTTCAGGCTGAACAGCAGGTTCGCCATCTTCAGTGGGTGCAGCTCGGCCGAGCTGATGGCCATCGGGCCAAGGCGAATTTTTGACGAGCGATCGGCCAGCAGCGACAGCGTGAAAAACGGGTCCCGCGACCAACCGTAGTTGCTCGACCAGACACCGCGCAGGCCATAATTCTCGGCCAACAGGCCGAGTTCAACGGCGTCATGCGGCGAGGCAAATTCGTTGAGAATAATATCGATTTCCATTGGGGACTCCGGCCGGATTCGTGAAAGATTCCGGAGTATAGAACCGGTATACCGTCAGGTTTAGGTCAGAACGGTTCGCAGCCCGTCACGCAGTCACCGGGCTGCGTCAAACATGCACCCAGCCATATGCCGTATTGCTCGGCTCCGCGCCCTGCTCGGTATAGGCTGTTTTCATCCTGGTGATCGCATCAAACGGGATTTCCTGGCGCTTCGCGTCGATGTCCACTTTGTATAAACGTGCGAGGTTCTCGCCAAAAATCAGCCGGCGGTCTTCGGCGGTGATAGGCGCATAACCGAACTGGTCCTGCAGGTTCTGGGGAATCTGGAAGCGGCGGAATGCTTCGATCAGCCATTGTGGAGAACCCCACCAAATACAGTCAGTACCCCAGATAACGTGATCGGCGCCGAAGCTCTTGATGATCTGCCCGAGCAGGTGGCCGCAGATCTGCGGGTGGGTGATGACAGAGTAGCCAAACACGCCGCCGAGTTCCATGTAGACATTGGTCATTGCAGGGTCCGCATCACGTGCGCGACACAGGTCGGTCGTCCACGGCATGTACCCATCTGCATCGACGCCTGTGTAGCTTTCCGGCATTTGCGCCATCATGTGCTGCATGCCGGAATGATAGATGATGAAATTCAGGTCGCGAAACTGTTTTGCGGCAACCGGAATGTCGGTTGGTATGTAATACGGTTTTAGGCGTCCTCCCAGTGCGAGTCCTTTGTGGGTGCTGACGTTGATGGTGCCAAGTTGGCGGATGTGCTCGAGCATTGGGAAAGCGATATCTTCGTCGTCGAACATCCACGGGCCGGTTGGGTTGCCGGTGTAGAGCTTGAAACCGTCGATGCCGAGTTCCTCTACCTGGCGCGTGGCCTCATCGAGACAACCAGGGCGTGTCGGATCGACGATGCCATGGCTAAGCATGCGCTGCGAACCTGCGGCATTATTAATCGAATCGCGCGTTTTGATCATGTCCTCGATCGTCAGGATGTAATCCTTCGGCTGGCCGACCGCGGCACCCGAAATCAGACCCATGACGGTATCTGAATCGAAAAAGATTTCCTTTAAAAAATTGGCGCGATGCAAATCGTCTGGCCGTGGTTCGATGCCCAGCAGATCCGGGTTGAGTCCGAATTTTCCGGTCAGCCGGCGAAACATGAGCGGGCCGCTCATCGAGTCTTTAACGTGGTGGTTCTGTGCATCGAATATGAATTCACTTTTTGGCCATTTTTCTTTGTAGGCAGCCGTTTCCAGCGCCTCGGACGCATGTACGTCGAACGTTGGTCCGAATATATCGTTGAATGCAAGAAACGCTGTGGCCATGCCGCCAGTCGTGCGTAAAAAATCGCGCCGCGATAACCCGAGTGCTTTAGCGTTTCGGTCTGCGAGCTCAAAAATTCGTGTCTCGACCTGCTTCTGCATGACCGACTGCGGCATCGGTGCGAACTCTTCGTTACCAACGATCTGCGTTGGTAACGGCGAGGCGAGTCCGGTATCCCGATCCCGCTTATCTTTTTTTATCCACATGCTAAGCCCTCCTTGAGTCTGTGTGGCAACACTATCGCAGCACCACTGCCGCCGGCGCAACGGGGATTTCGATGCCAAGTTCATCAAACCGATTCTTTATGCGACGTAATATTTCGCGTTTTATTCTAAACAGATCGTTGGGCTCGGTTTTCATAATAAATTTAATAATGATGCCGAACTCCGCAAATTCATCGACACCGAGCATTTTTGGCGCATCGATAATTGAGTCGCTGAATTCGGGCTCCGCACTTAGGTCTTGGGCAATCTTGAGTAGCTCATCCATAACCTGATCTACATTTTCTTTGTAGGAGACACGAATGTCGAAAACGATTTGCGCCCACTCATAGGAACGGTTCGTGACAGATTTAATCTCCCCATTGGGAATGAAAATTAATTTTCCCTTCAGGTCGCGCAGTGCTGTCGTTCGCAAGCTGACACGTTCGACGCGCCCGGTAATATCGTTAATGGTTACAAGGTCATTGAGCTCGTATTGGTCTTCGATCAGGATAATGAATCCATTGAAGTAATCCCGCATAAGGTTCTGCGCGCCGAAAGCAATCGCGACGCCAAGAATGGCGGCACCGCCGAGAATGGTCGCAATATTGATTCCAGCCGCCTCGAATACGAGCAGGACAGCAATTATGGAGATAATCATTGTCGTAGCGCTGCCAAAACTCAGCGCGAGAGTATCGGCACGCGTAGTTGCGTCCCGCCGGTGCCTGCGACCCTTGCCTACCATGGCTCGCGCAATGCTTTGCACGAAACGCCGGGTCAGGATGAGTAACAGCAACGCGATTAATATCACGCCGAGCATGTCGGGCCCCCGGCTCAGCGCCCAGCGCACAATATTGACTGGGTTGAGCGGGCTGTTGAGCCAGATGCTTTCCTCGCGTGCAGCCTTGGCACCTTCACGCTTATATTCGGCCTCCTGCGTAACAGCCAGCTGCTCTTCCTGCAGCGCCTGCATTCGTAGATGGAACGCTTCGAGGGTATCCTCTCGCTCGTCAATCTCCTCGACTACCTTCCGCAAGGCTTGATTGATAATGACCAGATTCTTCTGGGCACGTTCGGTCTCCGCCTGATCCCCGGCGGTGATCGCCGTGGCCAGTTCCTGTCGCCGTATCTCAAGCACCTGATCGAAATTTGCTTTCGACTGTTCAGCCGTTAGCAGCAGCGAGTTCTCGAAGTCCATTTGTTCCTGCAAAGCCGCTTTGCGTTCGAGAAAACTGAAGACGGCTTGTTCCGCCAGTTCGGCTTCCTGCTGGGCTTTCTCTGCCAGTTTGCGTGCCTCGATTTGCTCGGCCGTCTCGGGTAGTATTTCCTGAGCAACTCCGGGAGCGGCGCTCGGCGTTGTCGGAAATCCGGGTATCATGCCTGGTAGTGCAGCGGGTTGGGCTGGGGTTCGAGTCTCTGGTGGAATTAAGGCAGGCACGCTGGCTGGCGTTTCAGTAAGCTGCGGTGCTTGGGCTTTGCCCGACAACTCATCAAGTGCCCGCTGATCTATGTCGATTTTTATTTCCAGGGTCTGCACCTGTTCGCGTAGCGTTTTCTCGGCCTGAAATGCGAGGTCAACCATGTTTTTGACTAGCGCGTGCTTTTCAGCGTACGCATCAATCTCGCTCTGGAGTTTCACTGCCTCGTCTAAGTCGGTAGTGTTACCAAGCTGAGTTTGCATGGCTTTAAGCCTGGCCTCACGCTCCGCCAGCTGCTGGACAAGGTTTTGGAACGAAGCTTCGCGTTCCATCAGATTTTCCTTCAGCGCTATCAGCCGAGCTCGGTCAGATTTAATTACCTTTTCTATTCGCACGACGCGTTCGGCGCCCGTTTCGGCCGCAATAATGTCTTGCTCCTCAGGGAGCTGGGCATCTTGTGCGTTTGCCAGAGTCGAACAGGTCAGCAACGCGGCGCATAACAAAGCCTGAGAAATTTTCATAACAGCTTAAGGCACCTCCATCTTGGGGTTTGAGGCTACAGCATTCGTGCAGCCGCATGCAGGACAGGAGAATCTATCGTGGCCGCTGAGTCAAGTGGAGTCCCTGTCCTGACCTATACAGGCAAAAGGAGTCTATGTGCAGCTTAGGGCTTTACCGGAACCACCGGGAACCGGGGTGCTGTCTAGCAAGGCGTCGGTCAAAGCCCAGCCACTGACCCGACGGCCAACTTAGAAAAATGATGTTCAGGATGAAGAACGGCAGCAGCGAGGCATCGTAGTAACCCCCGATCGCGAGGTTCGTCAGAATAAAGAAACTCATCCAGGCCGCCCATCGGGTAGTGATGCCGAACAGTAATCCGACGGCGGCATACAGTTCTCCGAACGCTATGACCCAGGCGACCAGTTGGTAGAGTGGAATCGCAAACACCTGCAGATACAGGACAGCAAAACTGTCGGGCGGCATTTCGGTCAGTCGATCCAGAAAAATTTCTTTGAGTATGTCGGTGGTTAACCAGCCTTTGGAAATTTTGTTTGTAGCTGCGGCCAGCCAGAAAATGCCGAACAGGGTACGCAGCAGCAGGTGCAGGATAATGCCTGTAAAACGTACCGGATGCTGGCGAATCCATTGCCAGGCCCAGATGTTTACTGGAACGCTTGCCGCGTGCATCATGATGCGCCGCCTGCGGCAGAATGAAGGTTAATGGTATCCAGCGCCTCCCACAGTGGCAGGCGCTGACAAAAGCCTACCGGCTGTACGCTTTCATTCTCAAACCAGCGTCTTGCAACGCGGTCGATCGTTAAGTTGCCGATAACAATTGTGGCAGGATCCAGCGATATGTGTGCCTCCAGAATTTGTGGTCCGGCCCAGTGCGCATTGTTCATTTTGTAGACATGTACGGGACGACTGTGGCCACTCGCCAGTGAGTCCGAGTTGAAATTGGTAATAAACCATTCCCAGATAGTGCTGACCTGAGACCAGAATGTACGCGTCTGTAAATGGTAGAGCGTAAAGTCGCCCTCTTCAGGAATGTTCTCGTACTGTGTCTCCCGTTCGCTCGCTTCGCACAGTACGATTGCCTCGCACATGGTGCAGATTTCACCGAACCGGCCGACCAGGAAATAGTCAGCATAAGCAGGATTATTGATCTGACTCAACGCGGGTGCTGAGTAGATGGCAAGTGCGGTTAGGGTAAGAAAAATATTTCTGCGTATCATAAGTATATGGAAAGAAAAACTATCTGATCCTGATACATTAATGCAATAGTTAGTCAGTATCTCCCGATGCGACGGGCGTCAGCCGGATGATTTGGCTCCCCGTTGCGTGCTCAAGTAAAACATAGAGCTCACCCCCGGGGCCTATTTCTATGTCGCGAAAGCGTACCAGATTTTCCAGCAGCATCTCCGTATGCACGACCTCGTCATCAACGACTTCCATTCGCAACAGATCGGTTGCGCGCAGCGTGCCGGCGATGAGGTTGCCGTTCCACTCAGGGAACTCAGGGCTGTCGTAGAAGATGAAGCTGGATATCGCGATTGCAGGAGTCCAGTCGACGACGGGAAACTCGGCGTCCTCCGGATCCAGGTCGATGCCAAGCTTACCGGCTACATTGACCGGCCTGCCGTCGTAATTCACACCCGTGGTAAACACTGGCCAGCCATAGTTGCCTCCCCGCACCAGGTGGTTGAGCTCGTCGCCGCCGCGCGGGCCCATCTCGGTGCTCCAGAGTTGTCCCGTTTGCGAGTTGAACTCGAGCCCCTGGAGGCTGCGGTGTCCATAGGTCCAGATGGAATCCAGGGCGTTCGGATCATCGACAAAGGGGTTGTCCGACGGTATGCGCCCGTCGTCATGGATGCGGTGAATTTTGCCATAGGGCAAGCTGAGATCCTGGATGCCCATAAAATCCAGGACATCCTTCATGCCAACGCTGATGTAGACGTAGCCCTCATCGTCAAAGGCAATGCGTCCACCGGCAGCAAGGTCTGAGGTATTGGTGTAGGTCTCGATATCCGCCTGCCAGATGATTTCTTCGTCGACCCAGGCACCCTCTTTAATGTGACCACGGACGAGTCTGTTCATGGAGACTGGCTGATTGCCGCGACGACTCAGATCATTGCAGTCACTACAACGATCCGTATGGTGTATATAGATCCAGCCGTTGTCTGCGTAGTTCGGATGTATGGCGACATCCAGCATCCAGCCGAGACCCATGACTTGCCCAAGAAAAATATTGGAGTCGCCATAAACCGGCGGAGTCCCGCTGATGGGTGCAGATTGTTTGCCTTCTCTGGAGATGATGCTAAGGCCGTGCATTCGTTCCGACAGCAGAATCCGTCCATCGGGCAGGGGCGCGATGGAGAAGGGCATCGCGGCTAAACCGTCGACAATAGTTTCGATACGAAAGGCATGCCGTTCGCTAGTTACGATGCCTGAAGGAATTTCCAGCGGGATATCAGCCCGTTTATCGAGAATAGTTGTGCCCTGTCGCTGCTCGGCTACATAGAGCGCCAGATTCCAGATCTGACTTTCATTCAAGGTCTCAGACCATGCAGGCATGCCCGTCTCGGGGAAACCACCCGCAATGCTCGCGGCTATCTCCTTAACGGAATCACCGTGCCGCAGTTCCACGCCCACCAGCGGCGTACCCAGTGCCGCGCCACGCAGGTTCTCGCCGTGGCATACCGCGCATTGTTCCTCGCATTGCTTAATGAACCCATCGCGCCTGCGTATCTTGCTAAGCGCCTCCCAATCCACTTTGGCAGGGTCAAAACCCTGGGCGAGCACTGCTTCGGTGGTTACTGCAAGCAACGGCAACAGGCATAGCAAAATGTATTTGCAAAAAAATCGAAACATAGAAACTCCGTACGGGAAGTTAGCACAGCTTTGTGCTGCAGGGTACGTGACCCTGGCGGTTAATCTGTATCGCGGCGGATCAGCTCATTGACGTCGGGCTCTCGCTTAAACGCGAGCCCCGGCATGTGTCGACCTAAGATATTTCCAGGCACCTTGCAGGCGTCTGGAAATATGGGCTCATTGAAAAAAGGGGCTGACACTGATGTGCCAGCCCCTGGGGGATTAACAGCGCGGTTACCAGTCACGCCGTTATTGTGATGACACGTGTGTCATCTGATTTGGATCCACCGGTAAGGGGGGAGGAGACTGCAACCGGTAGATCCAAAATTCCTTGTTTGACAGTTCCTGGGGTGCTTTACCCTCTTTCGCGGTTAGCGGCTGTTGCCTGAGCAAACAGCGTTGACGGCTGGTGTTTAAGTTCCAACGCCAAATCTGCAGCGATACTCAGGCCCATGTCGCGGGCAGCTGTATTCGCTTCAGCTCGGAAGACCGTATCCAGTTTCTGGTGACGGTAGTCTTCTAAAGTGACAGCATGCGTTTCCGCAATTTCTGTGGCCTGCCTGACACGGGGCAAGTGAATACCCGTGATCCCGGCCAGGAGCAGGATGGCGATTCCGATTAAAGCTGGAATCAATACTTTTGCCTGACCTTTCATTTCTCTTTCCTTTTAAATCGCCCCGGCATCAGCCAGGGTTGGGTTTCGTTCACTATTCCTATTGCAGGAAGCGTGCCAACTTATGAATTCATTAAAAAACAATAGCTTAGCTATTCTAGTCGTCTCGGGAATCCGTGATACACGGAATACCGTTAGTACAAAGTAACGGAAATCCGTGTATTATGCCGGCATGAGCACGAAATCCCGTTCCGATGAACGCTATCGCCAGTTTTTCCGCCACGTTCCGGTGATGGTCGCATTGCTTGATACAGATGGGCGTTTTCTGGATGTCAGTGATCAGTGGGAACGGCGTACCGGATATACAACCGACGAACTGCGAGGCAAGGATCCAGCGTCGCTGGCAACGAAAGAGTCCGCGCGGCGCATCCGGGAGGAACACCTGCCCGGATTTCGCCGCACCGGGACACTCGATCATGTACCAATGGGTATGGTGGCGAAGGACGGTTCCAAACTCGAATTACTGGTCCGCATGCGCGCCGTATATGACGACAGTGGCGAGCATTGTTATTCGGTGGCTGTGTTTTTTGAAACCTCGGCGCTTGCACGTGCCGAGCGACGTTACGAGGATCTCTACCATTCGACGCCGGCAATGCTGCATACCATTGATGCCGAAGGTTGTATCACCGATGTTAGTGATCACTGGCTCGATAAACTCGATTATCAGCGTGAAGATGTTATTGGCCGATCCATTCTTGAATTTTTGAGCGCGGAGTCACGCCAGCAACTTGACGGCGGTATTCAGGAAATTATCGCGGCCGGTGACAAGAAGAACGTGCCCCGACAAATGCTTGTCCGGGGGGGTGAAGTGCTTGATGTCGTAATGTCGGCGCATACCGAGGTGGACAAAACCCTGGGAGTACGCCGCCTGCTCGTCGCGACCAAGGACATGACTGCCCGAAATCGTGCCGAGGCGAAGCTTCTTGAAGCCTACGGCGAAAATTCCCGCTTGAAGGAAGAGCTCGAACGCGAACGCGATTACCTGCGTGAAGAAGTCAACGTATCGATGAACTTTGGCCGCATCATTGGCGAAAGTCCGGTACTCGCGGCAATGCTTGCGCGTATCGAGGCAGTTGCCGACACATCTGCGAGTGTTCTGATCGTCGGCGAGACGGGCACGGGCAAAGAACTGGTGGCCCATGCTATTCAGTCGCGTAGTCCTCGTGCCGATGCCCCATTGGTCAAGGTGAACTGTGCTTCGATTCCGCAGGAACTGTTCGAAAGTGAATTCTTCGGCCACGTCAAAGGTGCTTTTACAGGCGCGTACCGCGACCGGGTTGGTCGGTTTCAGCTGGCTGATGGCGGCACAATTTTTCTTGATGAAGTCGGTGAGATACCGCTGATTTTGCAGGGTAAGCTGCTGCGCGTACTGCAGGAGAAAGAATTCGAACGGGTTGGCGATGATACTACCCGGCAGGTCGATGTGCGCGTGATCGCCGCCACCAACCGGGACCTAGAGAAAGAAGTCGAGGCAGGAAATTTTCGCGAGGATCTTTACTACCGTCTGAGTGTATTTCCCGTGCAGGTGCCGCCGCTGCGCCGCCGTGGTGACGATGTCATTCAGCTGGCTGTGCATTTTCTTGATCAGGTATGTCGTGAATTTGGTCGATCCAACCCCGGCCTGACGCAGAGTCAGGTAGATGCCATGCGTCGTTATGACTGGCCGGGCAATATTCGCGAACTTAAAAACGTTATCGAGCGCGCCGTGATTCTCTCGCCGCGTGACTCGCTGCGCCTCGATCTGTCGTTGCCATCGGGCGCATCACAGGTGGTAGCACAAGCCGCAAAAGGTCTTCCCGTTTCCGCTACTAATGAAATTGATTTCGTGAGCGACCAGGAAATGAAGCTACTGCAACGAGATAACATGATACGTGCACTGGAATACAGTGGCTGGCGTATCTCGGGCAAGGGTGGTGCAGCAGAATTGCTGGGTCTCAAGCCAAGTACACTGACGGATCGTATGTGTTCGCTCGGGCTGGAGAAGCCGGCGTGATCAGTGCATTGAACGGACTGAGGAAGACATGGATGAAGGGGCGAAAATTGCACATATATAGAGCAGTTGGGCTGCTGTTTTTACTGACCTCTGCCGCGGCGAGCTTGGCGCAGACGCCCATACCCGACTCTGTGCAGGCGACCATGCGCGTTCACAAAGTACCGGCATCAAAAGTAAGTCTGTATGTACATGAGATCGGCGCTGATGAGCCCTTGTTAAGTATCAACGCTGACAATGCCCGCAATCCGGCTTCCACCATCAAGCTGCTCACCACCTGGCTCGCACTCGAAGAGCTGGGACCAGCGTGGACGTGGCAGACCGAGGCGTATCTGGATGGCCTGCTTGTGGATGGCGTGTTGGAGGGCAACCTTGTACTAAAAGGCTACGGTGATCCCTACTTCATTACCGAACGTTTGTGGGCATTTCAGCGCCAGCTGCGGGCACGTGGCCTGCATGACATCGATGGTGATCTGGTTATCGACAACCGCTTTTTCTCCGTAGCACTTGGTGCTACGGAGAAGTTTGATGGCGAAGGATTGCGAGCCTACAACGTGCGGCCGGATGCAATGCTGGTTAATTTCCAAGCCGTGCATATGACCTTTAGCCCTGACCTTGAGCACAATCGTGTGCAGATTCTGGTTGATCCATTGCCTTCGAATCTGGAAATAGATAACCGGTTGAAACTCGTCAACGGTACCTGCGGTGGTTATCAGAATGGCATTTCCGTTAACGCTACTGATCCCATCAAGCGTGATCGATTGATTATTTCCGGAAAGTTTGGCCGTGACTGCGCCGAGTACTCGATGAGCCGCGCGGCGCTTACAGCGCCGACATTTGCATACGGTATGTTCCGTTCACTCTGGGAGGAATCAAGCGGTACGCTGTCGGGAACACTTGTGTTGGGCGAAGCACCCGCGGATCAGGAACCGTTCTACAGCGTCGAATCACCGCCGCTGGCCGATGTGGTTACCTACATCAACAAGTTCAGTAACAACGTCATGGCTCGCCAGCTGTTTCTAACACTGGGCATCGAAGCTTATGAGCCACCAGGCACGCTTGCCAAGTCGCGGGATGCAGCAGCCGACGCGTTGCAACGTCGTGGCCTGGATTTTCCGGAGCTGCACCTCGACAACGGCGCGGGGCTGTCTCGCGACACCCGTATTTCTGCCGAGCATCTGGGTGTGATCCTGCAACAGGCCGCAACGAGTCCGTGGTCCGCCGAGTACGTGTCTTCGTTATCGTTAGCCGGGCTGGACGGCACGGTGCGTAAGCGCTTCACGGAAGAAGAGGCGACCGGCCGCATGCACTTGAAGACTGGACGTTTGCAGGATGTATTTGCGACTGCGGGTTATGTGCATGCACGTTCAGGGCATGAGTATGTTGTGGTGGTGTTGCAGAATTTCCGGGGCGCAGACGATGGGCCGGGCGAGGAAGTGCAGGCAGCTCTGTTAAGATGGGTGTACCAACAATAAAACTAACAAACATCAGGTAACAGGCTTTACGACATGAAGTGGTTTGCATTTATTTTATTTGCCTGGCAGTGCCTGGCTTTTCCCGCGCAGGCAGAGACAGCCTACGTGACTGACATGTTGCAGCTCGATATGTACGCGACAGTTGACATGCTGGACAAGCCGATCCTTAGGTTGCGCAGCGGGGATGAGCTCGAGCTTTTGGAGCGTAAGGGGCGTTACGCCCGGATTCGATCTGAGGGTGGTCAGGAAGGTTGGGTGAAGGGGTTATACCTGGTGGACAAAGAACCCGCGCGCACCCGTGTCAATAAGCTTGAGCGATCCAACGAGGGCATGGAAAACACGGTTAAAAAATTGCGTTCTCAGTTGTCCGCCGAACAGAGCAAAGTGCAGGAGTTACAACAGGCGCAAAGTGGTGACGCGGAACAATACTCTTTGACAGAGACAGAGCTGGAAGATCTTCGTAATGAAAACGCTCGTCTGGAAAACAGACTCTCGGCGTATTCATCCAGCGTGCCCGTCGCCTGGTTGCTGATAGCGGTCGGCATCGCGCTAGTCGGTGGTATCGGTGGGGGCTGGTATTGGATCGACAAGCGCAGCCGCGAACGTCACGGTGGTTTCCGGATATATTAATTTATCGAAGCGCCAGTTTTTTGACGGCTGCATTCTGCTTAGTGCAATGCCGGGCGCAGTTCCAACCCCGCCACGATAGTGGCTTCAAGCGCCAGCAATTCCTGGTGTCGCACGTTGATCATAGCCTCATCGTATTCCTGATTTAGTAGCAGCACGAATACGTGGGCGTGTTTGACCTCGCATTTCCACAGCTTTTCGTAAAACGCTGCCAGCTCCGGATCAGTGATGTTTTCCGCCACGATACGGAAGCGCTCCGCGCCCCGTCTTTCGATCACTGATGCAATCAACATACGGTCTATGCAGCGTTCGTCGCGGCCATGACGGGCAGCGGCCAGCAACTGGTTGACGTAAGGGTCGGGTGTGTCTTTCGACAGCAGCAGGCCGCGTTTTTCCATGAAGGAGTAGGTTTCCGCAAAATGTTCGAGTTCCTCCTGCGCGAGCTCGATCAGGCGTCGGATCATAGTCGGGCGATCCGGGTACTTGACTATCATGCTCATCAGCAACGCGTTGGCCTTGCGCTCGCAATTCGCGTGGTCTGTCAGGAAAGAGTCGAAATCAGCCAGCACTGTGTCGATCCACTCGGGAACCGTTGTGCTTAACAGGCCAGTAGGTTTTTTACTCATTCTAAATCCCGAGCGATTGATTCTTAAATAATTATTATCAGTAGCCTAAATGACTGTATCTGAATTGCTGTCCGCCACGCGATTATAGGTTGTCGGTAAACGCATGACGTAGTTAATTCCAGAGTGATATATGGGCTAGAATGGAATGGGGCGCAGATTTGTTTCGTCGCCACAAAAATAACAAGTGGGGGATTTCTGAATGAAGCTGATTACAGCAATCATCAAACCGTTTCGGTTGGACGATGTGCGCAATGCGCTCGGTGAAGTTGGCGTGAACGGCATGACGGTTACCGAGGTAAAAGGTTTTGGGCGTCAGCGGGGCCATACGGAGTTGTATCGTGGTGCCGAGTACGTGGTGGATTTTCTTCCCAAGTCTAAAATCGAAATTGCGGTGAGTGATGATCTTTCTGAGCGGGCGGTAGAAGCCATAGTTTCAGCAGCACGTACCGGCAAGGTTGGTGACGGCAAGATTTTCGTCACCGATATAGAGCAAACAATTCGGATTCGTACGGGTGATACTGGCGACAATGCACTCTGATTTCCAGGCATAACAGGGGGGTGCGCGCATGACTGGTTGGTCCATGCCTGATTTTTCCATATCAAATATTTTCAGATCAGAAATATTTAAGAAAACATGTTGCAGCGCGCTACTTGCACTAATCATTCCTGACGCAGCATGACGAGCGGGGTTACAACTTTTAGTGACCTGATTTTTTGAAGGTGGGGTGGGTTATTGTTTCTTCCCGCGTTCGGTTTAACCGAACGCGGTTTTTTTTGTATGCATGGAGCAGGCGTGTTCCGAGCAGCAAAGCCAGAATACCGGCATAGATCGCTGGCTCCGTTATGTCACTTTTTACCTGCCACCAGAAGTGTGAGCATCCCAGTACGGCGACAAGGTAGATCAGTCGGTGCAGTGCCTGCCAGCGCCGTCCGAGTTTGCGTCGCCAGTTTGCCGTTGATGTGATACCCAGCGGGATCAGGCACAGCAGCGCCAGTGCGCCCAGGGTAATAAACGGCCGTTCCAGCACATCTTCAATGATGTATGACCACGCGAAGCCCTGGTCGAGCACCAGGTAATTGAGAAAATGCATGCTGGCATAGAACAGCACGAACAGGCCCGTCATCCGGCGCAGCTGAATCAGCCAGACCCGACCCGTGAGCCGACGCAGCGGGGTCAGAGCCAGCGTCAGCAACAACAAGCGCAACGTCCACAATCCCATGCGATCCTGAATGGCTTCGATGGGCTCTGCTCCCAGGGCTCGGCCGCCATCGTACAGGGCATCGAACACCAGCCATAAAAACGGCAGCAGACAAGCTGCGAACCAGAGTGGTTTGATAATGCGTCGGACCTGCTGCGTGTTGGGAAAGCTCATCAAGCCTCAAGCGAGTTGCGGGAGAGTCTTAATAATAGCGTGCCAGGTTCATGCCCTTGTACAAGTCTGCGACTTGCTCAGCGTAACCATTGAACATGAGCGTCGGTACTTTGTTGGCGAAAAAGCCGCCACCGATGGGTCTTTCTCGTGCCTGGCTCCAGCGGGGGTGATCCACATCCGGATTAACGTTGGCATAGAAGCCGTATTCACCCGGTGCGAGATCGTTCCAGGTGGTGTAGGGCTCGGTTTCGGTAAAACTGATGCGCACGATTGATTTGATGCTTTTGAAGCCATACTTCCAAGGCACCACGAGTCGCAGCGGGGCACCATTTTGATTGGGGAGCTCTACCCCGTAAATCCCGACCGCCAGGATACTTAAGGGATGCATCGCCTCATCGATACGCAGCCCCTCGCGGTAGGGCCAGTCGAGCAGGCCTCGCTGTTGGCCTGGCATTTCGCTGGGTCGTTCTATCGTTTCAAACGCAACGTATTTTGCCTTCGATGTCGGCTTGAAGCGCTTCAGCAAATCGCCAAGCGATATTCCCACCCACGGTACCACCATGGACCAGGCTTCTACGCAGCGCATACGATAGATGCGTTCTTCCAGTGTGTGCGGCTTTAAGATGTCTGCGTAGCTAAAGGTACCGGTGATTTCCGCTTCGCCGTCTATGGTGACTGACCACGGTTGTGGTTTAAATGAGCCGGAATTGGCAGAGGGATCGAATTTGTCCGTGCCGAATTCGTAAAAATTGTTGTAGCTGCTGATGTCAGCAAACGTAGTGGCGGGCGCGTCGGTGCTGAGTGGGCTTTTCACAATACTTTCCAGCCGTTGGTATCGAGCCGGGATGTCTTCGGCCAGGGCAGCTCCCGGCAACAGAACCGCACCGGAGAGACCGGCCGCACGCAGTAAGTCGCGACGATTGAGATACACCGATTCCGGTGTTATCTCGGAGCTGCGGATATCAGGCACTTTCCTGATCAGCATGCATCACTCCCGGGCATTTTTCTGGCGTTGTTAACTCTGGATATAAGTGACATCACGTTAGTTCCACACGGCGACTATTCGAAGGGGGTTGGTCAACCTGTGCAGTAGATTCAATACACCGCGACTTCATTCTACTGCTTCTCCTGCTGATTTTGGCCGGTGATTTGGTCATTGTCGCTAGGGTTTGTGCCGCCGGAATGCTATTTTCCCTGTTGTGATTAAACGTAGACATTGGACCCTGGTGATATTGGTGACGGTGCTGTCGCTGGCTGGCTGCGATACGCCGTCGGATGTTCATAAGGTAACCATTGCCGGTACAACCTTCCCCAACACAGAGGGCGAGCGCCACTGGTTACATTTTCGTGATTCGCTGGAGGAGACTGCGGGAGATTCGATACCGTTGCGTATGTTGATCTATGGTCAGCTGGGCTCCGAAGATCAGCTGGTGTCCGGTTTGCGCCGAGGTCGGGTGCAGTTCGCAAATATTTCGGCCATGGCCGTATCGACCGTGGTGCCGGAAACAGCACTGCTGTATGCACCGTTTCTGTTTAACGATGCGGCGGAGGCCGATTTTGTCTACGACAATTACCTGACACCGTTGTACCGAGAACTGCTGT
>PVMS01016290.1_pt1 | contig 15767 bp, 12 predicted proteins | sample 1853461 | NCBI WGS metagenome assembly PVMS01 (sample SAMN08582032, study PRJNA380276) | Marine sediment metagenome, whole genome shotgun sequencing project. | isolation source: ocean sediment barecode stripped | collected 2017 | reverse complement strand
TCTGGCCAATCTGGATACCGTCACCGTCGTCAAGCAAACGGTCGAACTGGGAACCGTCCCGGCAAAGCTGATGGAGCCGGATGGGTAGTCCAGGTCCATTACGCAGTCCACCACGGCACAGGCCTTGCTGGCGGGGTCCCTGACGACATAGGACAGGGTATTAGTAGGCTCGTCAAAGAACGGGGTGACTTCGGGGCGTACGCTGGCATCGAAGGCGGCTTTTACTGCTTGGTTCAAAGGGACATCCTCTGTTCATCTGCTTGGCCCGACAACCGCTGGGGGTACTGGGGCGTTAATAATTGCAAGCTCTAATGCAATCCCCATGCCAAAGAGGAAATAATCGCAGCGGACACCGACACCGCCCTCGCCAGGATGCTCGATAGCTATGAGCACCCCGCGATCCTGGTGAACCCCGAGTATCAGATACTGGCCACCAATGACCTGTACAAGGACAAATTCGGCCTCATCGATGCCACGGGGGAGCCTGCTCGCTGTTACAAAGTCTCCCATGATTATGATAGACCATGTGATCAGGCGGGGGAGGATTGCCCACTGGCGGCGGCAACCCGGTCCGGCCAGCGGGAACGGGTACTGCACATACACCAGACCCCCAGGGGCGAAGAGCACGTGGATGTGGAGATGCTCCCCATCCTGGACGAGCAGGGCGCCCTGAGGTTTTTCGTGGAACTGCTCAAGCCCGTACCGATAGAGGGTGTAGGCGGTGACAAGCCCATGGTTGGTGTCAGCCCCTCTTTTAACAGAATGCTGGAGTTGATTACACGGGTGGGGCCTTCCAACGCGGCGGTGCTGTTGCTGGGCGCATCCGGAACTGGCAAAGAACTGGCCGCACGAACCCTGCACCAGACAAGCCTGCGCTCGGAAAAGTCGCTGCCATCGCCGGTATCAGTGTGCGCTCGCTGTATCGTAAATTGCAGGAGAGCCAGGCATAACCGCAGGCGGCACGCCCGGCATAAGCGGTGCTATGAACTTACCACTCGCTGAGTGAGGGGTCGAATAATACGATTTCGCCCTGTGTGGGCAGGTGATTTATGTAGCGCTGAAAATACCACTGCCCCTTTTCCAGCTCGCGACGCGCAGCGGGGCCAGGGGAAGCCTCATGTGGTGCAACGGGTGCTACCGCAGGGAGAGGGCGCTGGGGTGAGGTTGAGATTATCGTTACCGTTGTTTTTGTTGCTGCTGGCTTGATCTGTCACTCTGGGCTCCATTGATAGAATTAATGGGTCTATGAAAACCTGTACGCAATCCGCTTGCAATGATGCGAATCAACAAAACATACTTTGTGATTTTTATCTCCAATAAAGACCCAAGCTCAGCGAAATTTTCAATTAGTATTATTCCCTATGGCCAATCTCAATTATGATTAAGCCCCACCGCCAGCCAGTGAGACTTATGACGACCAGGTCAAGCTACGACCCAACGTATACACCCGGCAGCGAATATCGCTCCTGGGGCAGGGCGGTGCGACCCCGTGACGCGGCCACCCTGATCATTGTGCGAAGGGACGGTAAACATCCGCGAATCCTGATGGGCCAGCGTGCTGCCGGGCACAAATTTATGCCCAATAAGTTCGTATTCCCCGGCGGAAAAGTCGATGCCGGCGACGGGCGCCTGCGACCGCCCCATGATTTACACCCGGCAGTTATGGCACGCTTGAGCAAGGGTTGCTCAGAAACCCGCGCCCGGGCACTGGCGATGGCGGCGATCCGCGAGACCTATGAGGAGACTGGCCTGGTACTGGGAGAGCCGGATACACCGACACTGAAATCCCGCTCGCCGCACTGGCGTGAGTTTCTCCAATATGATGTCAATCCCCGCCTGGACAGTTTGCACCTCATAGCCAGAGCCATCACACCGCCTTACCGCCGTCGCCGTTTCGATGCCCGGTTCTTTATGGGCGATGCCGACCTTATTCAGGGTGACGTGCACGAAGCGCCCGAGGGCTCCGGCGAATTACTGGGGATACATTGGGTGTCACTAAAGGGCGCACAGGCACTGGAATTGCCCAATATAACGCGTATGGTGCTGGGTGAAGTAGAGCGTCGCCTCAGGGAAGGGCAGTCGCCGGAGGATAAAGGCCCCTTCGTTTACTTCCGTCACGGCAAGACGGTAATAGACAAGGTATAGCCAGACCGTAGCCAGGGGTAAGCTATTGTAGTTTTACACCGATGGGTACACGATAGGCACCGGTTGAAACCCGCATAATTCGCCACACTTCAACACACCGAGGAACGCTTATGATTTCCGCAAAAATGCCCTACGAAAAGCAGTACCAGGACGTACAAGGTAAAAAAATAGCCTATGTGGAAGTCGGCGAAGGTGACCCCATTGTGCTGCTGCACGGCAACCCCACCTCGTCCTATCTCTGGCGTAATGTGATCCCCGAACTGTCGGGCAAGGGTCGCATTATCGCGCCGGACCTCATTGGCCAGGGCGACTCCGAAAAGCTACCTGCCAGCGATGGCCCCCAACGCTACTCTTTTCACACGGCCTATCGCTATCTCAACGGGCTTCTGCAGGCGATCGGCGCTGATCAGAACGTTACACTGGTCATCCACGACTGGGGTAGCGTTCTGGGCTTTTACTGGGCCCAGCAGCATCCAACGGCAGTGCGGGGTATCGCCTATATGGAAGGCATTGTCTGCCCGGTAACCTGGGATGACTGGCCGGAGGGGGCACGAGGTATTTTCCAGGGTTTCAGGTCAGGCAAAGGGGAAGACCTGATACTGCAACGCAATATGTTTGTTGAAGCGGTACTGCCAGGCTCGGTTATGCGCGGCCTGGGTGAAGAGGAAATGCGGCACTACCGCGCGCCATTTTCCACACCGGATGACCGCCAACCGACGCTGAACTGGCCGCGGGAGATTCCTATCAATGGTGAACCGCCGGCAATGGTGGATTTAGTGACCAGTTATGGGCAATGGCTAGCGGGTAATCAACAGCTGCCCAAACTGTTCGTAAACGCCGATCCGGGCTCGATCCTGACGGGCAAGGCCAGGGAGTTTTGCCGCAGCTGGCCCAACCAGAGCGAAGTCACAGTCAAGGGCACCCACTTTATACAGGAAGACTCTCCCGGGGAAATCGGGCAAGCTGTTGCCCAATGGATGAGCTCCTTGAGCTGATAGTTTCGTATCTAATTACTTTTCTAAAAAGAGGACAGTGTTATGAAAATCGGTCTTATACCCGTCAATGTCGGTATCAAATCCGTCGATCAAATGGTGGGCCTTGCCCAGTACGCCGAGTCTATTGGCGTGGAATCCGCCTGGACCTTCGAACATGCCATGGTACCCCTGGACTATACCTCCAAATACCCTTACAGCCCCAGTGGCAAAATGGGGGCAAAGCCCGATACCAACTTCATTGACCCGCTGATCGCGTTGGCAACGGTGGCTGCAAATACCACCACCCTGCGCCTGGGTACCGGTATCAACATTGTGGCCCAGGCGAATCCGTTATTGCTGGCGAAACAGGCCGCCAGCCTGGATCTACTCTCCGGTGGTCGATTTATGCTGGGCGCCGGCATCGGCTGGCTGCAGGAGGAATTCGATGCCATGGGCGTTCCCTTCGAGCGTCGTGGGGCAAGGTTCGATGATTACATCGTGGCCATGAGAAAAGTATGGTCCGGCGAGGTGGTGGAGCACCAGAGTGATTTTATCAATTGGTCGGGTTTTAAAAGTTACCCTGTGCCGGTGCAGAAACCGGGGATTCCCATCATCATGGGCGGTACCAAAGGAAAAATCTATGAGCGCCTGGCCAAACATGCGGATGGCTGGTTCGCACCGACAGAATCCGCGGAATCACTCGCGCCAATGCTCGAACCGCTTAAAGCCAGCTGCGCAGAGTTCGGCAGGGATTACGACTCGATTGAGATCACCACAATGTGGAACAACCAGGGTGGCCTGGATGCGATCAAGGCGTTTGCGGATTTAGGTGTGTCACGGGTGATTGTGCCTGTGTTCGCGCTGGATGGAGATCCGGTGACAGGTTTGACCAAACTGGGCGAAGAAATAATTTCCAGGTTGTAGTTCGTGTGGCGGCGGCCACAGAAGCTACGTCAACAGTTTATTAAACCAATAACGAAAGCATTGCCCATGGGTAGTGCAGGGGATTTTTCATGAAGCAATACCAGCGGATTTTGCAGGGCGTCTTACTGACCGTAGTAGGCAGCACCGCCAGTGCGGAAGCACCACAACAGCTGTTGTTCGGTGACACCCACCTGCACACATCCTATTCCTTCGATGCCTACCTCAACAAAAACCAGACCGCCGATCCGGACACGGCGTATCGCTGGGCCAAAGGCTTACCGGTCATTCATCCATATAACCGCGCCCGCGTGCAGATTGAGACACCGCTGGATTTCCTGGTGGTATCGGACCACGCCGAATTGATGGGTGTGATTCGTGCAATGAATAATGACACGGCCGTGCTGGAGGACCTGGGCGTGTGGGGCAACGTGAAGCGCTGGTTTGCCGTGTACATACTGAACCGGGCGATCGCCGGTGAGGGTGGTGCTGACTTTTTTAATTCCATATTGCCCAATAAGCCTGAGCACCCGGGTGGCGACCCGGTGCAAGACCCCGCCAACGTACTGGCAGTGAATACCTTTGGCGACACCCTGTCGATCGAAACCACCGCATGGCACGAAATTGTCGACGCCGCGGAGCGCCACAACCAACCGGGTGAATTTACAACCTTTATTGGCTGGGAGTGGAGTTCCATACCCACCGGGGCGAACCTGCACCGCATCGTTTTCACACCGGACGCCGGTGACAAGGCCAAACAATTTGTACCCTATGGCTCCGATCAGAGCCAGTACCCCGAAGATCTCTGGACTTTCCTGGAGGACACGCAGGAGCGAACCGGGGCCCGCTTTGTGGCCATGCCGCACAATTCGAATATCTCCAAGGGCTATATGTATGCGGAGACGTCGCTAAAGGGTAAGCCCATTACCGCGGAATATGCCCGCCGGCGTATGCACTGGGAGCCCGTATCGGAAGTGACACAAATCAAGGGTGACTCGGAAACACACCCGGTGGTGTCCCCGGATGATGAGTTCGCCGACTTTGAAACCTACACACACTACATCCAGCAGGAACTGCAGGAGTACAAGCCCACAGCTGCCGACTATATGCGCAGCGCCCTGAAGACCGGTTTGGCATTGGAGCAGACCATCGGTGTAAACCCCTACCAGTTCGGAGTGATCGGCTCCACCGATTCGCATTCTGGCCTGTCCTCTGCGGAGGAAGACAATTTTTGGGGCAAGTTTGCCCGGGACTCCACACCGGAGACAAAACACAGCAAGGACAAACTCGGCGGCGGCAGAGTCACTGGCTGGAGTATGTCGGCGTCCGGCCTCGCGGCGGTCTGGTCCAGGGGTAATACCCGCGATGAGATCTTTGCCGCGTTCCAGCGCAAGGAAACCTATGCCACCACGGGTACCCGATTAAAGGTACGTGTATTTGGCGGCTGGGATTTCGACGACAGCGCGTTGGAAGCCGCAGACTTTGCAGACACAGGCTATGCCCGGGGTGTGCCCATGGGTGGAACCCTCAAGGCAAGCGAGGGCACCGAGGATGGTCTGCCCAAGGTACCGCAGATGATTATACGCGCCGAGATGGACCCCACAGATGCAAACCTGGATCGCATTCAGGTGATCAAGGGCTGGGTCGACACCTCCGGCACACAGCACGAGCGGGTCTATAACGTTGCCTGGTCAGGAGATCGCGTGCCTGACAGCAATGGCAAGCTGCCCGCTGTTGGCAATACGGTTAACCTTGAAACCGGTGCCTGGGATAACAGTATCGGCGAGCCCAGCCTGGCAGTGTTGTGGCAGGATGTGGATTTCGACCCGGCGCAGCGGGCCTTCTATTATGTACGGGTTTTGCAGATACCTACGCCGCGACACTCACTACTGGACAGTATCGCCCTGCAATCAGGGCTTCCCGATGAGGGGCCTGCCACTATACAGGAGCGGGCCTACACATCACCGATCTGGTATACACCCTGAAATAATTCCGCGCGCTGCAGGGGCTTGCCTCGCCGGGTGGGGAAGATAACGTTCAGGTAGGTTGGATTGTTGGCTGACTTCGGTTTAGTACATTTACTGTCCATCTGGGCAGTCGTCTTGTTCGCGTCTGTGATGCGCGCGTTCACCGGTTTCGGCTTTGCTCTCTGCGCAGTGCCGGTTTTTTCATTGTTTCTCCTACCAACCCAGGTGGTGGTGCTAAGCGCTTCGCTAACACTGTCCATCAGCCTGCTGAGTCTGCGAACTTACTGGGGAATAGTGCCGTTACGGCCGATGGTGCCACTGGTGGCGATGGCGTTGCTGGGAACGGCGGCAGGGGCAGCGCTGCTGTCGTTGATATCGGTAACGCAGTTCCAGCTATGGGTTGGCCTGGCCGTCATCATGGCCTGTTGCGGGCTGACGTTTTTCCGCCCGGGAAAACGCCGCTTGAGTCCTGCTGTGGCCGGCATCACCGGCCTGGTGTCAGGTTTGATGAACGGCGCTTTCGCCATCCCCGGCCCACCGATGATTATCTATGCCATGGCGACAGAACCCCAGCCCCGGCGCAGCCGGGCATTGCTCATGACGTTTTTCCTGTTCTCCGCCGTGCTGGCGCTGGGTTCCTATGGGACCGCCGGCTTTATCGGGATACAGTCCATGTGGCACTTTCTGCTGGCGTTCCCGGCCATGTACGCGGGTGACAGACTTGGCTACTACCTCTTCCAACGTTTTGGCGATGTGCTGTACCGACGCATCGCACTGGCGGTATTGCTTGCGGTAGGTGTGACAATTACCTTGCGTGCTTTGCTATGAGTCGTCGGCCGTCAGTCTTGAGGGTGGCCTGTCCTGGTCCACCGAATCTTTTGGTTCACTGTCCGGTCTGTAAGCTGTTGAATCGGAGGCCCTTATCGTATCCTCCCACCAGGAACTCTCAAGAACTCGTTTTCGGAGGCCAGGATGCTCGTTGAACCTCAGCCGCCGCGGATCCATCTTCCCAAGGGCTGGCGGGACTGCGTCAAGTCGGCGGTGCTTTATGCGATTTCACTGTCCCACTACGCCATCGTATACGCACGTGCCTGGGCAGCCGATAGTATCAATGCGCGGGTACGGCTCGCGGCAGAGAACGACCGGCTCCACCAAGAGTGTGCCCTGCTACGCGAGGAATTCCGCCTCAAAGATGTCCGTATGGCGCAGATCGTGCCTCTGCGCCGGCCGCACTATGGGTCTGTTGAGCGCATGGCGATTCTCGAGCTTCGTGCTGTGCGGGGCTGGTCCCTCAAACAAACAGCCGACACCTTCCTCGTCACGCCGGCCACGATTGCAGCTTGGGTGAAACGCATTGATGACCACGGCGCTAATGCACTGGTGCAATTGCGCGAGCCAGTGAATAAGTTCCCGGACTTCGTCCGCTACATCGTACAACGTCTGAAGATTCTGAACCATGCTATGGGTAAGGTCAAGATCGCCGAGACGCTTTGCCGGGCGGGGCTGCATCTGGGGGTAACGACGGTTGGACGAATCTTGAAAGAGGTGCCGCAGTCTGACCCTGGGGATGCGGCACCGTGCATTCGCATCGTGACCGCCAGGCACCCCAACCATGTCTGGCATGTCGACCTCACGGCCGTGTCGACATCGGCGGGCTTCTGGGCACCCTGGTTGCCGTTCGCATTACCCCAGTGCTGGCCGTTTTGCTGGTGGGTGGTGGTTGTCATTGACCACCACTCGCGACGCGTGATGGGTATTGATCTCTTCACGAACAATCCCGCATCCTTATCTATTCAGTCCTTCCTCGAAAGCGCTATCGTCGACGCCTGCGCGGCGCCAAAATACATTATCTGCGACAAAGGCCAGCAGTTCTGGTGCGGCGCGTTCAAGGACTGGTGTGATCGCCAGGGAATCACGCCACGCTTCGGCGCCGTTGGCCAACACGGCAGCATTGCCCTGGTGGAGCGGTTCATTCTGAGCCTCAAGAACGAATGCACGTGGATCATCCTCGTGCCACTTCGCAGCGAGTCGTTCCGCCGGGAGCTTATGTGGTATGCCGACTGGTTCAATCAAGATCGCCCTCACTCGGCGCTGGATGGCAAGACGCCGCATGAGGTCTATCATTATTTATTGCCCGCGTGTGAGCGCCCTCGATACGAACCACGCGCGAGATGGCCGCGCAGTGCGCCATGCGCATCTCCGCATGCACCGTTGGCCGACCACCGTGGCGCACCCATTCGCCTTGATGTGCGCTATCATAGAGGTCGGAAGCACCTGCCAATCGTTGATTTGAGACGCGCGGCGTAGTTCAAGCGCTTCGGCATGTCTCGGCTCCGGCGGCGCCCGCTCATGGCAATTGCACGCTGGCTCGTTCTTTGTGCCCAGATCTCTGAGAAGGGTCCCAATTTGCAGGCTCCGCGCTGCGAAAATGGCGGACTAACGTCGGCTTGTTGCGGTCAATTGCCGTGCAAGCATCGGAGCAAACTTTCGCTGGACCAGGACAGCAGGATGGTGAATTTCATGGTGTCTCCTATCGCCGATGGACATTCTCCATGGCCCTACTTTTTGTCCAATGATATCAATCCCTTAGCTTACACCCCACCATTTGAATCACTCTCTTGAGCAACTCTAGCCTTCTTTCTGACCCATGATAATGGCGATCATATCGTCAAATACCTGCAGGAATTTCTCCAAGTCGGCCTGGGTATGCTGTGGACAGATAAGGAACATATTAAAGAACGGCATAAGCAGCAGTCCGTGATACCACAGGTAGGCATGTGCAAACTCAAATAGGCCGCCAAAAGCGATCTGAGTAAGGCCAGTGAGCGGGTCATGGCACTTATCGGGGATAAAATGAAAGCATAAACGGTTCCCCATACTCTCTGAACGAAAAGGGGCCTTGTATTTGATGAAAATATCCTCCATGCCCTTGCGCACGTGTTCAGCCTTGTTCAATAGAGGCGTAAATACTTCAGGCGTCATCACTTCCTGCATGGTGACTCTTAACGCAGTGGTGGACATGGTGTTACCCGTTAGCGCGTTACCCAAAAAGCCAAGGCCGGCCCCGGCAAAAAACCCTGCTTCGTGCTGCCACTTTTCAACAGCGTCCGCGATTTCCCGGCTCATTCCAAACACTGCTCCAGGAATACCCGAGGAAATGGCCTTGCCACAAGACCACATGTCGAAACCCGTGATGTTTTGTGCACCCACTGACCCGTTCCATGCGTGGCCCAATGTGTGGGTTTCGTCATAACACAGCAAAGTGCCATATTTGCGGGTTAGCTCTCGCACACCTTGATGCCAGCCATCCTCAGGCCATGCCCAACCAAAGTTGCTCATGACGGGCTCCATCATAACCACGGCGACACTGCCATCCTTGAGGCACTCTTCCAGTGACTCGAGATCATTCCAAACAAATATCTTTGTGCCTTTATCCACATCGGCATGATACTGAGGCATTTCATGATAACGCGATATAACGCCCGCTTCGGGCATCATTTTCTGTGTTTCATCAATGGTGCCGTGATAAGTAAAGTTGGGGATGGCTATATTTGGCCGCCCCGTCACGCAACGTGCAATGGATAGCAGATAACGGTTGGAATCGCTGGCTGTGAGCGCGTGCATCCAAACGGGTAACTGAAAATGCCTTTCCAGTTCTTGAGCGGCTATCGCTTGTTCTTCAGTGCCCATCATCGGGTTAATGCCGACATTCATAAGAGAGTCGGCGGCGGCCTTTACTGCTGGATTTTCAGGACCATGACCAAACATCGAGGGCGTATCACCGAATTGGAAATCAATATATTCGTTACCATCAACATCCCAGAGTTTCCCGCCCAGGCAATTTTCCGCGAAAGGTAAGATGGGTGTTTCCCAATCCTTTTGATAGGTACCAAAAATGCCGAACAGCATGTTCTTCTTGCCGGCTTCCTGCATCTTCTTGGATGTGGGCATTTTTGCCAGCCACAATTCCATGTACTTGTCATTAAGTGCAAGTAGTTGTTCCTGTGGGAGCACGCCCTGTTTTTCCAGTTCAGACGGATAGAAGGAAGCAATGTCGTTAAAGTCGGCATTGGGCGCCCACTTGCGAGCACGGCTATAGTCAAAAGGTTTATTCGATGCCATCGAGGAAGGTTTACGAAAAACACTATTTCCTCGGCTGGATTCCTCGTTAGTGGTATTTGCTGGTATCTCAAATAATTCGGTGAATGTAGTCATTGGACAGAATCTCGTGATTGTTGTAATGAGCAAACCCAGCCATCAGCGTAGGTTCGATTGCTTTTCAAAATATAAGGTAACTTGAAGGGTATAAGATTAATAGGTGATCTAGGGACGGAAAATGGGTGAAATTCGGACAGGAGTTATTTTCTATAATGGCTGGGAGAATGGCCCGTCCAGCGTTTGAAGGCTTTACGAAAATTATTGTATTCAGTGAAACCGACCCGTTCGGCAACTTCATGCAGGCCAATTGAAGGGTTGTGTATATAGTCAATGGCCATGTTCATACGTATTTCATCAACCAGAGATTGGAAAGTAGTATTTTGGGCGCTGAGATGACGGCGCAATGAGCGGCTGCTCATCCCAAATTCTTCAGCTACTGATTCCATCCTGGGGGGGCGACCTGGCGTCCGAACGAGAATACGGTTGATGCAGTATTTGAGGTCGCTCATACGCCCCTGTTCTTGGCGCTTCAATGATTCCAAACAAAGAGTGCGACTTAGTTCGGCACTAATGGAATCTGCGGTAACAATAGGGCAATCCAGATAGTCGTTATCAAAAATAAAGCGGTTGCTGGTACAGTTGTAACTGATAGGGCAGCGAAACAGTTTCTCATACTGCTGACTGTAAGCTGGTTTGTCGTAGGTCACTTCCAACTTCTTCGCCCTAAACGGCTTGCCAATTAACACGGGAAATACCGTGCAAATACAGGCGAACAGCTCCTCAACCACCGTGGGCAATAAGTCTCCGATGGGTTTGGGGGTATAAACGTTTATGAAACAGAAGTCTGGTTCGAAATAAATCCCCATATCGTAAAGTGCTGGCCCCGTTTGATAATACTGATGGCAAATCTCCAGGGCATCTCTCAGGGTACCGGCACTCATCATTGCAAAGCCCAGCAAGCCCCAGCTACTTGCCTTCTCACGTTGACCAACGGTCAAACCGATGCCAGGAAAAGGATACAGTTTGAGCGTGTTACCGATGATATGTAACACCTGTTCATAGCTGATAAAGGTGTTTTGATTGCGCAGATCACAGGAAGACAAGCCGGTGCCTTCAAGTATCGCAGAGTCTCTTATGCCCTGCTCATTAACAACGTCGGCAAAGATTGATATTACGTGAGTAGGTAGAGTTACGTTGCTAACGCTGGTTTGTGGGCTCTTGTTTTTTATTGTGGTCATGAGGCTTTGAAAACCCGAGTAATGCAAATAAGGCATGAGACATGATGCGCCAAAATACCTGGGGTTTCAATATGGCGCATCGAAATCCTTTCTGTCCGAATTTGACCCGCAAACTGTCCCCTGCGCATCTACAGTACTTGCTGTTTGGGCGGGTATAGTGCGCTGGCATTGGGGCGAACTGCCCGATCTAAACGGAATAATGAATTTCACTGCTATTCGATATATATGAGGTTGTTAACATGCTAATACCATCGCCCCTTAAACAGTTAAACCTAAGGAGTACGTTGCTCTCAATAGCCGTAGGTTTGGCTTCAACGACTCAAGCAGTCGCGATGGAGCTAAATCTTGGAGATGACTCCGAGCTTGCTGGTAGCTTTGATGTCACGCTGGGCTACGCAGCATCCATTCGCGCGACGGATGCCAGGCAGAAGGATTGGGCAACGGCTCCCAACGTTCTTTCAGATTCCAGAGTGCCAGACAGTGGCGACGTCATATCCAATATTTTTAAGACGGCAGTTCAGCTGAAATTGGACTGGCGGAACTATGGTTTTGTTAGTAATGCTACCTACCAGTATGACACCGAAATTATGAATGGTGACGCCATTGACTTTTTAGGCAACTCAACTGACTGGACTGACGCAGCAGAAGACTATGCCGGCAGCAGGTTTGATTTGTTGGATGCCTACATTTACGCCGGTTACGATATTGGGGAAAACCCGCTGGAAATACGCGCCGGTAAGCAAGTTATCAACTGGGGTGAAGGCTTGTTTTTTATTGATGGCATATCGATCCAGGTGCCACTCAATTTCAATAAGCTGGTTACCCCGGGTTCAGAATTAAAAGAAGCCTTCATCGGTGTCGATGCGCTCTATGCGCAGATGGGGATCGGTGATGCCTCGTCAATTGAAGCCTACTTGCAGACTAACTGGCGCCGCACTGAGTTTCCACCGCGTGGCACCTTTTATGGAGATGACGCGTTCTTTCGTGGCGGTGAAGAAGTCGACCCGGTTTTAGAGGTGCCCATGCGAGACAGAGATCAAGAGCCAGATGATAACGGGAAATTGGACATCTCTGGTTGGGGTGTCTCTGGCCGGACGACGCTAGGCGACACCGAATACGGGGCCTACTACTCCCGCTACCATGAAACCTTGCCTTTTGTTACGGCTAATACGCCAGGTTTATCATTGACTGGACTGGCGCAGATCTGGCCTGAAGATTTGGATATGTTCGGCTTGAGCATGTCGACCACAGTGGGCACCTGGTCGGTTAGCGCGGAGATTGCATACCGCCCTGATCGCCCGTTATTCCAGGATCTTTCTAGCCCGGCAGCCTTCACCAATCCAGAACTGACAAACGTTGAAGAGCATGATACGGCCAGCTTTTCCGTAAACGGTATTTGGTTGGGTGGCGCCTTGCCACTGGGGATCGATGCGCAGGTCGTGATCGTGCAGTTTGGTCTCGATTACGTCGATGGGGATTTAAGTAACTTGATGCCTCAGAATTTTATTACCCGGGGCTCACGTTCAGTCGATGACCTGTCCTATGGTGCCATTGTCGAATGGGCCGGAACCTGGCAGTCCTTCCGTCCGGGTACAGATCTTTCCCTGGATATCTTCCTGCAAAAGGATATTCATGGCAACTCGCATTTCTGGGGCAATTTTGCCGAAGACAGGCTGCTGGGCGCTATCACCCTAACAGCCGCTATCGGCAATGCCTGGGAGGCCAGTGCAGGTTATTCATGGGCCGATCTACATGACTCACACTACGAAACCCAAGATGTCTATAACCTATCAGTTAACTATAAATTTTAAGTTCAAAGTAACGAGGAGAACACGATGATTAAGAAAACTATCTTGTGTATGTCTGCGACCATGCTTTCAATAGCGTCGGTGACAGCACTAGCAAAAATTACCCCTGAAGAAGTTGCACGACTCGATGCGGAATTAACGCCCGTTGGTGCCGAAAGAGTAGGTAATGCCGAAGGCACAATCCCGGAGTGGACCGGTGGCCTCACCGACGTCCCGGCGGGCTGGCAACGAGGACAGGATCGAGCCAATCCTTTTGCAGAGGAAAAGCCTTTGTTTGTGATCACTGCCGCCAATATGGTCGATCATGCAGACAAGCTGACAGAAGGAATGCAAGCACTGTTAACGCAGTATCCTGAATTCAAGATGCCAGTCTATCCGACCCATCGTACCGCTGCCTTGCCGCAGTATGTCTACGACAATATTAAACAGTACGCGACCGAGGCCGAATTGGTAGAGGACGGAAACGCTGTCGCCAATGTTTGGGGCGCCATACCTTTCCCGATCCCCAAGAATGGCAATGAGGTTATCTGGAATCACAATACACGGTATAAGGGCACGTTCCTGGATGTCCCAAGAACCGTAGAAACGACGATTTATAATAGCGGCCAGCGTCTGGAGTGGGTATTCGACAACAAAGTTCATTTTGTTTACTACGACCAAAATGTGACTGAGGAAGAAATCAAGGAGGGCACAATTTTCAGATATGCCTCTACTATGATTCTTCCATCGCGGGATAGTGGCGAAGGTGTATTGGCGCTGGAAAATATTGATGGGAAAAACTTTCCTCGCAAGGCGTGGACTTATGATCCTGGTGAGCGCCGGGTACGTCGTGCACCTAACCTCGCTTTTGATACCCCCGACCGGCCAGTCAATACCGTCGATGATTACGATATGTTTTCGGGATCACCTGATCGCTATGACCTGAAACTCATTGGTAAGAAGGAAATCTATGTTCCTTACAATAACAATGAGATCAATAAAACATCTCGTTCGGTCGAAGAGGTATATGGCCCCCCGGTCATTAATCCAGACATGACGCGTTATGAGTTACATCGCGTGTGGGTGGTAGAAGGTACGGTGAATGCTAATTCGCGTCACATTTATGCTCGTCGTATGTTCTATATTGATGAGGATACCTGGTCAACCCTGGCTATCGATAAATACGATGCCAATGGCAACCTTTGGAGAGTCGGCCTGAAGTATCCGATTGTCGCACCAGAAGTCCCGGTTACTGCCGGCGGATTCTATGTACATTACGACCTCAAAGTAGGCGCCTACTACACCCTTGGCGGTGCCCAGGGGCAGAAAGTTGCGCCCACCTTTGATGGAGAGCCACCGAAAGCTTCCTACTACGCACCAGCAGCCGTTCGGCGCCGCGGGAAGTGAATCCATCGGGAGTGCAGGCCCTTTATTCGGTCTGCGCTCCATGTATTTCTACTCTTTTTTAAGGACATGTGGTGTAAGGTATGAACAGATCAAAGCCCATAAGAAACATCCTTGCTGGTCTTATCTGCTGCACTGTAAGTGTGGCGCAGGCCGAGTATAAAGATGCTATTCATTTACCATCTCTCAAGATGGATTCAGCGCCCGTTTCACTTTTACTCGACATTGTCGATACGGGTGAAAGCCTTGTTGCGGCAGGTGAGCGTGGACATATTTTGTTCTCTGAGGACAGAGGCCAAACCTGGACGCAAGTAACAGTGCCGACACGCTTGCAGCTTAACGCGTTGAGTTTTGCTGACGCTAATACGGGTTGGGCCGCAGGTGAAGATGAGCTGATCCTGAAGACAACTGATGGTGGTAAAGAGTGGCAATTACAACACGAAGGACACACCGCTGAAACCAAAGGGCCTATTCTTGATCTGCTGTTTAAGAACCAACAGGAGGGCTTCGCGGTGGGTGTCTATAGCAAGTTGTTTCGCACTACTGATGGCGGGGCTACCTGGGAAGACTGGCAATCACATATTGATAATGAGGACGAGTGGCACCTGTTAGCCATTGCGGCTACAGGCGAGCAGCAGGATACAATCTATATTGCCTCTGAAGCCGGGCTGATGTTTCGCTCCACTGATAGCGGAGAAAGTTTCACCCAACTGCAAACCGATCATGATGGCTCATTCCACGGCATTCTGGCACGGCGTGATAGCGAGGGCATGGACCAGTTAGTACTCGTCGGCGTGGGTGGCATTCTCTATACGAGTCTAGACAGCGGTGACAGCTGGAACAAAATAGAAACACAAACGGAAGCGGGGTTGGCTTCAGCCGCATGGTTGGCGGACGGCTCGGTTCTAATAGTGGGAGCAGACGGCGTGGTACTCAAACTTGATGCGAGCCTGCAAAAACTAGAAAAACATCAAACAGAGGCAGGCCTGGCTTTGAGCAGAGCGCTGCCGCTTAACCAAAATCAAGCTCTTATGGTGGGTTTTGGCGGCATACAGGAATTCAAACTGCAATAATTTAACGAGCACCCAGACCCTATAAAGACAGGCGGCACATTATGACATCGACAAACACAAGCAACACGGCAACTCTGCAATTTTCAGCTTTTGAAAACGG
>PVMS01058395.1_pt1 | contig 15770 bp, 10 predicted proteins | sample 1853461 | NCBI WGS metagenome assembly PVMS01 (sample SAMN08582032, study PRJNA380276) | Marine sediment metagenome, whole genome shotgun sequencing project. | isolation source: ocean sediment barecode stripped | collected 2017 | reverse complement strand
TCATTCATAGCTGCTAATTGAATCTTTTGGTAATCTTCTTTATAACTGGCCTTATGTGGCTTCACTCTATCTTTATAGTAAAGTATTCTTACTGCTTCCTTGCCATCTTTCATTCGATATCTCATAGGATTTGAGATGCTTCCTACTTCCATAGTATCGATAGTAAAGAATATCACTGGATCTAAATCTTCAACTGAAACACGTGTTGAACCAGATGCGTCCACTAAAAAGCCTCCAGTTCCTGCAGTTTCATCATCATCAGAATATTCTTTTGCTGCCTTTTCAAATATTAAACTATCGTATAATATAAGTGATTTCAAACTATCTAAATATCTTTCGGCTTTTTCAAAATCCAATGTTGAAAAATCAGGACGAATCAAAATATGTCTGGCATTGAACTCATTCCCTCTTCGGTCAATTAACTGTATTAAATGGAATCCAAAGTCCGTCTCAATGGGCATGGAAATTTCACCGGGTTTCATAGTCATGGCTGCAGCTTCAAATTCAGGAACCATCGTTCCCCGTGCAGCATAACCCAGGTCGCCACCATATCTCGCCGATCCCGGGTCTTCAGAAAATTCTCGAGCTAAAGTTGCAAAATCTTCCCCGTTGGCATTAAATGATGAAATGGTCCAGGTGCCCATCAGTGATTCCTGGTTGATTACAGGAGATTCTTCAGTTTTATTTTCTGTATTGTAGGCTGTAAACTTCGATGAATTTGAAGGATCGCTGTTGCTAAACTTTAGTGTGTCAGCCCCCAACTTGGAAAGTATCCAACTCAATTGAAGTTCATTTGCTGTGAAGCTTATTTCGTTCAAAGAAATTGCAAAAAGTCTCTCCTTTGGTTTAAATTCCCAGTTTCCTGTAAAAACATCACCATTCTTATCAATTATTTCCAATGTATTGTCAGGCTTAACAATTAATTTCCAATCACCATATGTGTCAGTCAGATTAGTTCCATTTACAATCCTGTCGCGAATGTCCAGAAGTTTGCTTCTGGACATTTTCTTTTGATTTTGACCCACTTTCGGGACAATCACAATTTGACCTATGGAAACTTCGGTTGAAAAATATGGTAAACTGTCTTTTGGTATATTGTTAAAAAACCTTTTAACTTCAGAGGGGGTTACTGACACATCACCAGTTATTGTTCTCTGCATTTTATCAGCGACAAGCTGTTCCTTGATGTCATCGAATAACTCAACTTCAAATTCCTGTACCGACTTGCCATAGTATTCTTCAAGTTTTTCCTGAGAACCAATTTGCGCAATAATCATTTGCATCCTTTGGTCCAGATTCATCTGAACCTCCGGATCTAAAACTTCTACAGAATCAATTTCAGCTTTAGCTACCAGTAATTTACTAACGACAAGGCTTTCAAAAATTCCACATCGAACTTCATCGCCTCCTTCCTGTCCGCTTGATACATATTCAAGATAAGATTTATCCAGATCAGATCTCAATACAATATAGTCATCTACCTTGGCTATTATTTTGTCAATCATCTGTCCTTTGCTATATTGAGCAACAGCAGGTAAATCTATCAACAAAGTAGTTAAAACTAGTATCAGACTAATTATTGAAAACTTCGAAGTCACTATTTTGCACAGCCCTTTCATATATTCCTTCTTCTAATTCTTTTGCAAGTTTAACCTTTCTTTTATTTATTATTATCTTTTCTATATCATCATATACCCAATCTATCGGAGAAATTTCATCAGATATTTTATAATCTGTTATTTTAAGAAAATATAGATAATCATCGTCATCGGTCTCGTAGTAGGTATTTTGTCGTAAAAACTGTATCTTATTATCAATGGTTACCATTGGTGTGTTTTCAATTACCTCATCAAAATTCACCCAGGTAGAATCAAGGTGGAAGGTAGTAGCATATTGGTAGCAATAAGATCTAAGTTCTTCCAACTGTTTGTCATCTTCAGATTTGAACAATCTTTTGAAAATATTTAATTTGGGAGCCTCATTCGCAAGTCTGACAAATCGGCATTTTATAATATTCTGACGTAATTGAAAATTCTCTTTGTTTTCATGATAGTAAGATTCAATTTCCTCCATTGTAACTGATTGATCTAACTTATCGGTTATATAAAGTTTCTGGTATTCATGGATCATCAGGGCATATTGATAATCCAATACTTTTCTTTCAATCTCTGCTTCATCCAGATTAAGTTTATCAGAAGCTTCTGAGATAACAAGCTGTTTGTTGATCCAACTTTTTATATATCGTCGAACAAGATTGGAGCTATCTGCTTTGGAGATATCTGATGGGATCAGGCCTTCAAGATCATTCAAATATAGAAACTGGTCATGTGCCCTGGCTATTGGCCTAATCAACATGTTGTCATTGAAGGTCAGTCCAGATTCATTTTCCTTAAAATTTATTATATCACAAGATGAAAAAATCAGAAGGATTATTAATATGTAAATGTTAATTTTCAAATTGATTATATATTTTCTTTAATGCCTTTTCGTTTATCGTAACGCTGTATTTTGATTTTAATTCTCTTATCCAATCTTTCTCAAGGTAATCCTGATAATCTGCAATAACCTTTCCTTTAACTTCTTCAAGTTTTTTAGGCCCCGAAGGTATAACATTACTTACAATAACATAATACTCTGTATCTTCAATCGATAAATCATATGAACCCTCTTTCCATTCAATAAGGTCAACTATATTATTGCTTCCTTTTTCAAAGACTCCAGATTCAACCAACAAATTTAAGTCCGATTTTTCATTTAAAGTTTTTTCAAGGTAATTATTCGTACTTGAAACAAGTTTTACAGATGAATAACTGAGTTTTCCGGAATTATATACCAATTTGCCGATGTCCCAGCCTTTCTGAGCGGAATATTCCATAAAATTGTTCTTATACTTTTGATCCTGTGGTAAAGATAATTCTAAAAATAGAGTAGTATCAGACCTTACGATTTCAAAAAGACTGTCGATATCGGATATGTTATTGTCATTAAGAGGGAAAGTAAATTTTACTGAATCACTGTTTACCGGATAATATTTTTCTGCAATTATTGTCTTAGCTTTGTCAAGGTCCTTGATATTCGGCGAACTAATTATTAACACATTGAGACGATCATCCTCCCACATATAGTTCCCCCTGTTATTTCGAAAATATTTTTCCAGTCCTACAGTATCTTGTACCGCCTTATTCCAGACTTCTCTTTCCATTAGGTCAAACAATAAAATACCTTCCTTATATTCCCTAACTAACATTCTGTAATTGTAATTTTTTTGGGCTAAATGTTCTTTTTCATAATCTATCAGACTTTTTTCAATATACTTATTTAGCAAGTCCATCATATAAATACCCGGTGACATTACCTTGTTTATATTTTGATTTATTATGACATATTGAAAGAAGTCATTCACAGAATAATTTTCCGAACTGATTGAAAATAAATCAGAGTTTATAAAAGAATCCAGGCTATCATAGGACCAGTCACCTTGAATCAGACTGCTATCCGCATAATTGAGACAACTGTCTTTTGCATAATTGAAAAGAACAAATTCATTTTCTTTCTTAAGTCGTTTGATCAAATTCTTATTCGCAAGTTCCGATCTGGAATCATTTTTCACTTTGTTGTACAACTCACCCTGCAATTCCTCGAATGATTGAACAGGTATTTTATTAATCAGCTGAATTATATGCCATCCATAAGGAGTCATAACTGGTTTACTTATATCCCCCGGATTATTCAATGCAAAAGCAACTTTACCAAAGGCAGGGACAATTCTACCAGTTTCAAAAGGTTGTAAAATTCCTCCGGAGTTTTTACTGTTTTGGTCTTCAGAGTATCTTTGACATAGATTATTCCAATCTCCTCCGGATATGAGGGAATCATATACTATTTGAATTTTATTTTGCACATTTAATGAATCCAGTGTAGAAGAATTGGAGGGCCATCTGACCATTATATGGGCTACAACTACCTTTCCTCTTGCTTTTCTTTTATCATGAACTTTAAGTATATGGTATCCAAACCTTGTTTTAAAAGGATTTGAAAAGTTATTATTAGGAGTATTGAAAGCTGTTTCTTCAAAAGGATATACCATTTGCATCCCCGTAAAATATCCAAGGTTTCCCTTGTTGATTTTGGCAGATGGGTCATTTGAATATTGGACAGCAAGTTCTTCGAAATCTCTGCCAGATTTTAATTGGTTATAAATGTCATAAATCTTATTATAAGCTGGGAGAGTATCAGCAGGATTATAAAAATTCCGGACACTTATCAGTATATGAGAGGCATTTATTTCAACCAGCATCCGGTTATAAGCTTCTTGCACCAAAAGGTCTATTAAGGAATCATCTTTCAAGTATGATTCAGTTAGTTGATCTCTGTATTTATGAAATTCGCTTAGAAATGATATAGTTGTATCCAATCCCTGTTCATATGCTTCCTTAACTTTCAATTTGAAATTTATATAAAGATCCAGGTATTCATTAATTTCTTGTGTTGTAATTGCAGAATCCGAATCGTAGTTATTTTTCTTAAGATTATAGATAAATTCATCCGTATTCACAGATGAATTATCAATGGAAAACAAAACATCTTTCTTTTGCATTCCTGGTTTTATAATCGTGCAGGTAGAAAGAAGAAGGAGAAATAAAAATAAATTCAATCTTCTCATAATCAGTCACTATTTACATAAATGAGGTTGCAATTTTACATAAAATTAATTAGAAATGGGCACGAGGTGTGGTTATTCGAGGGGAAGGTCTATTGATTAAAAACCTTTTTTCTTAGCCTGCAGATATTGTTGTTTTTGTTTTGTATAAACTCAATTTTATCCATTATTCTTTTAACCAGTAATAAGCCAATGCCTCCTTTTTTCTTTTCAGAAATGATCTCTTGTATTGTTGGCTCTGTGTAATTGTTAAAATTAAATCCGTTTCCTGTATCCTTAATTTCAAATATTACTTCCTGTTTCTGCACATCAACAAACAATTCAAGAGAATCTTTCGGGTTGCATTTATGAGAATGGATCATCAGATTGGCACAAACTTCGTCAACAGCCAATACCATAGAATGGATATCCATTTCTGAATCGAAATGATTCTTTAAGGCCTTGTTAATGAAATCTCTTATATCAACAAGGTTTTTCTTTGAGCATGGCACCTTGTATTTATATTGCATTCAACAAACGCTTTGCTTCTTCTTTTGTTTCTACCATTTTAATTAATTGATCGAGCCCAAGGATTTCAAAAACATTCTTAACATTTGGGCTCATACCAAATAAAATCATCCTGATATCTCCTTCGTCCATTTCCTGTATGTATGACATGAATACTCCCAAACCAGCAGATGATATATATTTTAAATTGGTGCAATTAATTAATATGTTTTTGGCTGATTTTATAACTTCTCCAATCTTATTGTCTAAATGGATAGAAGAACTTGCATCAATTTCGCCGCTAATGTTAATAATAAAAAAATCTTCTTCTGTTTCAGTTTGTATTGATACCATGACTTTATTACGCTATAAAAATATCTAAGTTTGGTTTTTTTTAAACTTTATAATAATAATCGTATAATCATCACCGGGTGCATTTGATTCACCAAATGAATACAATGCCTTCATAATTGCATCCTTGATAAATTCAGGAGTATAAGAAGCATTATCTACGATTAGTTTTTTCAATCGATCATATCCAAATTCTTCCTTGTTTAAATTCCGGGATTCTGTAATCCCATCAGTATATAATACCAGAATATCATCTGGCTTGAATTTGATCTTATCAATATTTACGTATCTGTAAAATTCATTATTTCTTAAAATACCGAGTCCCAACCCCTTGCTATAATGGTATTCGGCATCTTTTTTTCTATGGTTATAATAAAGAGTAGGACAGTGACCCGCTCTTGAAAACTCTATTGTCTGGTTGCCATTATCAATAATATAGTACGCCACTGTAATAAAGGAATTTTTATCCAATCCTGATATCAGGGCATTGTTTGCATAAACTAGAAATTCCCGGGGATTCAGATTCAATTGTACAAGGCTTTGGAAGATTCCTTTTAATTGTGACATATGAAAAGCAGCAGAAGTTCCTTTACCAGATACGTCACCAATGATCAATACTGTTTTGTTATCATCAATTTTATAAATATCATAATAATCACCTCCTACTTCGTCTGCAGAAATTGAAAAACCAATGATATCAAAATAACTACTCTCTTCAAGTTTTAATGGCAAAAGGCTTCTTTGGACAGTTTTAGCAATGTTAAGCTCTTTTCTATATCTTTCATTTTCAACAGCGGCATCTATCAATTTGAAATTTTCAACAGAGATGGATGCCTGGTTAATGTAGGTGCTGATTACATTAATCATCTCATCATTGAAGCCCTCACTTATTTCTTTTAAGAGAACAAGGTTTCCAAAGGAATCATTCTGAATAACAATCGGAAATACAAGAATGGATTTGAATCTGAAATCTCTAATGCTGGCAATGTACCGGTTGGAATTTAAATTTTTTACCGGATCTGTACTAAATAATTTTTTGATTTTTCCTTTTGGAATATGTTCCTGTACTTCCAGTATCTCATGTGAGGAAATTTTATACGTGAGTTGTTTCTTGGATTCTATTCCGGATTGGTTAATATCCAGCCAGGCGGCATCTGCCAAAACAGCGCTTACAGAACTTTCCAATAAAATATCATATACTTCATTTTGATTCTTACCTGTATTTCTAGATTGACTTAATCTTTGAAAATTAATAATTTCTTCAATCTTTTTTTCGAAAACAGAGGAGGTTGGCAGATTAAACAATATTACAAGAACTGATATCAGGGCATATATAAAAATAAAAGTATACAAACTGATTAGAGAAATATTATCCAGTAAGTCTAAAATAAGGATAGTATCATAATCCTTTGAATATTCCCAAATCTGTTTAATAAAATAAACCAGATATATTATTATTAAAATAAATAGTAATATACTTTTCCATTTTTGCTTGAAGTTAAGATAGGCTACCCATTTCAAATTGACTGAGAAATAAATGCTTACAAGAAAAGTGAAAGAAACAAATCCCATGAATATCCTGTCTGCGAAGGAACTGTGTGTAAAGGTTAATAGTAGGGAAGCTAGCAATAAGTAAATAAAGATCCTCCACGAATATATCAACTGTTTTGACTTCTGATAAAAAATAAATCTTTCCCAAACCACGAAAGTTGAAATAAAAAAAGCAGAAATCAGCCCCAGATTTATAAGGTATAGAAAATTAATCATTAATGGATTTCCTCCCAAACTATGATCGCTAAATAGCATTTCAAATAGTTGCAAGATAAGAGAGAGAACAGTTGCTATTAAGCCTGTAACAAATACGCGCCAAAGCAAGTCCTGCATGTTAATATTTGAAGACCTGGATAGGTTTGATCTGTAGAAAATATATATACATATAAAAAATACAATGTAAGATATGTCAGGTATATAATAGGGTAGTCCTAGATCAATTTCATGGGATTCAGAAAAGGCAATGATTAGTGAAGAGGCTAACAGTGCCATCCAACTAATAATACCTAAAATAAATGAGGTTCTGATCCGAACTATTCTGCTAATCAATGATTTGTTTTTTTATTAAAAATATGGAATTTGATTCGTCCTAAAAAATTTATTTGGAAGTGTTTAGTAATTATTGAAAATTACTTAAGAAATTGAGGTGTTTTTAGCTATTTGATTTAAATATTTCTAATAAAAAACCCGCATATAAAAATTATTTATAAATCAAATTTATTTATCCACATTTTGCGATACTTATCCACAGTCCAAAATGAATATTTTATAACAGGTTGATATCCAGAAGGATACACTTATTTAATAAATTTAAATTCCTGTGGATAACTCTCTCATTATGATACAGTTATGGATTTTTTAGTAAATTTTATCATTCTTTCCTGAAATTTTTTTTAAAATTTCCCTTAATAAAAATATTTGGATCAACTATATCTTTTTCTTCTCAAATTATTTCTATAAGCATTAAATATTGTGGATTTTGAAAGGAATCCTTTGTACTTGCCCTCTGCAATTACCGGAAGGTTCCAGGCTCCAGTTTTTTCGAATTTTCCCATCACTTTTTGCATGCTATCCTTTTCATTTACAATATCTGGAGGGCTATGCATAAGACTTCGTATCTCTATATTTTCCTGTGCTTCTTTATCAAACATAATATCACGAATATCATCCAAATTAATTATTCCCATCAATTCATTTTTGTCACTTACAACAGGAAATATATTTCTGTTTGATTTGCGAACTTTTTTTATGAGATCCTTGAGTTTTTTCTCAGGTTGAATGGTTTTCAGATCTGTCTCAATTAATTTGGTTAATGGAATAATATTAAGTACCTGTTTGTCTTTATCAAATGGGCTATAATCGCCACGTTCAATCAGATGTTTTGTATATAGAGAATGTTCTTCATAATAAGAAATGGTTATAAATGAAATTGCTGAGACTATCATCAAAGGAACAAACAGGACATATCCACTGGTAATTTCAGCTATTAGGAAAATACCAGTCAAGGGGGCATGTAAAACGCCGCTCATAACACCACACATTCCTACCAAAGTGAAATTCGAGTAACTTACAACTTCGCTACCAGAAATACTATTGATCAATGCGGCAATTAGAAAACCAGAAACCCCACCAAGAAAGAGGGAAGGAGCAAATATTCCTCCACTACCACCTGATCCAATGGTAATAGCCGAGGCAACTGGTTTAATCATGATCACTCCGAAAAGAAAAAGTCCAAAAGTGAGGGTATGGTCTGCATTATAGATAAATAAATTATTACCAAGTATATACTCAGTTTCTCCGTTTAACAATGCTTTTATGACTTCATAACCTTCACCGTATATTGGAGGAAACAGAATGATTATAACACCGAGAATAATGCCACCAAAAAGTGCTCTTCCTATATAATTCTTTATTTTAATTATTTGTTTTTCAACCGCATAAGTAACTCTGGTAAAATAAAGTGAGATCAATCCACATGCTATACCCAGAATAATATAGAAAGGAGTATCCGCAGCTTTAAAGCTATCCTTAAGTTCAAAAGAAAATAATATGGCTTCTTTTGAAAGTGCAAGTGAAACAAGTGATCCGCAAACTGAAGCGATTAATAATGGAATAAATCCTCTTATAGTTATTCCAATAATAATAACCTCTAAGCAGAAAATTACTCCGGCAATGGGTGAATTGAAAATTGCCGAAATAGAAGCCGCCGCACCGCAACCAACAAGAAGTGTCCTGTGGTTGTAATTCATATGCATGAATTTGGAGATATTTGAGCCAATAGCGCTACCTGATACTACTATCGGGGCCTCCAACCCTACTGAACCTCCAAAACCTACAGTTATAGCACTAGTTACCATTCTAGTGTAAATCTTGCTCTGTTTAATGAGGCTTAATCGTTTGGAAATACTATAAATTATATCAGTAATCCCATGTCCAAGTTTTTCTTTAAATATATATCTTGAAATTATCACGGTAAGTAATAATCCAACTAACGGATAAATGAAATAAAGATAGTTTGGAAGAAAACCACTTTTCAAAAAAGCCTGGATGAAATGGACAGAAGCTTTAAGGATAATTGCAGCCAGTCCAGCCAAAATGCCAATTACTATACTTAAAAAGATTACAAAGCTTTGATTTTTTATATGTCTGATTCGCCATATAAGAAACTTTGATATTAAGTCATTGGTATTCATATAGACAAAATTAAGCCTTAACATAAAATAATATACTAGATGTTTGTTTTGATTGCATTTATTTTTTTATTCTCCGAAAAGGAATTAGAATGAAAAACAGAATTACTGATCTATTTGAAATAGAATATCCGATTATTCAAGCTGGTATGGTTTGGTGTAGTGGATGGAAATTAGCCTCAGCTGTAAGTAATGCAGGTGGATTGGGATTGATCGGTTCAGGATCAATGTATCCTGACATACTCAGAATTCATATACAGAAATGCAAAAAAGCTACCTCAAATCCATTTGGAGTTAATATCCCTTTATTATATCCCGATATTGAAGACCATATTCAGACAATTTTAGAAGAGGGTGTCAAAATTGTATTTACCTCTGCAGGTAATCCCTCAATTTGGACCCCTATTCTTAAAAATGAAGGGATCAAGGTGATTCATGTTGTTTCAAGTACCAGGTTTGCAATAAAATGTGAAGATATTGGTGTGCATGGAATTGTTGCAGAAGGTTTCGAAGCTGGGGGGCATAATGGAAGAGAAGAAACTACATCTATGTGTTTGATACCCATGGTTAAAGAATCTACACATTTGCCTTTGATTGCTGCGGGGGGGATTGCCTCAGGTAAATCGATGTTGGCCGCAATGGCCTTGGGTGCCGATGGTGTTCAAGTAGGAACTCGTTTTGCCTCTGCTTTTGAGTCTTCTGCTCACCAGAACTTTAAAAATAAAATAATCGATTTGAAGGAAGGGGAAACTTTCTTGTCTTTAAAAAGAATTGCACCGGTCCGATTAATAAAAAATGTGTTTTTCGATGAAATTAAAAATGCTGAAGATACAGGTGCCGAAATTGAAGAGCTTAAAAAGATATTAGGACATGGGAGGTCAAGAAAAGGGATTTTTGAAGGTGATCTCGAACAAGGCGAACTTGAAATTGGACAAATTGGGGCCATGGTTCAGAAAAATATGACAGCTGAAGAAATACTTAATGATTTATGGAAAGATTATATCGTTACACGAAAAAAGCTATGTAAGGATATTTAAATTTCATATACATGATAAAACCTATAATGCAGATAATTTTTATTGCTACTAAGAATGTTTATAACATACTCCCAAAGAATTTCGTAGGGAATTATTTCTAATTCCTGATGAAGATCTGGAGGAATTGGTGTAGTCGCTAACTTTTTCAAATATGTTGATCCTTTTTCAAGGATTGGTTTATTGCTGTATTCTTTTTCGGGAATAATTTCAAGCATCCGTATGAATATACTGTTTCGGTAATTATGACGTTTATCCAGATGTATTGAGCTATATTTCTTTAGTTGCTCGATTTTATCGTCTATATATTTGATATTTCCTTCTCTAAGATAGAAGAGTATCTGAATAATAATTGTAGCAATGTTATAGCCCTGTAAATCTTTATTGAAATCAGGTTGCTGCTCCTTAAAATTTTCAATATCAAATCCCCATTTTACGAGTTTGCTATCATTTACAAATAAAAGATAGGCGCGATATATTCGCCATCTATCTCTTTCACTTTCTGGTAATTCATTAAAATTCTTATGCATCCTAACCGCTCTGAAGATCTTTGTAGCCTGATGAAATCTTTGACATTTCATTAATGAAAGAAAATGATATTCTCTGAATGAAAACCATGCTACACTTTCAGTTTTAAACAATCCCGAATTTTTTTCTGCATATTCTATACCTTTTTCAGATTTATTTAAGGCAAATAGACTGTATAACTTAAGGAAGGCTATCTCTCTAAAATTTATATCAACAATAATTTTTGTAAATTTTTTCTTAAAATATTTCTTTTCAAGATAGTTGCATATTTTCAGATTGCCGTCATGTTCATTGATGATATTATAATATGCAATGCTCAGCTTTTTCGATAATATATCTAGCCTTTTACTCTTTAATAAATGAGCATTTTTTTCAATTTTCTCAACTCTATTTGGAATTTCGTCAAAAATCCTTTCACAAGAGCTGACGGATTTTGTTATTAATACTAAGGTGTCATAATAGATATCTTCGCATTGTACTATAACTTTATTTATTGGCTTAATATTATTAATATCATTCTCGGAAATATTAAGTGGAGTACATTTACCTTGCTTGGAATATTCATTCCTCTGAATTAAAAGAGCCTCAATGGCAATCTCATACAACTCGAACTCAATTGCTAATTTCACTAGTGAAGGAATCTTTTTAACTGCAATACATCTGGCTTCTTCCAGGATTAATATCTTTATCTGATGAAGTTGTGAGAGACATTCATATTTTGCCTTTTGATATGCTGTATAATCTGATTTTTGATAATCTAAAAAGTACAAATTATTAAGTAGTTTTCTTTTTAATTTGGCTTTGGTATTTCTAAAATTTCTATTCCCGGGTTTTGCACCAAACAGTTTTTGAGCAATTTCATTTTCATTTATAAAAGAATCATTTAAGAGTGCCTCAAAAAGAATATTATCCTTTGATTTTTCTTTCTTTCTGAAGTTCTGGTTAACCAGTTGAAGACTCCTTTGCCCTTTATGACGCACAATATTGATTAGTTTTTGAAGCTCTTCCATCTTATTATAGGTTATATAAAAAAAAGTACATTATAAAATCACATAAAAAATTCTGATACTTGGGTATCAAGGTTGTAATATTAAATCACATAATTCAACCAGTTTCGCTTTCATTCTTTACTTCGATTTGAGGTTTATGATACACTCTGGAATTGGGAGGTATACTTTCAGTAATCCATACGTTACCTCCAATAATGCTATTTTTGCCGATCAGGGTGTTTCCTCCTAAAATAGTGGCACCAGCATATATTATTACATTATCTTCTATTGTCGGGTGTCTTTTGATCTTAGCCATTTCTTTTTTGACACTCAATGCACCCAATGTAACTCCCTGATATATTTTTACATTATTACCGATTATTGTTGTTTCTCCGATTACTATCCCTGTTCCATGATCAATACAAAATGATGTTCCAATGTCAGCTTTTGGATGAATATCAATACCGGTTCGAGAATGAGCATATTCTGTAAGTATTCTGGGTAAAAAAGGAACCCCTAACCTGCAAAAAGAATGACCCACACGATAACAAGCTATCGCAAGAAAACCAGGATAGGTCCTAATTACCTGATTTTCACTTCTTGCTGCCGGATCACCTTCATGGATGGCTTTGGCATCCTCTATCAGCATTTCATAGATACCAGGAATTTCATTCATAAACCTTTCAGCTGTTTCTTCTGGTGAATATTCTAATTTCCCAGTGAAATTAAGAAAGATGATCTTTAATTCATTTAAAAGCGATTCTGAAAATATCTTTAATTCATTACTGCTTCTATATTGTGTTTCGCTAAACTGGGGAAATAATAATTCAAGTAAACCTTCTGTAAAATTACAGATTGCGGTTCGCGAGGGTCTTGACTCTACTACTTCGTGAGACTTGAATAATCTATTTATAAAATCATCATCCATGCTTGTCTTTCTTTTTATACCAATTTAGCCTATTTGTTATTCATTCGTAAGTTATTTAATATATATAAAATGGTATTAAATTATTATACTGTTTATATTAATAAGATATTTTATAAAAAAAAGGTTCCCAAAAAATAGAATTTGGTTAATATATTTTTTTGACATTAAGTATATGTTATCAGGATTATCCCATTATCTCTAACATAATTCAAATAAATCACGTGGCTTAAAAATAGATAAAGTTGGAATTTATACTTCTTGATAATGTGTAAAATATTAGTTCTTCAACCATTCATCCAGCCAATCAAAAAATATTCGTTGCCAAAGAATCCCATTTTGTGGACTAAGTACCCAATGATTCTCATTAGGAAAAAATAATAGTTTCGCAGGGATTTCCTTGACCTTAAGTACCGTATATGCTTCCAATGCTTGTGTGTAAGGAATCCTGTAATCTTTACCGCCATGAATAATTAACATCGGAGTGTTCCATTTGTCAACCTGATGATGTGGCGAAAATTTTTGATAGAATTCCTTATTGTTTTCTTCCCAATAGGGACCACCAAATTCCCAGTTCGGGAAAAACAGCTCTTCTGTTGACCCATACCAGCTTTCCAGGTTAAAAACACCATCATGTGATATAAAGGTTTTGAATCTATTTTCATGAATCCCTGCTAAATAGAATGTGGAAAATCCTCCAAAACTAGCTCCGATAGCTCCTATCTTTTCCTTGTCAACATAAGATTCCTTTACTACCTCATCAATTGCAGCGAGATAATCGTCAATGACCAGGCCTCCCCAGTCTTTAACAATTCCATCATTCCAGTCATCGCCAAAAGAAGGTAGTCCCCTGCGATTCGGCGCCACAACAATATAATTATTTGAAGCCATAATCTGAAAGTTCCATCTATAAGAGAAGAATTGATCAACGGCACCATGTGGTCCTCCCTGACAATACAATAAAGCAGGATATTTTTTGTCCGGGCTGAAGTCAGGCGGATAGATTACCCATACCAACATATCCTTGTTATCTACTGTCTTTACAATCCTGCTTTTTACCTCACCAAATTTAAGATTCTTTAATTTGTCAATATTTATATTTGAAATATTTTGCAGAGATCCCGAAAATAAATCAATCTTGAAGATCTCTGCAGGAAAAGACATTGATGATATTTCGCCAATTATAGTTTTTCCAGATAGTTGTATCCTGTTTATATTATGAATTCCGGTTGTCTTTTGTTCAGGAATATTATTGGACACCTTTATCTTCTCAAACTTATTCGATTTTAAATCAATCGAAAAAACCTGTTTGGTTGCATTAATACCAGCAATTAGATATATAGTTTTATCTTTTTCTGACCAGCTAAAATCCTCTATATCATATTCGAAATTATCTGTCAAGCTTTTAATTTCGCCGGATTGCATATCATATATTTTGAGTACTTTCCGATCTGATTCGTAACCTCCCCGCCTCATATTAAGCCAGGCCACCATGGTCCCATTAGCCGAGAATTTAGGCATTAAGTCATAACCTGGATAATCGGCAGTTAGATTTTTAGTTTTTTGTGATTCAATATCATAAATATAGAGGTCCGAATTAGTATTTATGGCATATTCCTTTCCCGTAAATTTCTTACAGGAATAAATCAAAGAGGTACCATCCGGGTTCCAGCTCATATCATTAGAATCTCCAAATGGTTTCAATGGCCAATCATATCGTTGACCTTCCATAATATCAATTGCAATGTCAATGACCTTTCCATCTTGATATTTCGCAACGAATAAATGACTATAAATTCCTTCCTGCCAGGTATCCCAATGCCTATACATTAAATCGTCGATCTCGTATGCCTGGGCCAAGGGAAGGTCAACATGCCTTTCATGAATATCCTCGTCTTTTTTAATGGTCATTGAAAAGGAGATATGGTTCATATCGGGGGCATAAGAGAAATTGGATATATCTCCTTTGAAATCAGTTACTTGCTTTAAATTTTGACCAGTCACATCCATTTCCCACAACTGAACCGAACCACTCTTACTGGATAGGAATCCAATTTTTTCTCCATCGGGGCTCCATCGGGCATCGTAAGCACTATGGGTGAGATCATGAATAACTTTTGCACCGGAGCCATCTGTCCTACACACATATAAGGTTCTCTTTCCTTTATTTTCTTTTATATTATAATGCGTAACACCAAATAGCACCATATTACCATCGGGGGATATTTGTGCATCAGATACTCTCCCAAATTCCCATAATTTTTCTGGTGTAAGGGAGTTGTATTGTCCATATGAAGTGGTGGATAATATTAGGAATAATGTAAAAATGAGAGACTGATAATTCAATACAGTTTTCATAGTCATTTAAAAAATTAGTTTAAAATAAAATACTTCGAATAAAATGAAAGCATTGTATTACAATTTAATACAATAATAATATTATATTTGCACCTCGTTTGATAAATCAGGAAAAATATGAGTACCACATCGTTTAAAAGAAAAGCCTTAAGAAATAGAGTAAAGGCAAAGAGAAGAAAAGCTGATATAAAAAGACTT
>PVMS01141186.1_pt1 | contig 15780 bp, 16 predicted proteins | sample 1853461 | NCBI WGS metagenome assembly PVMS01 (sample SAMN08582032, study PRJNA380276) | Marine sediment metagenome, whole genome shotgun sequencing project. | isolation source: ocean sediment barecode stripped | collected 2017 | reverse complement strand
CCTTGACACGCAGGGTAAATTCAAGCTTTCCCCTGTGACCGAGATGGGTTTGAAGACGGGTTGCTTCGCCGCTGACGGCCATCTTTCCCTTTAGGCCACCGTGCTCAAGCAGTCTGAGCATCCCTTCGCCTTTCGCCATCTCTTCGCGCACAACAGCGGTCATTACAAAGGTCTTCTTGAGGATAGCCCCGCTTTCTTTCAGGGCCTTTGCCGCATAGATCATAGACGCTACCGCGCCTTTCATATCACAGGCGCCCCGGCCCTCGATCACCTGACCCTTGACCACGCATTTTGAACCATCTGCTATTTTTCCGGAATAAGGCTCCGGCATTTCTCCGTGAGGGACATGGTCTATATGACCGTTAAAGATCAGCTCCGGTCCAGGATCATTACCATAAATGTGCCCGACTACATTATAGATGGGATCAATGGCAACCTCATCAAAACCGATCTCTCGCATCTTTTTTGCCACCAGGTTTGCCGCATCTTCTTCCTGCATGCTCAGGCTCGGCGTCTGAATCAGGTTTTGGGTGAAGCCGATGAGACCCGTCCTGTCGATTTTAAAGGGATGCTTGTTCATAATCTCATTAATATCCTAAATATGCCCTCTTGACATAATCGTTATCGATCAATTCCGATCCTTTTCCTTCTAAGGATACCTTCCCGTTCTCCAGGATATATCCTCGCGAAGACATGTTCAAAGCCAGCTTCGCGTTCTGCTCGACAAGGAGTATAGTTATGCCCCGCTCCTCAAAAACCCGGTTTATCACCTTGAAGATGTTGTCCCTGATGACCGGGGCGATTCCCAGGCTCGGCTCGTCCAGCATGAGAAGCCTGGGTGCTGAGAGCAGGCCGCGAGCGACTGCAAGCATTTGGGCCTCGCCACCAGACAGGGTACCCGCATTCTGTTTGCGGCGTTCCTTCAGGCGAGGAAAAAGGTCGAAGACCAGTCCCATATCACTGATGACCGCGTTGTCGTCTCTGCGGGTGAATGAACCCATGCGCAGGTTTTCGGCCACTGTGAGTTCCGGGAAAACCGCCCTTCCTTCAGGGACCTGGATGATCCCCAGTCCAACGATTTTGTGGGATGGCAGGATATGAATCTCCTGGTCGTTCCACAGAATTTGTCCGCTTCGCGGACGGATAACGCCGGAAATGGTCTTGAGCAGGGTCGATTTGCCCGCCCCATTGGATCCAAGCAGGGCCACTATCTCGCCCTCATTTACCTGCATAGAGACATCACGAAGAGCCACGGCTTTGCCGTAAGCCACTTCCAGGTTTTCAATGCGCAGCATCGGTATCATCTCCTAAATATGCCTCAACCACTTCTGGATCAGTATACACTTCCCGGGGATCGCCTTCGGCGATTTTTTCTCCGTAGTTAAGCACAATGAGTCGGTGGGAGATGTCCATAATGACTTTCATCACATGTTCTATGATGAGGATGGTTATCCCCTGCTGGTTGATCTGCTTGATGAGTTTGATTTGGTCGACCAGTTCAGCCGGATTGAGACCGGAGCTGGGCTCGTCCAGGAGGAGGAGTTTGGGCCGCGTTGCCATGGCCCGGGCAATTTCCAGACGCTTGGCCAGGGCATAGGGCAAGCTCCCTGCCTGCTCGCCCCGATACTGCCTGATACCTACAAAATCGAGAAGCCTGTCCGCCTCTCTGCAGGCCTCCTCATTATCGATCAACGCGAAGGATCTGCTGAACATGGCTTCCCCGATCAACTTCCACGGTCCATTTCTGCGCCGGTCTACAAGACCGGCTAAGATATTTTCCAGGGCAGTGAGCTTGGAAAAGATGCGCACGATCTGGAACGTCCGGGCGATGCCCATATTATTGGCGGTGTGGGCCTTGCATCGTGAGATGTCCCTGCCGGCAAAAACGATCCTGCCGGAACTGGGAGGAAATGCCCCTGAAATGAGATTGATCAGTGTTGTCTTCCCGGCCCCGTTGGGGCCGATCAGCCCCATGATATTGCCCTCATTGATGCTGAAACTCACGTCCTTGACCGCACAAAGCCCGCCAAAGTTCTTTGTCAGCTTTTCTGTGCGAAGGATCTCCTTCATGTCTTATCTTCTCCTTTCAAGATCGAACGGCCGCCCCTGAAATGTTCTATCAGCCGCCACAGAACCCCAGCCAACCCCTCGCGCATGAACAAAATGGTGAGGATCAACATAAAACCGTAAACGACAAGCCGGATATCCAGTTTGATCAGGTCTTCAAGATAGCGCAGCCACTCAGAAAAGAAGGTGAGCGTCACCGCCCCCAGGATAGGACCTGCAATGGTACCCAAGCCTCCTATCATGGTCATGGTCAGGATATCGAAGGTTGTATGCAGGGCCATGGTCTCCGGGCTTACGAGGCGGACGAAATGGGCGAACAGTGCGCCTGCGAACCCCGCGAAAAAGGCGCTTACCGTGAATACAGACAGCTTGTAACCGGTGGTTTTGATGCCGATACTCTGGGCCCCTGGCTCGTCGTCGCGCAAGGCCTGCAAACTTACCCCGAATTTGGATCCGGTAAGCCGGCGCATACAAAAAAAGGTGAGAAGGACAGCGGCCAGAACAACATAATAGTAGTCCTTTTCCAGGTAGAATTTAAAGGACCAATCTCCCAATCTGATAGGGGTAAGGAGCGGTATGCCGCTGAGGCCCAGCGATCCCCGTGTTAACCCCACCCAGTTGACGGCCACGAGGCGCAGTATCTCAGCAAAACCTATGGTCGTAATGGCAAGATAAGGACCTGAGAGTCTCAAAGAAGGGAACCCTAAGAGAAATCCGAAGAAGGCCGCAACCAATCCCCCTGCAAACAGCCCGAACCAGGGCGAGACGCCCAGCTTCATTGCGAGAAGCGCGCTTGTATATGCCCCGATGCCATAAAATGCGGCGTGCCCCAGATTAAGGAGCCCGGCATATCCTGCCAGCAAGTTCCAGCTCATACAGAGGATCATAAAGATGCCCGCAATCACTACAATGTGCATAAAATAGCGGTCTTTGATTATCTGGGGCAGAAAGATGAGTACCGCTAATACGATGATGCGGCATAGCCATTTTTTGGTTCTCTCGTTCATGCCCCCTCCTTTTCACCAAAAAGACCGGTAGGCCGGATGAGCAGCACGAGTATGATAATAGAAAACCCGATGGCGTCCTTATATTCCATGGCAATATAGTTACCGCCCAGGGCCTCGGCAACACCGAGAATAAAGGCGCCGAAGATGGCGCCCCGGATGTTGCCCATTCCGCCCAAAATGGTCACCACAAAGGCTTTTAGGGTGGGCATGCCGCCCATAAGAGGATAGACCGCAAAAAGGGTGCCGTACAGTACGCCTCCAATGCCTGACAGGGCAGTGCCCAGCGCAAAGGTCAGGAGGTACACCAGGTTGATATCAATCCCCATGAGTTGGGCTGCGAAACGGTTCTGACTTGTGGCCCGAATGGCCACGCCCATCCTGCTCCTGTTGAGGAAGATCTGTAACGCGGCGATGATCAGGATGGAAAACGCAAAGCAGAAGATCCTCAAAACGCTGGTGGAGACAGGGCCGATACTGACCGTGCTGCTACCGAAGGGGTCGGGTATCATGCGGGGGGTTGCCCCGAACAACAACTGGGCCAGATTCTCTAATAATATGAACAATCCAATGGAGACCATGATCATGTCGATGTCGGTCCAGCGTGTAAGTAGCGGGCGGAAAACCAGCCGTTCGGTAATGATGCCCAGAAGACCCACCACTGCTGCTGCGGCGAGCACCGAACCTACCCATCCCATCCAGCCTGGAATCCATGCCGTGATGAAAAGTGCGACATAGGCCCCCATCATACAATAATCGCCCTGGGCGAAATTGGCGATCTTCATCACCCCGAAAATCATGGTCAATCCAATGGCGACCAGGCTGTAGAGGCTGCCGATAATCAGGCCGTTTAGTATCTGTTGTAGAAACAAGTCCATATTCCATCCTTACTCTATCCAGAGGCCAACATCCCCGCTAAAGACGGGATCTTCGACCGGCATCGCGAAGCCACGTCTCAAGTCACATTTGAAGCGAAGCTTCGCGAACCCATCATGAGATGCATGAAACACCCTCTCCTATTTACATCTTCTTTGTGACCAGGGCTTGGGCTCCTGATATTTGGAAGCGGCTCGTTCGGGAGGAAAGATGATCTGGGTATCGGGTTTACAGTTTTCATCCAACTGGACCTGTACCACCGAGGGGATCACGGTGTAAACCTGTCCATCCTTGCCGAACTTGATTTTGCCCTGAGAAAGTTTCACATCGGTTTTGGCTAATTCGTCCCGGATTTTTAGACGAGCTTTGGCCAGCTTGCCGGTCGGGTTGCCGGCCTGTTTGACGGCCGCCAAAATCACTTTCAGGTTGTCATAACCTTGACTGGAGAAGGTCCCGGGACGGCTCCCCGGATATTTTTTCAGGAAGGCATTGACAAAGGCTGCCGTGACCGGATCCTTCATAGCCTTGGTGGGTTCTAAGGAGGAACCCATGGCGTATTCGCTTAATGGGCCGGTCATTTTGAAATAGGCCTGGGTGAACTGTCCGCCCACGCCGATCCATTGAGTATAGTAGTCCAACTCCTTTGCCTGTTTCTGTATAAGGGCCGCCTCGGTGGTAGAGGCGATGTTAAATACCACGTCCGGGTTGAGATTTTTCAGCTTGGAGATGGCCGAGGTAAAATCGGTTCCGCCGATTTCGAAGTACAAAGATGCCAAAACCTTTGCTCCGATCTTCTTGCATTGTGCCTCCCAGATCTTCTGTCCGTCACGCCCGTAATCGGAATTCTCCATAAAAAAAGCCACAGTTTTGGGCTTTTTCACTTCGGCTAACCAAAGATTGATACCGTTCAGGAACATGGGGCTGTTGGGGCTGGTACGAAATACGAAGTCATAGCCCCGGTTTGTGATGGTGGGGCTGATGGCAATGGCCACAACAACAGGGCATTCCTCGAACTGGCAAAATTCGCTGGTGGCGATATTTACGCTGGAGCAGTATCCGCCGCCGACCACAAGGACATTATCCCGGGTAACGAGTTTCTTGACCGCTGCGAGTCCTTTGTCTGGTTTGCACTCGGTATCGGCAAATGCAATTTCGACCTTTTTGCTAAAGAGACCACCCTTTGCGTTGATCTCATCAAGGGCAAGCATCATGCCCTTTTTCATTTCACCGGCGTTAAATGCCAAGGAACCGGTGAACGGTCCCAGTATGCCGATCTTGATCGTGTCGGATGCAAAGACGGTTCCATAGGTGAATACGGAAACGCACAAGACCAGGGCCAAAACAAGCATTGAGAATCGACTTTTTTTCATTTTACTCCCTCCTGTCCTAAGTTAAATATAATCGCCTATTGGCGGACAATCCCCGGGGCAATACCGAATGGTATCACCGCCCGGTCAAAACACAGATGAATCTTCATATTCAGGTACAAAAAACACCCCAGATGCTCCAATTAGTCAATCATGCTGCACCAACGTGCTAAAAAAAGGGCATAGGCCTTCGCAGTATGAATAACGCTTGAGATGTCGACCCGTTCATTATCTGCATGGATGTTTTCGGCAATCGGCCCAAAGCATGTGGCCTGCCCGTTGCCGAAGTGTACGAATGCCCTCAAATCGGTAGTAGCAGTTGAAACAAATTCCTTTGCCGGTCGTCCGGTCAGGGCCATCTGACAGTCGTTCAAGGCCCTGAAAGCCTCCTGGTTTGCATCAACACTGTACCCCTCCGAGCGAAAGCCGTAAAAGTCAAGCCTCGGAGGATTCATAGCCAACCACTCGTCTTCTGCCGCGGCCTTTTCGATGCATTCCGTCACCTGTCGGCGTATACTTTCAAAGGAAACCCCCGGGAAAAAGCCGATCCGGCAGTGAAATTCCGCCGCCGCCGGGACGGTAGAAGGCCAGTCTCCGCCCTTTATAACCCCGATATTGAGATTCACGGGATGCTTAAGGCCAATGAAGGCTGGATGGACCTTACTATTCAGTTCTTCTTCGAGACGACGAAGGGCGACAAAAAGGGGATAGCATTTCTCAATGGCATTGACACCGCTCTGGGTTTCAAGGACATGTACGGGCACACCTGACAGCAAAACCTTGAACCAGGCTACCCCCACCTGGCTGGTAAGGATCGTAGGCCCAAATGGCTCGGGGATGAGGACCGCTTCCGCGTCAAAACCTGCATTCCGGCACGCTAAGGCTCCGTTCCCGCTGCACTCCTCTTCTATTACCGCCTCAATGGTCACCGGCGCCCGGAGCCCCATTCCAGCCTTATTCACCGCATGAAGCGCATAGGTCATTGCCGCGACCCCGGCCTTCATGTCCCCGGCCCCGCGGCCGTAGAGCCAGCCATCTTTCTCAACGGGATCGAAGGGGTCTCGCTCCCACCTGCTAAGCGGTTCAGGACTAACCACGTCAAGGTGACCGTTAAACAGCGCGCTCTTACCTCCCGCAGCGTCGGCTGGCCGCGTTGCGATCAGATTATGTCGGCCCTCATAGTCCCAGGGTACCGGCGCGAACCCCGGGTGATCAGCCAGGTCTTCCGGAGATATCTCCACCCAAACAGGATCAAAACCGAGGAGGCGGAGTTCATTCTCCATGACTTCAAGCACCGCCGCCTCATTTCCCAGGGTACTGGGACAGGCCACCAGCCGGCTCGTGAAATCCAGAATCTCCGGTGCCAAGGATGCTACAGTGTCTATGAGTTTTTGTTCCGATTTCTTCATGTTTCTTTCCCAATACTGAGACTTACAGATGGCAATGGATTGTTATCTCCTTATAATTTTTAAAGGGTAGAAAGTCCATCTTCCATAATGGCAAGTCCTCTTTCTAACTGTTCATCCGTGATGACGAGCGGCATGAGGGTGCGGATGACATTGCTGAAATTTCCGCATGACAGTATGATAAGACCATTTTCAAAACACCGACCCACAAGCTCTTTAGCCATCTCAGGGGCAGGTTCCTTGCTCCGGGGGTCTTTGACCAATTCCATCCCGATCATGGGGCCCAGGCCACGGACATCTCCAATGATCTCGAACTCCTCTTGAAGTTTCAGTAAGCGGGTTCGGACCTTCTCTCCCAATTCCGCGGCCTTCTCAAGGAATTCGGCATTTACCAGACCCAGCACAGCCAGGGCTGCCTTACACGCAATGGGATTGCCCCCGTAGGTGCCACCCAGACCCCCGACATGAGGCGTTTCCATGATCTCTGCTTTTCCTGTAATGCCGGCAAGAGGGAGTCCTGCGGCAAGAGATTTGGCTGTCAGGATGATATCCGGAACCACGTCATAATGTTCTGAGGCAAAGAGCTTTCCGGTTCGGCCCATGCCTGTCTGAATTTCATCCATTATAAAAAGAATTCCATGTCTCTCGCAAATGGCCTTGATCTTCTTGAAATATCCGGGCGGAGGAACGATAAACCCTCCCTCCCCCTGAATCGGCTCAGCAATGACCGCTGCTACAGATTCTGCAGCGACATTTCCGATAAAGAAATCCTCTAAGTACTCGGCACAATAAAGCTCGCAAGAAGGATATTCACGCCCAAAAGCACATCGATAGCAATAGGCGAATGGTACACGATAAACTTCGGGACAGAAAGGACCAAATCCGAGTTTATACGGTTTGACTTTGCTTGTCAGGGTCATGGCCATATAGGTGCGACCGTGGAAGGCGTTTTCAAAGGTTATTATGCCCTGACGTCCTGTGGCGTACCGGGCAATCTTTACGGAGTTTTCTACCGCCTCCGCCCCACTATTGACAAAAAAGGTCTTTTTGGCGAAGTCGCCTGGTGTGATCTCGTTTAGTTGCTTTGCCAATTCAATATATGGCTCGTACATGCTTATGTGAAAACAGGTGTGAAGATATTGGTCTGCCTGCTCCTTAATGGCAGCGACCACCTTTTCATTGCAGTGGCCGACGTTTACTACACCAATCCCTCCTCCAAAATCGATATATTCATTCCCTTCCACATCCTCAATAAGGGCGCCTTTGGCCCGCTTCACAAAGATCGGAGTAATATTGAAGGGTCCTTGCGGAACATGTTCCGCCCTGATTTCCATCAGTTGTTTATTAGTTTTTTGCTGCATTGTCATTCTCCTCTTATCTAATGCGGGTCTTGGGGCGCAACCAAATTTGTGTTCTACGGTCCAGGCGGAAAACCTGACACCCTAAATCATATCCCGATGAATCAAATGGGTCAACGCCAATAAAACATCTTCGCATCTTGTCCCGCCATGGGATTACAAACTAAAACTCTAAGGCTTCAATGGAAGGGGGAAATTTTTTAGCAGCTCAAGCTCGATTTTAGAGGTGAGGTCGTAATGAATGCGCGTGATGGTCATCTTGTTCTGTCGCAGGGCAACGGAATCGTTGTCAGGATTGCCATTTTCAATGAATTTTTCACCCATGAGCCAGTAATATACATTGCCGCGAGGATCGTTGCGGCGTTCAAAACGTTCCTCAAATCTGGAGGTCCCCTGCCTCGCCAGGCACACACCCGCAATTTTTTCTAGCGGCAGTGAGAGAAGATTTAGGTTCAGGGCTTTTACATCTTTCAAATCACTCTCCATCATAAACCGGATGATCTCTTTGCTGAAACTGGCAGCAAACCGGAAGTCCGGGTTTCTTAAAGTGGCAAGAGATATGGCCGCTGATCTTATACCCAGAAACGCCCCCTCAGTGGCCGCGGAGACCGTACCCGAATAAAGGATGTTGACGCCCACATTGGCACCCATATTTATACCGGAAAGAACGATGTCCGGGGGGCTGTCGAGCAACTCCTGCACTGCTATTTTTACACAGTCGGCAGGCGTGCCTTTCACGGCATGCCCAAAAAATGTGCCATTCTTACGAACATCCTGAACCATGATCGGCGAGGTCAGGGTAATGGCATGCCCAACAGCACTCATTTCGGATTCCGGCGCCACGATATACACCTCGTGGTCGGATTTCAGGGCCTCATAAAGGGCGAAGAGCCCAGGGGCATGAATACCGTCATCATTTGTTAAAAGGATTCTCATGGTCCAGTTGATCGCTTATTTATTTGCATTCTTACAGCTTTTTTTCTATATGTAACGCATCCTTAATGATTTGCCAAAGGAATATTTAACTTAATCGGAGGGTTTCATGCGGGAGATCTCAACCCAAATCATTGTCGATGCGGTCAAAGATGCGTCAATACGGGCCAATCTTGAATTGGGTGACGACGTTGTTCAGGCCTTAGAGAGTGCGCTGGAATATGAAGAGTCGAATGTGGGAAAGGACATCCTGCAAAAACTGCTGGAAAATGCGAAAATAGCCCGGGATGAGAGGATTCCCATGTGCCAGGACACCGGCGTGGCCGTCCTCTTTGTCGAACTTGGCAAGGGGGTTTCAGTCAAGGAAGGCGATCTGTACCAGGCCCTTGAAGAGGGGATACGGCAGGGCTACAAAGAAGGTTTCCTGCGTAAATCGGTATGCCATCCCTTTACCAGAAAGAATACGGGTGACAATACGCCGATCATTGTGCATCTTGACCTTGTCTCCGGGGATACACTCAAGATCTGGGTGGTGCCGAAAGGGGGAGGAAGCGAAAATATGAGCCGCCTCTTTATGCTCCCCCCTTCAGCGGGATGGGCCGGGATAAAGGAAAAGATTGTTCAGACCGTGACTGAGGCAGGCCCTAACCCCTGCCCGCCGACGATTATCGGTGTAGGGATCGGAGGTAATTTTGAGCAGTCTGCTATTTTGGCCAAGAAATCATTGCTGCGGTCTTTAGGGACACCTAACCCTGATACTGAATTAGGTGCAATGGAACAAGAACTCCTGGAAGAAATTAATAAAACAGGGGTTGGCCCGCAGGGACTCGGCGGGCGAGTGACTTCCCTTGCAGTTCACATCCTGATGATGCCATGCCATATTGCCAGCCTTCCCTTAGCTGTAAATATCCAGTGCCACGCAAGCCGGCATTTGGAGGTTGTTCTTTGAAGGAGAAGATTATGGGTAACGAATATCATCTAAAAACCCCGCTATCTGCCAGGGACATTGAACCGCTCAGATCCGGGGATCGCGTCACGATCAGCGGAATTGTTTATACGGCGAGAGATGCTGCCCATCGAAGGATCATAGAATTGATTGAGGCAGAAAAAGAGCTGCCCATACCGATTGAGGGTCAAATCATATATTATGTGGGGCCATCTCCTGCCCCTCCGGGCAGGGTAATAGGGGCCGCCGGACCTACGACAAGTTACCGGATGGACCCGTTTGCGCCAAAACTGCTTGAATTAGGTCTGAAGGGGATGATAGGTAAGGGTAAGCGGTCAAAAGAGGTAATAGAGGCCATGGTCAGGTTTAAGGGCGTCTATATGGCCGCCATAGGGGGCGCGGGTGCGCTCATGGCTCGGGCAATCAAGACCGCGCGAGTGGTGGCCTACGACGAGCTGGGTCCGGAGGCAATCAGAGAGTTACGGGTAGAATGTCTGCCCGCTATTGTGGTAAATGACACCCTTGGAAACGATCTTTATGTGGAAGGTCAGGAGAAGTACCGGATACTTGATGCTTGATATTTGATACTGGATACTGGATACTGGTTTTCCAAGTTTGGAGTTACGAGTTTGAAGTGCCTAAAGTTAAAAAAGGGGGAATTCTGATTTGAACTTTTAACTCCACATTCCACACTTCATCAGTGGAATGCTGGCTGGTGGGTTAAACCTTTGAACCTTGAACCTCTGAACCCCTGAACCTTAATAAAATCCAAATGTATTGCAGGAGAAATTAGCATGGTCAATAACATAGGAGGGCGTATCTGGTGGTGGGTGCTTCTGGCAGTAATCGTGTTGGGAGGTCTCGGGTATTACTGGTATTCAAGAACCGGACCGGAACAGGAAGAGGTGCTGGTGATAGAAGATTTATCGCCGGTTGATAAAAAAACCCCTTCAAAGGGAGAACCTGGCACAAAAACTCCTGGACTGGAACGTCCCGGTGTCGAGGATGTAACAGAAAAGTATCCGGGTGGTAAGCCTATCCCCATTGATAAGAAGGCCATTCAGGAGAAAGATTTGGGTGTCGGGGCTCTTCCAGCGGAGAAAGAAGAGCTCCTGCAGGAGCTGCGAAGCGCGACCGAAGATAAGATAGAACGTCTATTTGAATTAGACAAAGATGATTTTGTCAAAATCGACAAACGGATAAAACACCTGTTTGAACCAGGCAAAGATGACTTATTCAGGACCGGTGAAAAGGTGGAACGTCAATTGGAATTGGGCAAAGTTGACTCTCCCAGGACCAACGATCAGGTTACACGTCTATTTGAACCACGCAAAGGCGATTTATTCGGAAAAGCCCCGGCAGACAAGATTTACTGTGACCTGATTGATGAATACGTGGCCGATTTTTTTGCGTATCTCAATACCAAGAAGTACATCGAACGACTGGACTTGAAGGTAAATACCTATGCCTACTTCAAAAAGATTGTCAGGACGCTGGCTGCGCGGCCGCCTGTGCCTGCCGGTGAGGGCTTTAACCCTACTGTCATGGTGAAGAACATATTCTTCTTCTCCCGTGCCCTGAACCGAAAGGACCTGCGTTTATTCAAAGAAGTGGTGGTAAACGAGCGCGACACCCTGGAGATCAATCTGGAAATGTTCTACAGATGGTTGATGTTAGGGAAATTATGCCCGAATCCCGAGCAGGTAAGACTTCCATTTGATGTGATGTATCGCTATGCGGGCTTTTTTCTGAATACAACCGGTGGAAGGGCCTATCTGTTCCGACGCTCAGTGACTTTGAGGCTTCTGTTAACCTATTATTCCGTGCTGGTAGTTTACCAGGCAGACAGATTGGGGAAGAACAGCTACGGGATAAATATATCCCCGTTCATCCAACCCTTGAGAAATGAGATCGGGCACTACCCCGATTTTGAATTTCAAAACCAATATGTCAGGACTTTGACCAGAATAGAGGATTATTATTTGCAGAAGCGCTGAGTAATGCATTGGGTATTAGGTATTGGGTACTGGGTACTTGTTTCGGGTTGCGGGTTGAGTTCCTTAGGCTTTGCACCTTACGTCTTCAATTCTAGATGATTCCGAGAGTTTGTTTGAATAATTTGCGTAAATCTGCGTAATCTGCGGATTAGAACTTCACTTTGGGCGCTGCCTGTCGTTCCTTGGGGACCTCGAAGAAAGCTGCCTTTTCAAAACCGAACATACCTGCAAGTATATTTGTGGGGAACTTTCGTACCTTAATATTATAAGTCTTTACCATTTCATTAAACCGCCTGCGTTCAACCGCAATACGGTTTTCAGTTCCCGCCAACTCATCCTGCAAACGGATAAAATTGGTGTTGGCCTTCAATTCCGGATACCGTTCAACTACCAACAACAACCGCCCAAGTGCAGAGGTAAGCTGGTTGTTGGCCTGTATCTTATCGCTTATGGTTGTGGCTCCTGCCACTTTTGAGCGGGCCTCGGTTACTTTAACGAAGACTTCTTTTTCGTGTTTGGCATAGCCTTTAACCGTCTCTACATAATTGGGGATAAGGTCATAACGACGCTGGAGCTGGTTTTCTACCTGGGCCCACGCCCCCTTGACACTCTCATCCATGGTCACAAGGGTATTGTATGTCCCCTTCAGATATGAATATGCTGCAAAAACTATAAGCAGGAGTATTCCAAGAATGACCAGTAATGTCTTTAGTCCCTTTCCCATGTTATCCTCCCAATGAATTTACCAGTTTAGAGAGTTTTCTCATTTCCTTTAAGCAGCCTTTAAACAGATTAAGGCTTTCTTCATCACTGAACTTAGACTTATCTTCCTTGATATCAAGGAGGCCTTCAAATACACCATGCTCCAGGTCAAATGTGTCAGCCATTGCCCTGACGATCTCACGTTTTTCCCTTGGCACGTCTATATCTTTGAGGTGCAATAAAGCCTCAAAGATTGCTATCAGTGCCGGAAGAGCTTGTGTGATAAGCCTTTTCAGGGCCTTTCCCTTTCCTGAGATTTCGAGAAATGCTTCTCTTAACAGGAGGAGTTTGCCCTTGATCTCTCTTTCACACTGGAGCCGGAGGAATTCGGGGCTGAATTCGAGATCTTTCAGGATGTCCTTTCCGAAAACCTGGATGTAATTATTCTGGAAATTGAGATATTCGATGGGAAAAACATCTAAAGAGGTCGTTATGTACTCTTCTGTCAAAAAGAGAGGAACGGCTACGCCTTTTTTTCGCCATTTATTTACAGCATCAAAGGCCCGGTCAAGATGTTCTATTCCATCCTCTGTGAGAATAATCATAAAATTAATGTCAGATTTTCCAGGCTGGAAATCCTGCCCTGTTGCGCTTCCATAAAGAATAATGCTGACAAGATCATCGCCAAAAAGGGTCTTATAGGCGTCGGTGATATCCGGCAATATCGTTTTTGGATCTTTTTGATTTTTTCCCATGATTGCTCCTTTTAAAAGCCTCCTCCAGCACCCCCGCCACCGCTCATGCCACCCCCAAATCCACCGAAACCGCCACCGAAACCACCAAAGCTTCCGCCGGACCCACCGCTGGAGTATCTTGATCCAAAGCCTCCCCCGCCACTAAGGCCAAAGAGGAGGGGCAGAAAAAAGAACCAGGACCCGCCGCGTCTTTTCGATATCAGCATAATTATTATTAGTATAATAATGATCGGGAAAAAGGAAAACCCGCCCCGTTTTTTGACAGTCTTTTTTGGCATTTGACCGGATAGCTCGATTCCTGAGGCCTTTGCAATGACCCGAGCCACGGCTGAAGCGCCTGCAACCAACCCTTCACCAAACTTGTCCTGCTTGAGAAAAGGAATCATGTAGCGATCACGTATCTCCCCAACAAGGCCGTCAGGGAGTATCCCCTCAACACCGTACCCGGTCTCAATACGCATCTTTCTCTCTTTGACTGTTACGAAGATCAGGACGCCCTTGTCTTCTCCCTTTTTGCCGATTCCCCAGGCCTTGTAAAGGCGGTTGGCATAGTCGTTATATTCTGCGCCTCCGATATCCGGCATGGTGACAACTACTACGGGAATTCCCGTTTTTTGAAACAATGCTCCCGTGACAGCAGTGAGCTTCTGCATATGCGCCGGGGAAATCACATTGGCGAAGTCATTGACAAGGCCTTTTGGTTTTGGGAAGGGGCGTTCTGCCTTGACTGCAGAGATTGGGATCAGACAGAGGAGGAAAATGGCAGACAGAAGAACCATCGGCCTTAGAGGTGCCTTCTCCCAAAGGGATTTAGGCTTAGGTCTGGCAGTATGAAAAGACAAATTAGGCATGGCAATGCGAATGCAACCTTTGAACCTCTGAACTTTTGAACCCGTGAACGGTTACATATATACATTGTATTCATGCTTACGTCATCATTTATTTTACAAGCTTTTGCGCCAGAGAGGGTAGGCTTCAACTTAACGGTTGCAGGGAAGGCAGAAATATGCCAGAGTAGAAATAACGTATAGACCTATTACCGCACCAGCTTTGACCAAAACCGCAGAGAGACAGGGCCCCCGGCCTTGAGGAGGCGCCGTTATGGCAGAAAGCTTTTTAGATCTCTCTTCTTTTTCCCTTAGCAGGGTCATAGACGTAATTTACAGAGACGAGGAAGATCTCAGTGACATCCTTTACTTTATCGTATCCTTGGCTTCCGAACTTACGGGCGCAAAAGGGAGCACGATCCGTGTCCTGGAACACGGAACCTTCAATCTCAAATTAGTTTCGTCTTACGGTCTCAGCAAGACGTACCTTCACTCAGGGGCTATTGATTCCGGAAAGAGTATGGCCGAGATCATTCAGGGAGATATCATTATTATCAATGATTTTGAGAAAGACCCCCGAATTCAGAACCTGGAAGCGGCCAGCAAAGAGGGCGTCAAAGCGGTAATCGGTATTCCGTTTACTGTGAATGAAACAACGTACTCCATCTTGAGGATCTATTTTACCTCTAAAAAAGTCCCTTCCCACGATGAAATGCAGTTCTTGGACAGCCTCGGAAAGCTGGCCTGCATAGCCGTTGAGCGGGCCGCGTTAAATGAGATGCGGGGACTGTACCAGGATTGAGATCATTTCATTATCTACCCTTATAGAATTCAGGGTACAGTTTCTTTGCGCACTCCGGACAGATGCCGTGACTGAATTCGGTTTCGGAATGGTCACGGATATATTCTTCTATGGGTGTCCATGAATCATCATCTTCGCGTATTTTCTTACAGTTAGCGCAAATAGGCAGAAACAATCCTAAGGTGTTTCTTATGAACTCTTCAGCGGCCCGAATGCGCAGGCTGAACATCTGGAGCAATTCAACTGCCATTGCGGGGGAGTGTTCTATCTCTTTGCGCAGGTCCCACTCCAAGGTAAGGACGTCGGTATCCTCTTTGGCGACCACGCTTGCCGACCGGGGCAGATCATCGATCAGAGCCATTTCCCCGAAGTAGGAACGTGGGCCAAAGGACCCTAAAACCCTCTCGTTTTTTCCGCCAAGGTCTTTGATAGCTTCAGCCTGACCGCTGATGCTAATAAAGAGCTTGCTGCCATGAGCACCTTCGCTGATAATTATTTCTCCCTTGTCAAATTGCTGGCGCCGGGTCTGATCAGCGATTCGTTTCAGATCGTCATCTTTCATTTGGGAAAAGAGAGAAACCTCGGACAAAAAATTCTTTTCACTCATGATTGGACTCCTGTTCTCGGAAAGATAGCGTCGGCATCAAGGCTTATAGATCTCAAAAAAGGCGTAAGGCGCAGGGCGCAAGGTGCAAGGAAAAATCCCGATCCGTTGACCTTAAGCCTTGTGCCTTAAGCCT
>PVMS01059234.1_pt1 | contig 15780 bp, 10 predicted proteins | sample 1853461 | NCBI WGS metagenome assembly PVMS01 (sample SAMN08582032, study PRJNA380276) | Marine sediment metagenome, whole genome shotgun sequencing project. | isolation source: ocean sediment barecode stripped | collected 2017 | reverse complement strand
GCCATCCGGGCGTTAATAAGGTAGATGCTATCATCATGTTTTATACAGTTCTATATGAACTGTTGCAATCTGCTCTTGGATGGCGGGAGCTCAGCGTTCCGCTTTCGGTTCCGCCATCCGAGAGCAGATTGCAACAGTTCATATAGAACTGTATAAAACATGATGATAGCATCTACCTTATTAACGCCCGGATGGCGGAATTGGTAGACGCGCTGGACTTAAAATCCAGTGGCCAGTAATGGCCGTGCCGGTTCGATTCCGGCTCCGGGTACAAAGCCTCTCAAGCAATTTTGAGGGGCTTTGTCCGATTTGAACTTCTATGTATTATATTTAAGCTGTGTTCAGAGCTATACATATCGTGCTTCTTGTAAGTCTGATTTATGTAACAGGCGTATGCCAGGATCCACTTCCTGCAGTGATTGATAAGGACACAATTCTTACCGGGGATGGATCGCCTTATTATATTCAACAAAACCTTTCGATAAACAGTGGTATTACCTTGAAAATTAATGAGGGTACCCAAATTATTATTTCTGGCGGAGTTGGCATTTCCAATAACGGGAGATTGGTCATCGAGGGTAGCGAGGAGGAGAAAGTGCTGTTTACAAGCGATTCGCCGGAAACAAGATGGAACTATATTGCAAATCAGGGCTCCTTAATAGCACGGCATTTATTGATTCGCCGTGCTGTAAGATTTGTTAGCAGCTACGGGGATACATTGATCATTGAGAACTGTGATATTGCTGACACCTATCGAGGTGTGGGCGATGATTGTATAGGGGTGCATAACGCAAAAAAACTAATCATCCGGAATACCAGCTTCACAGGGAATCCGGCAGCTGGAAAGACCGACGCCATTGATCTGGATGGGATTTCTAATGATACCATTGCAGGAAATATTATTAGCGGGTACTCTGATGATGGAATAGATATAGGCACTAACAGCAGCAACATTGTAATTGCCGAAAATGAAATTAGCTACTGTGATATGGGCATCAGTATCGGGGAAAGCAGCACAGCCCTTGTATACAGAAACCTGCTTATCCATTCAAACGCCGGAATACAAAGTCATACGGGCGCAGTGGTTGATGCAAGGCTCAACACCCTGTATGGAAATTCCTATGGAATCCGCGCTTTTCATAATGACGGGGAGCTAAGCTCAGGAGGCACCATCTCTACATCCTCCTCTATTATCTCCTCTTCTGTATTGGGAGATCTAATTGAAGTGGGAAATTCGGTAGTTTCTTTTGATTATAACCTGACAGAACAGACTTTGCTACCAGGTATTGGGAATTTCACGGGCGAACCGCAGTTCATAGATGCAGTAAACGGAAATTTCAATCTCTCCTCTACCTCAGGCGCTATTGATGCTGGGAATCCGGATCTTGATAAGGATGGGATGGATTACCTGGTGGATGTGGATGATAGGGATCCCGATGGTACAAGACTGGACCTGGGGGCCTATCCATATTTTCAATCATCCCTGAGAATTGTGGAAGTATCGCCCTCTAACCTTTCACTGCAGGTGGATCCTGCGGGGGCCTACAGCGATTGGTTTAAAATACATAATCTTTCGGCAGTTCCCATCAATTTGAAAGGGCATTATCTTTCGGATAAGCTGGACAAGCCATTAAAGTACAAGATCCAGGAAGATCTTTTTGTGCCTGCCGGCGACTCCATCCTCTTGTGGACAGATGATAGGGATGACCTGGCAAGCAAGCAACTACCTTTTAAACTGAAGGGAAGCGGAGAAGCTCTTCTTCTTAGCAATCCAGCAGGAGTCAGGATGGACGAGGTGGTTTTTCCGCGCGTACCTATGAATTATGTGTATCGCTTAAGTGAGCAAAGCGGGAAGTGGCTTTATTCCTCCTGGCCATCTGGTGAAGGCGCCACAAGCTATGACAGCCTGAGTAATGATCCGGTCTTTAGCAATCCGGGAGGTGAACAAACCTTTCCGGTAACTGCGGCCCTTTCCTCTTCGGATGGAACAGATTCTATATTTTACTCCACGGATGGTGTGGATCCCATAGTGGGTGAGCTATATGGAACACCTTTTGAAATTCAGGTGCCATCAACGCTTCGATCCCGAATAGTCAAAAACAAGCATTTGCCTGCTTATATACAGTCTTCGGCTTATTTTCCACAGGATAAATACCATCTGCCTGTAGTTTCTCTATCTACCAACGATGAACACCTGTATGGTCCTGCAGGGATCTACACCAACTATGCCAGCGGTGGCCCACTATGGGAGCGACCGGCCTCTTTCTCCTATTACAATGATTTAAAACAATTCTCTGCCATTACCGGAATCCGGATTCAGGGTGGAAATTCTGTAAAGATGCCCAAAAAGGCTTTTCGTTTACATTTTCGCGGCGGATATGGCACATCAGCTTTAGAGGCTTCTCCCTTTGAAAAAGGTCCATCCAGCTATAAGAATCTGGTGCTGAGATCAGGATATGATGATGATATTACCACCAGTACCGGTACTCTGTTAAGAGATCCATTCAGCACCGACTTATGGGGGAAACTTGGAGAACTGTCAACAGAGAGTGATTTCGGGGTCCTCTTACTTAACAATAATTATTGGGGAATTTATAATATCAGGGAGAGCATCAACGAATATTTTGTGCAGGACAACATGGGGATTCAGGATTTTGACCTGATCAGATTTCAAAAATGGGGGGCCGACTTGAAATATGGCACCATGGATGAATGGAATAAATTGCTCAACTATTTTGACAGCACTGATTTCACCCGCCCCGAAGTATATGACGAGGTGTCTTCCTTTATGGATATGAATTCCCTGCTGAACCTCTTATCTCTGGTTCATTGCACCCAGTTCAGATCCTGGACCTGGGGTGCCTTTGTGATCAAGCCAAGTGGTGGACGGTGGAGCTGGACCATATGGGATACCGACAGGTCTTACACTATGCTTAGCTGGAACGGCTTTTTAGAATATGCCAATACCAGCGCGGAGAAGTGGCCCAATTTCATACCCCAGAAACTAATACAGAATGAACAATTCAGCAAGGCCTTGATAAACCGGAATTGCGACCTTTTAAATTCGCTGTTTGATACCAGCCATGTTATCGGGATTTATGATTCTCTGGTGGCAGTGGTTTCGCCTGAAATGGATGCGGAATTTGATCGATGGAATCCTGGAAATAGAGGGAGATGGGAACAGAATAATGAAAATATCAGGAATTTTCTCAGACAACGCCCCACCTACCTGTACGATCAGATGAAGGCATATTTTGGTATCGTTGATACCGTCGGGATCACTCTGAGGATAGAGGGGAATGGCAGGGTAAAACTGAACTCATTGATCATTGACCAGGAGAGCTGGGAAGGAGTCTATATGGATGGTATTCCCATAAGCCTGGAAGCCTGGCCGGCCGAAGGTGCAAATTTCATAGAATGGAGAGGCATCTCCAATCTTCATCGCATTGATGTAGATCCCGGGACAAAGCGTGAAATCGTGGCGGTTTTTGACACCACTTCGGGAGCTTCAAGGGAGCCTCTGGTGATCAATGAGATCATGTATAATCCGGAATCTTTGGAACAATCTGAATGGATCGAGCTGTATAATCCCAATGACCAGAGTATTGCTCTGAATGGATTCCAATTCACCGATGGAGGCTCTGGCAATCTGTACCGTTTTGGTGATGGTGCGATCATTGATCCGCTTGGATATCTCATCGTGGCAGGGGATTCGGAACTATTTCTATCTGAGCATGGTGCAAATATCTATTTTACGGGAAGCTTTAATAAAGGAGAGAGTGGTTTTAAACTCAGCAATGAGGGAGAAACTCTTCTTTTGAAAAACAACAATGGGGAGCTTGAAGATATTGTACAGTATGACAACCAGGCCCCCTGGCCCCTTGCGGCTGACGGGGAGGGTCCAAGCCTGCAACTGCTTGCTCCGGATTTGGACAATAATCTTTACTCCAGCTGGTATGCCAGTAGTGGCACAAGATTTTCACCGGGAAGTCCAAACGGTGGCAATTCAGGCGAAGAGCCCAATCTTGTCCGGGAGAACAACATTCACATCTATCCTAATCCCGTGGGGGATGTCCTGTTTCTGGAAATCAACGAAGAGCCAGGAACCAGCATGGAGGTGGGGATTTTTACCTTAAGCGGGACCATGGTTGGTAATTTTCTGATTCAGGCCGGTGGCGGACGGGAGACCACAGGCTTAAAGCACAGCATAGATAGTCCGGGCGCCTATATTGTAAGGATATTGGTCAAGGATGCGGATCACTGGCGCCAGGAGAGCCACTTATTGATCTTTACAGGGGGGCAATAAATCCTTTCTCACTTATTTGATTACTTCGATTTTGCCATTAACAACAGCTTGCCTGGTTCTAATCAGGTAAAAATATATACCGCTCTCCACCCCGGTGAGATCAATAGTTAGGTATCTCCCACTAATATTTGAATGAAGGGACTGAAGTGTTTTTCCATTCAGGTCAAACAGGAAAAAGTCAATGGAACCCTGGTGGTCGGGTGGAAATTCAATCGTGCAGAAATCCCTTGCAGGTACAGGATAAAGGCGGAAGTTTTCAAGGAACTGATGTTCTACATTTACAACTGGATTAAACAGGATGGTATAGTCGGAACTTTCCTGTCCGGATTTGTCTATAAAACTATATACCATGCTGCTTGAACTACTGAAGGGTTCCTGCGGACTAAAGACCAGATCAGACGGATCGTAAATTTCCCCCTCTTCTATTCTTGTTTCACCGTGGAAAAGATGCCCGGGACCTGTAAGTTCTTGTATGGATATTCCGGCCATGTGATGTTGATCCTGATCCTGGTAAAACTCCTGTGAAGTAATAAATTTCAGGACTTGTGTTTCGTAACTGGTGAATATGGAATCCTTCCCTGATGGTAGGTGGAAAGAGTAGTATGCGGTGTTTGGAAGTCCCGGCGATCCATAGACGTTTTCACTGATTTCCCAGTTAGCCCCATCACCCGTATCATCCACTAAACTTTTAAGTTCAATACTAAAACCTTCATCCGGAAGCGTTGGCCATTCATTAGAAGCCATTAAAGCAACTGTTTTTTTGATCTCTCCATCGGCAGATTTAAGGGTGAGGGTGGCATTATTGGTAAAACCCGTGATCAGGTTGCCGAAATAAGTAAGGGGCGCAAGAAATACCTCTTTGAAACGCTCCTCATCTTCAACAACAAGGAATCTTTGACCGGGTTTTATACTTGTGTTTTCCACGAATGTGTAGAGCAATTGGTTCTGATCTCCCGTAATGGTCCAGCCTTCCAGATTCAGGGAATCTGAACCATAATAGTAAAACTCTATCCAGTCGCCTGTATCATAAGCATCCCGATTATTGGAATAAACCTCGCATAACTGGATGGGAAATGAGAGATCGTCAGGAAGAAAATATGCAACGATTTCCATGGAATCTGTTAAGAGAAAATCAATACTGCTTTCATTGCTTTCAAAAGGCTTCCAGAGGTCCAATGAATATCCCGGGACGGAGCTTGACTGAAGTTGATAGGACATTCCCGGGAAGAATTTCCCCTTCATGGGTTTGGATCCTATGTCCAGCCCGGAAAAGAAAATTGTTCCAGCCCCCGGAGGTTCAACACTGATTGAAAGCGGTACCGGATTCTGGAGCCCGAAAAAATCCTGAATGTGACCCAATACAAAATCGGGTCTGCGTGACAGGTAATCTTCAACAAGGTGAATGGCATTTTCCCAGTCTGTCATGGATCTTCCCCAGTGTTGGGTATGATTTATCATGTCTTTCTGGTAGAGTCGCTTCATGGAGTCCAAAAGAGGCAGGGTAGCCTCCTTACTGAATGAGGTACTGAGTAGCTGGGTAAACCGTGTGATAAAATGGTCTTTATAAGCCTCATTTATAAGCAGGTTTCGAATCAGGATATTGTTATACCCATTTGCCCAGGCCCGGTCGCTAAATGTAAGCGACCAGTACAGGGTATTCCAGTCTACGTTTCCAAAATTGGAATATTTAAGTCCCAGGCCGTGATCCGTATCCCAGTATAACCATTGCCACTTTCCATTTTGAGCTTTCCAGAATTTCATATTATTTGATATCCAGTCATAGTTACCCACAAAGACCTCTGTAATCCAATAATCGGTGAAGTTATCCAGGTCCACCATCTCTTTCACGATGTTAAAATCTGTTTCAGAAGAGAGGTCCCCAGTGGTATCAACGAAGGTGAGCAGCTCATTCCATGAATCATAGGAGCCTTCGATGACGTGCCTGTTGGCGTAATAACCAAATTCAAGCTCGATAAAATCGTAATTTTCAGTCACCCCTGTGTGGGTTTCAATATAGTATCTATCTTCTCTTTCCCGCAGATTAAATAAGCCATGGTAGTTTCCATTCAGAAACACATTTACCGGTTTTGATTCTGAAATCATGGGGCGTCGGTTGCTTAGTTTTCCAATCGTATGAATCAGGGGATCACGAAAATGAACATTTGTAAGAGCTTTGTTTACATTGTCGTTTCCGCTGTTTCTCAATATCAACCTTTTGAATTTATCCGGACCCTCTTCATTGAAGAAGGAATAATCAAACCAGCTGTTGCCGTATCTGGTTCTTGCAAATAGTCTTAAAGAGTATGGCTTAGCTTTTCCCGGGGCATGAAGTTGTATTCCGGCCCCTTCTCGAAAGAGCACTCTGCCGCCTTCAATATATTCCATATTGGCGGCCACCTCCAGGGCGCTGGTATACGAGATAATTCCCCTGCTCCCGAAGAGGGCATCAGGCTCTGCCACCAGGGAGACCACCGGGTTCTCATAATCTGTTTCCTCCATGATAAGGGACATTGTTAGCACAGGACTATCAAGGGCACCCTCTTTGATTAATTTTGCTCTGATAATCGTGGTAGCACTGATCTCAATGGGGGCCTGGTAAAGGAGATCAGAAGTATCCGGGTCCGTGCAATCGGTGGTGTAATAGATGCTTGCACCAGTAACATTTGCATAAAGTGCCAGCATAACCGACTCAGTATAAAAGCCACCAATAAGATTCGAAGACGGAGCTGGAAGCATAGTGCCAACACCTGGTATCGCATTGGAAGCTCCGGGTGTCGGAATGGAGAAGAAGTTCCAGGCCAGCCCTGCATCAGGATATCTGCCATAGGAGATGTCTGTTGTTTGTGCTCCGAAGTAGCGCTGATCAATCAGGCTACCATCCTCGGCAAATATAGCCAGGTATTCTCCCTCTCCGGAGAGCTTAAATGATGCATGACTGAAACCTTCTTCCGGCTCTTCATCTGCCCAGATTATAAAATACTCCATTGGATCCAGCTCAAGCTCAACAAGTGTGTCGAGCTTCCATTTAAAGGGCTCTGCGGGATCATCGGTAAAAAACAAAGAGTTGAGCCGGACAGGAAGATCTCCGTAATTGTATATTTCGAACCAATCATCAGCATCTCCGTAACTATCCCGGAGCGAACCTGAATTGCTGGCCAGCAATTCATTAATGACCAGTGTGCTGGCTGTATCTACAACTGTTTCATAGGTATAATCTCCGGCACCTTTCATTATGCTCTTACCCACCTGAATAGTATCGGTAAGCTGAGCAGAAAGCGCTACAGGGATAAGGATGATCAGTATGCTTGGCCACAGGTTCCTCATAGGGCACTAAGATATGGAAAATCATAGTTTTGTGTTAATTTCATAAATTGATTCCTTAATGAAGTAAAATGAAGAACATTGATAGCAATGCCATAGGAAAGGCGGCCCCCATCGACAGGTGGGTGGAAGCAATGGAACAGGCTTTTATAGATACTGCCCGGGGTGTGGTTGAGGTCCCGCAGCGAGTGCACATTGATCGCGGCCCCAACACTCTATTGCTGATGCCCTGTTTTGGAAGCACCTATTTCTCTACTAAGCTGGTCTCCGTTTTTCCTGAAAACCTCTTAAAAAAGGAGCCGATGATCTATGGCTCAGTGTTACTGAATGATGGTCAAACAGGAAGACCTCTGGCGGTAATGGATGGAAGCAAACTTACAGCCATGCGGACAGCTGCAGTTGGGGCTGTTGGTATTAAACACCTGGCGCCCAGGGAGGCCTCCACCCTGGGGGTGATTGGATTGGGAATCCAGGGATTTCACCAGGCGCTATTTGCCTGCCAGCAACGTAGCATAAAAACCATCAGGATCATGGACCATAGTAAGGAAGTAATGGCCGGGTTTTCAGAAAGATTTAATTCCTTCTATCCGGAGATCAGGGTGATACCATGTACAAGCGCAGAAGAGCTGTGTAAAGACTCGGAGATTGTCATTACAGCTACCAGCTCACAGCATCCGGTAGTTCCCTCCCATGGATACTGGTGGAGGGGGAAAACTGTTATAGGAATCGGTCTTACAAACCCGATATGAGAGAGTTCCCCGATCCTTTTTATGAAGATTTAGAACAGGTTTTTGTGGATACGCCTGTGGCTATGAAAGAGACGGGCGACATTCTTGAACCTTTGAAAAAGGGTTTAATCAAGGAAACCCAGGTAATTCCCCTTTGGGACCTGATCCTGGATAGAGTTAAACCAGGTGGAGAGACCCGGTTTTTTAAATCGGTTGGCATGGCGGCCTTTGATCTGTACGGGGCAAAGCTTGTCTTTGAAAACCTTTCCTGAAATCGATGATAAGCATGTATAAAAAACTACAAGAGCTTAATTAGGAACCTCCTAAGCATTGGTCCAATATCTCTACCATTGATATGCATACTGGTGGTGAGCCTTTACGAATCCTGGTAGATGGATATCCGGAGGTCCGGGGAAAGACCATTCTGGAAAAGCGGAAGAATTTCAGAGATCAGCTGGATTATATCCGTAAGGGTGTGATGTGGGAACCTCGTGGACATGCGGATATGTATGGTGCGGTGCTATGCGAACCCTGTAGCCAGGAGGCTGATTTTGGAACATTTTTCCTTCATAATGAGGGGTACAGCACCATGTGTGGACACGCCATTATTGCTCTTACAAAATTTGTTCTGGATACAGATTTGGTGGAAAAAAGAGGTAAGAATCCCCAATTAGTTATTGATGCTCCGCCGGGACAGATTCTCTGCACAGCCTCGCGTGAAAACGGAGTGGTTAACTCAGTTTCCTTTAGGAATGTCCCCTCTTTTGTTCTCTACAGGGATCAGCAGATCGATGTGCCGGGCCTGGGCAGAGTACACTATGATGTGGCCTTTGGAGGTGCATTTTATGCCCTTGTAGATGCGGACCAATTGAACCTGTCCCTGCACCCTTCCGGGGTAAGCAGATTAATCGAAGCGGGCATGCAGATCAAGCGGAGCGTGATGAGCAAGCAATCGATTACCCATCCCTTTGAAGCGGATCTTAGTTTTCTCTACGGATGCATTTTTACCGGGAGGCCTGAAGATTCCTCGAGACAGAGTCGTAACGTCTGTATTTTTGCCAATGGCGAAGTGGATCGTTCCGCAACGGGATCAGGTGTGAGCGCGCGCGCTGCTCTGCATCATGCCAGGGGGGAGCTCAAAGTAGGTGAGCCTATCGAGATTGAGAGCATTCTGGGAACTACCATGGTGGTTGAAGTTGTTGAATCAACAAGTTTTGGACCTTTTGATGCGGTGGTTCCTAAAGTAAGCGGAACAGCTTCTTTTACGGGCAAAAATAGTTTTTGGTTTGATCCCGGCGATCCGCTGAAAGAGGGTTTTATTATTCGCTAGTCATGGCCTCTACAGGCATGGAAGGTACTGCTTAATAACATGATGTTATTGGTCATTTTGGATGACAACGAGATCACGCTATTACTACTTTTACACTGTTTACTAAAACCCAGCTATCATGTCTAAGATTACACGTGAAGATGCCCTGAACTATCATAGTAGCGGTAGGCCTGGCAAGATCGAAGTTATTCCAACCAAACCACACTCTTCTCAAAGAGATCTCTCCCTGGCCTATTCACCCGGTGTTGCGGAACCCTGCCTGGCAATTCAGGAAAATCCGGAAGATGCATATAAGTATACGGCCAAAGGAAACCTGGTGGCTGTAATGTCCAATGGTACTGCTGTACTGGGACTGGGGGATATCGGCGCCCTGGAGGGGAAGCCTGTGATGGAGGGGAAAGGATTGCTCTTTAAAATCTTTGCGGATGTGGATGTGTTCGATATTGAAATCGATCGCAAGGATGTTGATCAGTTTATCGAAGTTGCGAAAGCCATAGCTCCAACCTTTGGGGGGATCAACCTGGAAGATATTAAAGCACCCGAGTGTTTTGAGATTGAGACCCGTTTGAAAGAAGAGTTGGATATACCAGTCTTTCATGATGATCAGCACGGAACGGCAATTATTTCATCGGCCGGACTGATTAATGCGCTGGAGTTGGTCGACAAGAAAATTGATGAATTAAAGGTTGTGGTCAATGGAGCAGGTGCTTCTGCCAGTTCCTGTGCCAAACTCTATATCTCCTTAGGGGTTTTGCCGGAAAATATTCTAATGCTTGATTCGAGAGGCGTCCTGAATACCAGGAGGGAGGGGTTGAACAAGTACAAAAAAGAATTTGTTCAGGAGACAGATGCGGATACTCTGGAAGATGCCATGAAGGATGCGGATGTGTTCCTCGGACTCTCAGTAGCGGATGTTCTAACACCTGAGATGCTCCTTTCCATGAAACGAGATCCCATTGTTTTTGCCATGGCCAATCCCAATCCTGAAATTTCCTATGAGAAAGCCACTGCTGCCAGGGAGGACATCATTTTTGCTACGGGACGATCCGATTATCCCAATCAGATCAACAATGTACTGGGATTTCCCTTTATTTTCAGAGGAGCTCTTGATGTTAGGGCCTCATCCATCAATGAGGAGATGAAAATTGCTGCAGTGAATGCGCTTGCAGCAATGACCAAAACAGATGTACCCGAAGTGGTAAATAAAGCCTACAGGGTTGAAAATCTTCACTTTGGCAGGGACTATATTATCCCCAAACCCCTTGATCCCAGGCTGATTTATCATGTGGCGCCAGCGGTTGCAAAGGCCGCCATCGAGAGTGGAGTAGCCAGGACTTCGATCGAGGACTGGGACCTGTATAAGGAATCCCTGAAAGAGCGAATGGGACTCGAAAGTCGTTTGATAAATGAGGTTAGAATAAAAGCGCAACAAAATCCTAAGAGACTGGTGTTTAGTGAAGCTGCCTGTTTCAAAATGCTTAAGGCGATACAGACCATTATCCAGGAAAAGATTGCCAATCCGGTATTACTGGGAGATAAAAAGCATATTGAGCAGTTGATCTCCGACTATCACCTGGATCTGAATGGAATTGAAATTATCGATCAATCAACTCCGGAGATGAAGTCAACCAGAGAAAAATATGCTCAGAAGCTCTTTAAAAGCCGTCAACGCAAAGGGATGACCTACGATGATGCAATGAAACAGATGCGCCTTGCCAACCAGTTCGGAATGATGATGGTTGCAGAGGGTGATGCTGATGCCTTTCTATCAGGATTCTCCAGTAAGTATGCAGATGTAATCAGGCCTGCAATTCAGATTGCGGGTACCAATAATACTCAGAAACATATCGCTGGAATGTATATAGTCCACACCAAAAAAGGGCCCTACTTTTTTGCTGATACTACTGTCAATGTTCAGCCTAGTGCACGCACCCTGGTAAATACAGCAGTAATGGTTGCCGAACAGGTCTCCCATTTCAATATTGAACCGGTCATCGCACTGGTCTCTTATTCAAATTTTGGCGCCATTAAGGGAGCAAGCTCCCTTCGGTCCAAAGAAGCGGTGGAGATTCTTCACAGGGAGCATCCCGAGCTTATTGTGGATGGAGAGATGCAGATGAATTATGCACTGAACACAGAATTGAGAAAGCAGAAATTTCCTTTTAGCAAACTGGGTGATAGGAGGGTTAATACCATTGTATTCCCCAATCTGAGCTCTGGCAACATTGCCTATAAGATGATGCAGGAAATCGGGGGAGGAGAAGTTACCGGGCCCATATTGCTGGGAGTTGGCAAACCCATACACATACTGCAAATGGAAAGTGAAGTTCGGGAAATTGTGGATATGGCTGCCTTTGCAGTTGTTGATGCACAGTTCCGGGGCTAAGATTACTCCCCTTTGGGGACAAATGTCTATTGATAATCCACAAGTGACTCCATCAATTTCTTTCTGGTAAAGAAAATGCGACTCTTCACAGTACCGATTTTAAGATCCAGTTGTTCGGCAATTTCTTTGTATTTGAATCCTTCGGTATGCATCAAAAATGGAACTTTTAATTCATCCTGCAGCTTGTCAATATGCTTATTGATCTCCTTGTGCTGTATGCTTGAGTCAGGCTTGATAAAGTTGGATTCCCTGGAGTTGTTTAGATAATACAGATCCTTGGTGGTATCCACGACTGTGTTTTGTCTGACTGCTTTTCTATAGTTATTGATAAAGGTATTCTTCAGAATGGTGTAAGCACAGGCTTCGAAATTTGTACATTCAATAAATTTGTCTTTGGACGAAAGTGCCTTCAGATAGGTTTCTTGAACGAGGTCCTTGGCCGCTTCCCGGTTGGATGTGAGACTCAGGGCAAATCTTTCAAGTCTCTCTTCCATATTTATCAGTTTGCTGTTAAACTCCATTGTAGTCATGATAGTAGGTGCTTTTCGTTATCAATGCGTTTAATTGTTTAACAAATATATGTATCAATTAAACATTAGTCAAGTATGTGAAAGTTATAACATACTGAAATATACTGAATTCCAAATAAGAGAATGGCAGGAAAGCCCTGGAAATAGAGGAGTAAAAAGTATTTTATTACTGTCTATTCTAAATTACGAAATTCTGAGCTTTTGTTGATAGAATCGTATGCAAAATTCAACATAAAATCGGAACGTGCTCATACATAGCCGAATAAGCTATTTAGGATATACTTTGAAGAAAATCGCTTAGATCCATGATCTGTGGAAGATGAACTATGTTCTTTGAGCTTATTTTGGACAGCTCTCCACTGTTGTTTGCACAATAAAGGATCTTTTTATCCGGAAATGCCCCACCGAGATCCTCCAGATAACGACCCAGATTAAATCCAGTGTGACATATTGAGCTGCTGAACAGAATGAAATCTAACCTTTTTGTTGCGCCAATGGCCAGGACATCTGAATAAGGAACCGACTGCCCCAGGTAAATGACTTCATGATTTGCTTCTTTGATGAGATACTGGGCAAACAACAGGGCAATTTCATGCCACTCACCTTCTGGCAATAGCAAGAGGAATTTCTTACCGTTCTGATTGAATGTATTTGATATGCGTTCTGTGGCCGCAATAATCTTTTGCCTGATCAGGAAAGAGACAAAATGCTCCTGGGCAGGATATACATCTCCGGATTGCCAGAGAATTCCAACTTTGTCAAGAAAGGGATAGAGCACATCTGTAACAGTCGATTTGAAACCTATTTTATGGATCGATTTATCGATCATGGCTTCCAGTTTGTATTCATCCAGGTCAATCATAGAGAGGACCATAGAATCGATGAAGGTATTGCTCGAATCGGATAGGTCAGAAACCCGAAGTATCTCTTCTTTAAGCTCAAGATCATTTAATCTGGCAATACTGGAGATTTTAATTCCATGACGATTCAATACGGCCACATTCAGTATCTTCTTCAGATCGTCGTCGGTATAATATCTAATGTTGGTATTGGTACGGTGGGGTTCAATCAGGCTATAGCGTTTTTCCCATATCCGAATGGTATGTGCCTTTATACCTGATAGTTTTTCCAGTTCCTTGATTGAGTATACTGCCATCTGGAGAGTCCTTCTTCACTGTTGCAGGCAATTAACAAATTATAGAGAGCTTTTGTTTATTCTTAAGCTAATTATTATTAAACAGTTACCTTTTTTTTAGTATCATGATACCATCCCTGATAGGCAGCAAAATGTTTTCTACCTGCTGATCTGCAGCAACCATCTTATTAAACTGATCGATAATTCGGGTGGTAGGATCTTCGATGGGTGTATCTAGTACTTTCCCTCCCCACAACACATTATCGACCAGAATATATCCACCGGAGGTGACCTTATCAATTACCAGTTTGTAATACTCGGGGTAGTCATCTTTATTTGCGTCGATAAAGACCAGGTCAAAACTTTCTTTTAAGGCTGGTATCACTTTCAGAGCATCTCCATTGATCAATTCGATCTTTTCATCTAGTTCAGCTTTCCGAAAGAAAAGCTGGGCTGTACTGCGAAGCTCGTCATTGACTTCAATGGTGGTAAGTTTTCCACCTGACCGTAGTCCCCATGCCAGACAGATGGCCGAATACCCTGTATAGGTTCCAATTTCAAGAATCCGCTGTGGCGCTAAAATACTGGAGAACATGGTAAGAAAACTTCCCAGGATATGTCCTGACAGCATTCTTGGATGGACCTCTTTCAGATAGGTGTGCCTTGCCAGTTCATTCAGCACGGGATCTTCATCTTGACTGTGCTCGACCAGGTAGCGGTCGAGGGCTTCAGCATTGGTAAACAGTTCCATTATTCAAAAATTAAGGTGTTCAGTTTACCGGGATCGATAACTTCGTTGGCCGTATCCCGAAGGCTACTGGATGTTATAAGTTCCAATCTTTTCCTGATTGTTTCCAGGCTGTCCACGCGGTTAAAGACCAGGTAACTTTTTGCAGAAGTAAGCATAAAATGCTCGTTGTTTTCACGGGAGATGGCAAGCTGTCCCATCAGCTGTTTTCGGGCGTGGATTAGCCTTTTATCGGTGATCAGGTTGTTTCGTAGCTTGCGGATTTCTTCCCGGGTCACCTGCATGGATCTACTGAATTTATCAGCATCGCAGCTGAAGTAGATCATCATAACCCCGGTATCAGTATAGGGCGAATAATGCGATTCGGCACTGTAGGAGTATCCCCTTCGCTCCCTTAATGCCATATTGAGCCTGGAATTCATTCCTGGTCCTCCCAGGATATTATTTAAAAGGTAGAGTTGTAGCCTCTTTTGGTCGGGTAGCGCATAAGCAGGCCCTACCAACATGCAATGTTTTTGATAAGCATTTCTTTTCTCAACGATTTTCTTTCCGGAAACCGTAAGTGGTTGAATTCGCTTTCTGCTTCTTGCCTTTTGTGGAATCTCACCAAAATACTTCTCTGCTGCCTGACAAAAATGCTTAAACGAAACATCTCCTACCAGGGAAAGTACCATTTCTTCAGTGGAGTAATTTTCTGATTGGAATTTCTCCAGGCTACCATTCCTGAATTTTCCCAGTGACTCTTCGGTTCCCAGAATATTTCTTCCTATGGATTGGTCCGGGAAGAGCATCTCTTCGGCCCTGTCAAAAATCAATTCGGAGGGAGAGTCTTCATATCCCTGGATTTCACTCAGGATCACTTCGGCTTCCTTTTCCCGCTCCTTATCATGAAAGCTGGAATGCAGAAAGATATCTTGGATCAGCTCCATGGCCCTCTTGTAGTCCTGTTTCAGAAAAGATGCAAATAAGGCAGTCTCCTCCTTGGTCGTGTATGCATTGATCTCTCCACCCACATCCTCCAGCCTGGAAATGATCTGGAAAGGGGATCGTTTGGCCGTGCCTTTGAAGAACATATGCTCCATAAAGTGGGCCAGGCCATGCTCCTCCGGGTTTTCATCACGGGTACCCGTATGTACAATAAGACCAAAGTGGACCACCTCGGACCTGTTGGGCCTGTGAATGAGCTTGCTGCCATTCTTTAGCTGGTATGTATGTAAGTCTGTGGCCATTTCAGCCACAAATGTATAAAAACTTAAAAAAAAATATTAAATTTGCCTCGCTTTTACAGCATCGGTG
>PVMS01107367.1_pt1 | contig 15781 bp, 19 predicted proteins | sample 1853461 | NCBI WGS metagenome assembly PVMS01 (sample SAMN08582032, study PRJNA380276) | Marine sediment metagenome, whole genome shotgun sequencing project. | isolation source: ocean sediment barecode stripped | collected 2017 | reverse complement strand
GTGATAACAAAGTAACCCATCTTGTCCCCCAAGGTGACGACATAGTATACCTATGCGGTCACTGCGGGGAGTCAGTTACGGTAGGGGATAATGGCTAAAGATTACTACGAAATTCTAGGTGTGGCCAGGGATGCTGACACTGCTGGCATTAAGAAGGCCTATAGGGCCTTAGCCCACGAGTGGCATCCAGATAAGCACCAAGAAGAAGAGAAACAGAAGGAAGCTGAAGAGAAATTTAAAGAAATCTCCGAGGCCTATTCTGTCCTTTCTGATGAAGATCAGCGTAGAAATTATGATGCCACGGGGGAGCCCCAGGCAAACCCCTTTAACTTTGGTGCTACGGGAGACCCGTTTGATATAGCAAGCCACTTTGGGTTTAATATCCATCGGGCTCCCCGGCAACCAACTGCGAGGCCGGGCCAGAATGTTAAGATAGGAGTGCCGATTTCCTTAACGGATTCTTTATTCGGCACCAACATCTCTCTCAAATACAAGACTCTTTCTGGCTGCAGCAACTGTAAAGGACACGGTGGTACAGATTTTGAAGTGTGCGACGCCTGCAATGGGCAAGGGACGAAAATACATCACCGCCCAGGCATGGTCATGCAACAGACTTGTGGGGATTGCGGAGGTCAGGGGAAGAGCATTAAGACCGTATGCTCCCAATGTAATGGCCAAACCTATGTAGAAGAAGAGAAAGAGCTGGGAGTGGTTATTCCTGAAGGCATTCCTAATGGCGCAACGCTCCGCATCGTTGGTAAAGGTGGGGAAGGATTTAATGACGGGCCGGCCGGGGATGTTTTCATAGAAGTTCAGGTCACCCGCCCGGACCTCAGTAAGTTGTCTGATGAAGAGAAGGGAACTCTAAAGGAGCTATTGTCCAAATGAAGATATTAGGGTTGGACATCTCTACAAAATCAACGGGGTGGTTCATCGCTAAGAGGTCCTGCGGCGCAATAGTTACTGATTCTTCAGCGTCTTTTGAAGAGAAGCTAGTTGGGTTTAGAGTGGAATTAGATTTCCTGTTGACGAAATACAGTCCCGACCTAGTGGTTATTGAAGACGCATACTACCGGCCCGGTTTTGGCAGTATCCACACTTTGAAAGCCCTGGTTAAGTTTGCAGGTGTGGCCCTGGAGTTGTGTGCGAGTAAGGGAATTCAAACAGAAATCATCACTGCCACTAAAGCAAGGAAGTATTGTTGTGGAAGAAGTGGAGAAAAGGTTACTAAGCAAGATGTTTTTGATTTCTTTGTTGAGAAATATGATTTAGAAGATTGGACCTTTAACAAACACAACGATATAACTGACGCAATGGCTTTATCGTGGGGTTATCGTGAAAAACAGAGGCTTGAAAAGAAGGGCGATAAGAAGGAAACCCGGAAGTAAGCCTTCCGAGTGCCTTGTCCCAGAGAAAAAAATAAAAGGCTCGGCCTATAGCAGTAGTAAAGATTACAAATATTTTCAGGGACACGTAGTACCAGAAATAGCCAGCCAGTTGTCAGACAAGCGTGTCGTTTGCTGGTATAATGATCACATGCTTACCCCTCCAGTTTGTGCTATGAACAAATTCTGGAAGGAAAATAGTTATTGTAAGCGGTGTTCGTTATTTCAGAAAGATGAACACGCACAAGAACTCAGGTCGCTCATAGAAAAATGGGAAACAGACGACCTAGAGGAGGAGAAGTAAATGAAACTTAGAGGACTATCTGCTACAGGTATCAAGGACTTCCTTCAGTGTCAACTAAAGGTAACGTTTCGATATAACAGGGACATTCCTTCCATAAAGAATGACCATGCTAAGATCGGAATCGCAGTCCATGAGGCCATAGAACAGTATACACTCAGAATGATGAAGAAGAAGAGCTTTCCAGACGCGAGTGATTACGAGTTCGCGCTGACCACCTTTATGAATACCGCCACCACTGAGGGCTTAGAAAACATGAGTTTCTACAGTGAGGGTAGGGCAATGGTGACGGAATATATTGATCGATACGATCCTGCTGAAAAGGTCCTGGCGTGTGAGGGGTTTTTCAAAATGGAAACTCCCGATGGGATCCCTATCGTTGGGGCTATCGACAAAGTAGTTGAGTTGAACGAAGATACAATCGCCATCATCGACTATAAGACTGCACGAAACGCTTTGAACACGTTCGAACTAGATACAGACATCCAGCTGTCCATGTATGATTTGGCCGCCAGCATTAAGTGGCCTCAGTATAAGAATAGGGTGCTCATTCTTGACTATGTAAGAATAAATAAGAAAGTATCAACCTATCGTACTGAAGAACAGCAACAGGACTTCAGAGATTTCCTTGCTAGTATCTGGACTCAAATGGGCAACCTAGAGCCTGATGAAGCTACGGGCAGGATCAATACCCTGTGTGGATGGTGTGATTATAATGATTACTGCCCATCTTACGCACAGTTCTTAGACAACACCCTGGACAAGCGAGTGCTTACGCCTCTGACCGCCATGGAAGATGGGGAATTTTTGGAGCACTGGACCGACGTCGCTAGTAAGAAGTCTATCATAGAGAACAGGCAACGAGAACTTAAGATGATTGCCAACCAGCGCATGATGCGCGGCGATGACATCGCCGCCGACGGTAAAGTGCTTTACACTACTCAAGCCGCTAGGACTAACTATAACATAGAAGAAGTAATGGAAATTATTCCGCAGGAGGATCTATTTGAAGTCCTGTCGGTCCACAAGGCCCGACTAGACAAGTATGTAAAGAACCGTCCTGACCTTAAGCCGGCGTTGCAGAAGGTGGCTAAGGTAAGTTATAACGCGCCGGTCTTTAAGACCAGGGCCGTAAAGGTTGAGGAAAATGACACAGCTGACCAAGACACGAGCACAGCTGCAAGCGCTGGGTAATCCCTTTATAGGGATAGAACTACAGGCAGGTTTGAAGATCTTTGGTCAGGTAGATAGGTTTACTCAGTACAAAATCTATGTTAAAGACAAGCACGGGGATGTAGTTGACGTCCCAAGAAGAATAATCAAGAGAGCTTTTTTGTTAATAAAAGGAGACAACGATGGCGGAGAAGAATTTCCTCAACAGAATAAATCCGCAAGGTAAGTCCACTAAGAAGAAGAAGATAATCTTTTACGGAGATTCGCCAACGTGTGCAACTGGTTTTGGCCAGGTCTCTCGTAACATTCTTCCAGCCTTGCATAATTCTGGACGCTATGAGGTCGATATCTTGGGGATAAACTATTGGGGAGACCCCCATGGCTACCCCTTCAAGATTTGGCCCATGGCTGTTAATTCGGACAGGGATCCTTACGGAAGGAAAAGACTTAATCAGAACCTTCTTGATCCCAATCCAGAGTACGATTACTTGTTCTTTCTTCAGGATACTTTCATCTTGGATTTCCTTCCACAGATGTTAGATAACCTAAAGAAAGCGGGCAAGGACTTTAAGAGTATTTATTACTATCCTATTGATGGTATTCCTAAAGAGGCTTGGATCAGGGGAGCAAATTCTGTAGACTTTCCGGTCACTTACACCGAGTTTGGTAGGGAGCAGTCTGTTGAGAAGGTGCCGGAAATAGGAGAGCGCCTTCGGGTTATTCCTCACGGCGTCAATCCTGATGTATTCTTTCCTGTTCCTGAGGATCAGGTGAAGGCTTTTAGAGAGCAGTATTTTGGGCCTCTGGCTGATAAATTCATCATCACAAATGTGAATCGTAATCAGCAGAGGAAAGATATTCCTGCCACCATCAAGGCATTCATAGAGTTCAAAAAGGAAAGACCGGACAGCGTTCTGTATTTGCACATGGCAGCCCAGGACCAAGGCTGGAATCTTCCTGAAGTAATTGCTGGCTTTGGGCTTAACGTTCGTGAAGATGTGATTCTTCCACAAAGATTTACTCCGTCGAATGGTTTTCCCCTAGAAGTCCTCAATTTGTTGTATAATTCTAGTGACTGTCTCATGAGCACCACCGTTGGTGAGGGATGGGGCTTGTCCTGGACTGAGGCCATGGCCTGTAAGACTCCAGTAGTGTACCCACTCAACACTTGCTTGGGCGAGTACATCACGGAAGAGACTGGCTTTCCATTCAAGAGCGGAGGCGACATGGACCACATTACTGTGCTCCCCAATGACAACGAAATCCCCCGCCCAACTGCGCACATTTCTGACGCAGTGAAGCAGTTGCTTCTGGTTCATGATAACCGAGAAGAAGCCGCGAAGCGTGCTGAGGCCGCTTATAAAATGGTACATAACAACTTGATTTGGAATAAACAGATTACCCCGCAGTGGATTAAGTTGTTTGATGAGATCGGTGCTGGAACTGCCGGCCCTCGCCCAATTGCAGATCTGGATCTTGCTGTGCCGGTACTTAAGGGAGAAATGCTTTAAATGTCTGGCGTAAAATACATCGGGCCTGTATTTGATGGTAGTGGGTACGCTGAGGCTGCCCGCAACTATGTGCTGTCTCTTCATAAGAAGGGCTACCCTGTAACCTTAGCTCCTATCAGCTTTGAACAGGCCCGTCCTGATTTAGGAGAAGATGGTGAAATACTGAAGAGTTTGGTGAATGCCCAGATTCAATATGACAAAGTAATCGTTCACAGCACTCCTGATTTGTGGGAGCGTTTTACCCAGCATGATCAAAACAAATATATCATTGGGTATACTGTCTGGGAGACTAGTAAGCTAGACCCCCGCTGGACCCGGGCCTGTAATAAGGTGAACGAAGTATGGTTACCCAGTGAGTGGAATATGGAAGTCTTTCGTAACTCAGGAGTAACCGTTCCTCTTTATAAAATCCCACACGCTATTGATGTTCCCAATTTGGAGCAACTGCCGAGGCTTAATTTAGAAGGGCTTCCTCAGGATACTTTCGTCTTTTACTCCATCTTTCAGTGGCAAGAAAGAAAGAACCCTTACGGACTATTGGCTGCTTACAATGCTGCCTTTGAGACCGTTGATGATGTGGTTCTTATTCTTAAAACCTACAACAGGGAACAGGGTAATGATTTAGAGGACGTTAAGAAATTGATACTAGATTTCAGGAAGTACATTCATCTAGACAACTACCCCAAGATCATGTTAATCGTTGAAAATATGAGCAGAGAAGGTATTCTTGGGCTTCACAACCGAGGAGACTGCTTTGTCCTTTTGCAAAGATCCGAGGGTTGGGGACTTCCTCACTTTGAAGCTGCTGCGTGCGGCAAGCCAGTAATTACTCCCGGCTATGGCGGGCAAACAGACTTTCTTAACGAGGAAAATAGTTATCCAATAAAGTATACCCTCTGCCCAGTCACCGGCATGACGTGGTCCCCTTACTACAGAGGGGACCAGCTGTGGTGTGAGCCCGATATGGAACACGCTATGAAACAGATGCGCCGCGCTTATGACCACAGGGAGGAAGCTGCCGAAAAAGGTAAAAGGGCTCGCCAATTGGTAGAAGAGAACTTTACTTGGGATAAGGTAGGGGATCTGATGTTAGGCAGGCTCGCCGCGTTGGATGCTGAGAGGGGAGGGGCCAGTGGGTAAACCAACTCTGGGACTGGCTATGATTTGTCAGAACGAAGCAGTTCATATTGCTCCTTCTATCGCTCAGTTCTTTACAGTGGTAGACGATATTGTAGTGGTAGATGGGGGCTCCAAAGATGACTCTGTCTTGTGGGCAGAGAGAATGGGCGCTCGGGTTTTTCACAGACCCTTTGACCATGATTTTTCCGACCAGAAGAACTATGCCCTTGAGCAGCTGGAGACGGATTGGATCTATCTCCATGACCCCGACGAAAGATTAGAACCAACTCTAATTGAGATCATCCCGCACCTAATTGATACAGAGGAAGGACAGCAGTTCTTAATGGCCGGTGGCATTCTACCCAGCTCTTCGGAGCTACACGATTGCTTCGGCATCGCCCGCCGAAATTACATTGACGGTGTTCAGACTGAGGTTTACCCAGATTATCAGTATCGTCTCTTTAAGAAAGGGTACCAATTTGAACGTCCCGTTCATGAGGAATTAGTAGGGTGGGAGAAGAGAACCGAAATAGACTATGACTATGCGACCTTGGAAAAGCCCTCCCGTTTTAACATCCTTCACTATAAGAGTAGCTCTAGACAAGAACTGCAGGACAAGCACTATGCAGAGATTAAAAGAAGAAGCAATTTAAAGGACCCAGACTGGACTCTGGGCTTGCAAAAGTCGGAAAAATAGCTTATATTTTCTTTGTAAGATTGTAGCTTTTTGGAGGATTGATGAGGATATTAGTAACCGGGGGCGCAGGGTTCATTGGCAACCCGTTGGTTGCTTCTTTGGCAAAGGATAGGAACAATACGATATCCGTATTAGACGGTTATGTAAATGGATTTCCTAAGAAGTTTCCAACAAAGAAGAACATAGAATCCCCGTTGGCAGGGAACATTAGAAGTCTTTCCCACGTAGCTAGTGCTTTACAGAAGTTTGCTCCGGATACAATTGTCCACATGGCAGCACACACGACAAGGCCCGAAGCTGTGGGCAACTTTAGAGAGTGTGCGGAAGTAAATTATGTGGGCGCGGTCAACCTATTGAAAGCTTGCATGGACTCAAAAGAAAGGCCCAAGAAGATAATCTTTACGTCCTCTCTTGCTGCTGTAAACACCCCCGGATCTCATTTCGGGATCGCCAAACGGGCGTCAGAGCAGCTCTTCGAATCTTTGTGTGGGGAAATGGGAATCTCCTATACAACCCTGCGTCTTTCAGAAGTTTACGGAGTAAGTGCCAGCCCCACCTCTGATAGTGAGGTGCATTTCTTGATTGATAATATGTTATTGAATAGGAATATTGTAGTTTATGGTCCCAATAAGCACAGAGATTATATGCACGTTTCTGATGCGGTCAGGGCCATAGAATTAGTAGTTCGCTCAGGTGAGCAAGTCCCCTTACTGGATGTAGGGACAGGGGAACCAGTTGTTACTAAAGATTTGGTAAACAAATTGTGTAAACTAACGAAGCACGTGGGGAAAGTGCGGTTGACAGAAGATCCTCGCATCAATATAGTCAGCTATGTGGCTGACACCTCCCTTGCCAAAGAGAAATTCGGGTTTGTTTGTGAAAAGAATTTTGATGAGGGGCTGAAAGAATTGGTAAGTAAGCGTAAAAAGGAATTAAAGTGAGCGAACAGAAAAAAGAATTCATTTATATAGACGATAACGCCGAGGCAGAAAAGGCAGTAGACTACCTATGCGGATTTAAAAGGCTGGGGTATGACACTGAGACCACGGGTTTAGAGATAATAGGTGGAAAAGATAAGCTTCTTTTAATGCAGCTAGGGACGCAAGAGGTGGCCTATCTATTCGATCCTCGGAAGATTAATACAGAGATTCTAAGTCGCCCCTTGGAATCACCAGATATTCTTAAGATCCTACACAATGCAAAGTTTGACTACCAGTCTACGATCATCGGAACCGGAATACGTTTGGATAATGTATTCGACACTATGCTTTCTTACAGACTGCTAACGTCGGGACTCATTGAAGACGGACAAGGCGGCTTCGTCGCAGCTGGCTTCAGAGATAAGAACAAGAAGCAATTCCCTTACAAGAGCTTGAAGTACCTCTGCAAGAAGTATTTGGGAATAGTTCTGGACAAGGATGTTAGAAGAACATTTTCAGATCAGAGATATGATAAGGAATTCACCCCCAAGCAGTTGGAATACGCTGCCGATGATATTCTAGTAATGCATCCTCTGTGTGATATTCTGAATCAGGAGCTTTTGGAACAAGATCTAATAGAGACCGCTCTCTTAGAGTTCCAGTTTGTGGCTTCGGTTTCTGAGATGGAAATCAACGGTGCCTATATCAATACGAAGAAGTGGAAGCAGATTATTGAGCTAGCAGGGCAGCAGGCGGGCCTGTTCGAAACAGAAATTTCCGCTATTATAGAGCCCCTACAGGAACAGAACACTTTGTTTGGGGCGTCTCTGGTTAACATCAAGAGCCAGCCCCAGCTGCTAGATGCTTTCCACAAGCTTGGATTCGATGACATAGAGAGCACTGATAGTAAGATTCTAAAGAAGTGCGAGCACCCCCTGGCCGAACACATCTTACACTACCGGGCCTACGAGAAACTAATCTCTACCTACGGGGAGAAGGTACTTAGGAAGATTAATAAAAATACTAACCGGCTTCACTTTAATCTTCATCAACTGGGCACCCATACAGGGCGACTTAGTTCGGATAAGCCCAACATTCAGAATATTCCGCAGGACCGGGAGGATGAGGAAATTAAGATCTCGTTCCGAGATTGCTTTGAGGCAGAGGAAGGAAATGTAATCCTAACGGCAGACTATAGCCAGTGCGAGCTTAGAATCTTAGCTGAGATTACACAGGATAGAAAATTCCTTGAGATTTTTAGGAACAACGAGGACCTTCACATTATTACTTCCCAAGAAGTGTTCGGATACTCTGATGAAGATTTGGAAATCTATTTGAAAGTTAAGAAGAAGGATAAGCCAGATGGAGATTTGACAGAGTTGTTTTCAGATGAAGAGATCTCTATCTACAAGAAAATAGCTGACTATAGAGACAAGACTAAGACAATTAACTTTGGTATCGTCTACGGCTTAAGCGCGTGGTCTTTGGCGGACAGGTTTAAGATTCCCCAAGATGAAGCAGAGGAAATCTTACAGAAGTATATGAGTACTTATTCTGGGATTAAGCGCTGGCTCGGTAAAAATGGACATGAGTCTATCTCAAAGAGATATAGTAAGACTCTCATTGGCCGCAAGCGATATTATACCCTACCTGATTCCGATGATGAGGAGGCTTTCAGAAGAGCAAAGGGAGCTATTAGAAGAATGGGTAACAATGCTGTTATCCAAGGAACCAACGCAGACATTACTAAGGAAGCCTTAATTCACCTACAGAAAGCGTACAACGATATTGAAGGGGCGCGAATCCTCTTCACTGTTCATGACGAAATCGTTTCCGAGGTCCCGGCCGCACAGGCCGAGGAAATCGCGAAACTTAAAGCTGAAATTATGAAGCAAGCATTTCGTAGGTTTGTAAAGACAGTGCCGGTGGGCGCAGGCGACAGGGTTTCTGTGAGTATAGCCTCCCATTGGACTAAGTAAATCCAAGGAGGTCTTCCTTGTTAAGTCACGAGAGCTTAGAGGAGATTTTTAGGGAATTAATAGGCGCTTCAGTAAGGAAATTGGAAGTAGACATTAGCCCGGTGGTTGAAGAATATATGGTAGATGTAACTACCGGACTTGCTACCCGCCCTTACTTGGTATCTAGAGTTGTTTACATAAACGATCTGCTACGCACGGGCCTCGACTCCGACGGACATATTCGTAGAGAGTATTTAAGAATAACCGGCGATATGGCGCTGTGTATATCAGGAATTTTCCCTGATAGTCTTGAGTCTAGAAAGACTTCGTTTAATGTGGGCGATTATATAGATATTGGCGCAATAGCCTATGGCAATATAAACGTTGACATTTTTGATGAGATGTCTGAGAAGTTTCCAGAGATGGTAGACGTCTTGAACTTAGTTAGTATAAAAATTACCCTTACGTCAGCAGATTTGGCGAACTATATTAAGAGAAGGAGGATAATAGATGCACGAGCTTCCCGAAGGTAAAGTCTTTTCTATAGGAGATAAGCAATTCACTTTCTCCCTGGCTACTACAGCCATGGAGTTGATTACAGGGCTGGCAGGAGTCACCAGTTTAGAATCATTGGACGGCATGTTGTTTGATTTTGGTAGTAGCTATCCCGTAATCATGACCCCGAAGGGTTTAGTATTCCCCGTAGAGGTGGCGTTTATAGATGAAGATGGTGTTATTAATGAGATCAAAACTCTTGACCCTGCAGATGGTTTTACTCAGGCCGCATCCGAGAAGGCGAGATTTGCGCTAGAGGTACCGGTAGGTTTCTTTGAAGAGAACGCGATAACAGTCGGCAATATTCTGGAATTTTAATTCTAACTTGAAGCACGTTAAGGAGCTGCCTGTACATGGCTAGATATACCCCCGAAACCTACTTTCTAAACCCTGCCCACGAGGAGATTGTAAAATCTCGGTATTATTTGAGGAATCAGAAGGGCGAGTGTATAGAGACAAATGTTTTCGAAGTCTTCACAAGGGTCAATAATTATATTTATCAGAATGATCCAGAGCACAAGGACATAGCTCAGAAACTATGTGAAGAAAAGAAAATCATGTATGCCGGACGCCCCCCTGGCTCAGGCGGGCACTGGTATAAAGAACCTGTTTAATTGTTTTGTTCTTGGTATTGAGGATAGCCGGGAGGCTATATCTGAATGCCAGAGAATTCATTTTCATATTCAGGCACACGGTGGGGGCACTGGGATTAACTTCTCAAAGCTGCGCCCGAGCGGCTCTTGGTGTAAAGGCGCGAACGCCCGTTCCAGCGGACCTGAAGGTTTTATTACTGCGATGGGGCACTTGTCTTCTAATATCCAACAGGGCGGCAATCGAAGCGGTGCTAATATGGGGATACTAGAGGATTGGCACCCCGGACTGTTGAATTTTATTACTAAGAAGTCCAGGTCTAATTGGGAAAACATTAGGAAATTCTCTGTAGTAACGAATGAAAACGAGTTCAAGCGCTGGCAATGGTTGAATCCTTATTCGTGGCAAACGTTTAATGTTTCCGTAGCCCTGTCGGATGATTTTATGCGCCAGGTTAAGCGCGAGAGCCCGCGCCCCTGGAAGCTTCAATGGCAGGGGGATGATTGGGCTCTTTGGGATTTCAAAGCAGTTTTAAAGAACCCCCTCCCTAACGGAGACGTTATAGAGGACGAAATCAACATTACAGTCTGCGCTCCAGATAAAGAAGTAGCCCTGCACGAGGCTCTCAATGAAATACCTTTTAGAAACAAAGATGCGGTAGGGCTGTCCCTTGAAGAGGGTCCCTACCACCTCACAGCGTATGAATGGTTCGAGAAGATTTGTACCAACGCCTGGGAAGACGGTTGTCCTGGAATCTTTTTTATAGACAGGGCCCGCGCTTACCACAATGGAGAATACTTTAACCGCCTGGACGCTACCAACCCCTGTGCAGAACAGATTTTGCCGCAGTGGTCGGTCTGTTGTCTATCTAGTATAGTCTTACCTGAGTTTGTTACCGAAGCTGGTGACATTGATTGGGATGGACTAAAGGAAGCCGTGTCTGTTCTAGTGCGTAGTCTCAATTGGATCACTGCTCTCAACGAAACAGGCGTTGATCAGATTGATTACAACACTCTAAATGAGAGACGAATAGGCCTTGGGACTATAGGCATGCATGAGCTTTTGATTAGAATGTCTGCTCGGAAAGATGAAGATTATCGTTATAGTTCTGCGGAAGGCAGAGCAGTAGCCAAGAAGATTTTGAAATTTATCAAATATTCAGCTTATGAGTCTTCTATTGAGCTGGCTAAAGAGCTTGGACCATTCCCAGCTTTTGATTACGAGGGGTTCGCCGAGAGTAAGTTCATACAGCAACTTATCAAAGAGCGTCCCGACCTCGGGGAGGCAATGAAAGAACATGGGATTGCGAACGTCACGATACTCACGCAGGCCCCCACGGGGACGACAGGAACCGCTACAGGTTATTCGAGTGGTTGCGAGCCTTATTTTTCCATGGCTTATATTCGCAACTCTAATGTCGGTAGCTATATGGACGGTTGCCCTTCTTTTAGAACATGGCTTGATGATAAAGGAATTGATTTCGCAGATTATGATTACAGTCTTAGGGAGCTAAGACGTAGGTTTAAGAGAGTACCAAAGTATTTCGAGGAGGCCCAGGATATTCGTTGGGAAGACCACCTTGCGATGCAGGCGGTTTTTGCGGAGCAGGTTGATAGCTCGGTATCCAAAACCATTAATCTCCCGTCTGACGCGACTGTGGGAGACATCATGGACTCTTATATCTCTGCTTATGATCTGAATATCAAATCTACGACTGTCTATAGGGATGGTTCTAAAGCCCAGATCTTGGAGACTCTTAAGAGTAGCCAAAAGAGTTCAAAAAATAGGCCACAGACTGTCATGACTGTCCAATCTCCTGTGCGTGGGGAGACGCTGGGGTGTGATATTCACACCGTTAGTGTGAAGGGGCAGAAGTGGAAGGTGCTAGTAGGCCTCCTTCACGGCAAGCCCTATGAGACCTTCTGTTTTCCGGAAGAACAAATTGAAATACCCTCCAGCAAGACTGTGGGGACTATGCGTCGGGCGGAACAAGGAAAGTATGACCTCTCCATAGGGGAAGAGGGCAACAAATACGTCATCAAGAACATCGCTTCGCTGCTGTTGAATGATGAGCACCGAATGGTAACCAGATTGCTTTCCGCCAACCTCCGACATGGTACCCCCTTGAGCGCGGTTGTAGGTCAGCTGTCCAAGTGTGAGGGAGACATCACGGCCTTCAGTAAAGCGATGATGTGAGTGTTGAGAAAATATATCTCGGACGAAGAGTATCTAGAGATATCAAGATGTCACATGTGTGGTTCCGCAAACCTCATTCTAAACGCAGGTTGTTTAGAGTGTGCGGATTGTGGGACGAGCGCATGCGAATAACCGGGGACTAATTTCGGGGAGGAAGGGATGGTCAAATGATTGGCCAAAAAACTAACTCCAACAGTAAAGTGTGAGATTTGCTTCGAAAAATATAAGTCACTTGCCGGCCATTTAAGAAAGCACGGTTATAAAGCCAAGCGATACAAGGAGGAGTTCAACGCTCTCACCGTATCGCCACTGACTTTACACCGAATTAAAATGGCACGCCTGAGGTTTATCCTCAGATCGAGGGCACCGAAGAAAGAAATAGCAGTCGGAACAGGAAGGCCACACACTGAAGAGGCCAAGCGAAAGATTAGTGAGGCTCGAAGTGGTAAGAAGCTTTCTGATTCCCATAAGATGGCAATTAGTGCCAGTCTTTTAGGTCATGAGGTCAGCGACTTGACTCGTGAAATACTACGTAACGTTGAGTTCACCGACGAGAGGCGAAAGAATATTTCTATGGCCCAGTCGGCTGAGAAAAGTAACTCTTGGAAGGGTGGAAAGTCTAGGCATCTATACTTTGGTAAAGATAAGTATAGGTTGAAGAGAATTTTCGGAGACCCTCTGGGCTGCTTCTATCCTGGCTGTGATAAAACAGAAGGAGAGAACGTTAAAAGCGTAGATTGCCACCACCTTGATGGTGACCATGAGAACAATCCTCTTGATGGTATGAATTGGCTGCCACTCTGTAGACGACATCACATGCTTGCAGATGGTAGATTGAAGACTGCCACAAAGAAAGAAGTGAATGCTGCCAGAGATTTGACATATGAGGCACATGCCACTCACATGAAGAACCATTATATTGGCGAAATTAAGAGCTATCACGATTAATTTTTCTGAAATTCTTGACAAATAGGGGACTATGAGTTATCTTTATTATAGCGATAAGGAGAAGCCTATGACTCTCTATTCCATTAAATCCATGCCCTGCCCTAACGAGTGTGTAGAGGGTAGGATAATAGAATACAATGTGTACGAACTAAATGCGAATGGCCTCCCCTCGGGAAGAAACATTCTTTGTGACGTATGTGACGGCAAAGGTTACGTGGTATGCTCTTCCGAGCTACCCGAAGCTAATTAAGGAAACCAAATGGACATTACTGCCAATATCCCTATTGTTATTGAGAAGGATGGAGATCAAGAACGAGCATACGACCTTTATTCACGACTGTTAAAAGACCGAATTATTTTTCTTGGCACCCCAATCAATGATCAAGTAGCAAATGCTGTTATTGCTCAGCTTTTGTTCCTGGAAAGTAGCGATCCTGATAAGGATATCTACATGTATATTAATTCTCCAGGCGGACAGGTTACTTCTGGACTTGGTATCTATGATACCATGAAATATGTTAAGCCGGACATTCAGACACTGTGCGTTGGTCAAGCTGCTAGCATGGGGTGCTTTCTTTTAGCAGGCGGTGCCAAGGGTAAGCGGTATTCTCTACCGCATAGCCGCATTATGATGCACATGGTTCAGGGAGGGCAGAACGGCTCCATGCCTGACGTTGACGTTCACTATGAAGAGATGAAGGCCCTTAACTCAATGTTCTTAGATATCTTTTGTGAGGATACGGGTAGCGAACGGTCGGAGGCGGAAGCACTCCTCCAGAGAGATAAATATATGCGTCCTCAGCAAGCCAAGGAATTTGGTAGTTTGGGTATTATCGATAGTATCCATGAGAGGAGCGTGAGGGAAACAGTTGATGGGTAAATTAGAAGAAGCATTACGAGACAAGATATCGCTTCTTGAAGCGAAAAAGATAGAGTTGCAAGGGGAATTGGAAGAGGCTTTCCAGCAGATAGATTCTCAGGTAGAGCTTTGCGAGAGTCTGCTCACTGGCGACGTAGACGGGTTCCTTGAGGACTCGCCCAAGAAGCGAGGTCGCCCCAAGAAGACGGATGCCAAGTCCCCTGCCAAGAAGCGAGGCCGTCCTCGAAAGAAGAGCCCTGAGGATGAGAAGAACAAAAAATTGTACGAAGAGGCAGTGAACAGTTTGCCGGATGGTTCTACGGGCACCACTGCAGAGCAGCAAGAACGGGCAGTTCGTAGGTTTAATCCTACGCCGCGCGGCGAGATTGGACAGTCCGGCGTAGCCGTAGGTGGTAATAAAGGTAAGCCTGCCCCAACGAAAGAGCCTGATTCGCACGGACATAAAACTATTTCTATGGAAGACGATTTAGAAGAGGAAAAATAATGTCACAGTTTACGGGCGAAGGTAGAAGAGTTAGGTGCGTAGATTGCTTGCATCTTCAAGGGAAGACTTGTGTTGGGAGAAAAGATACGCCCACCGTCAGCCCCAAGAAAAAGAGATCCTGCGGTGCCTATGACTTTAAGGGAGAGTATAAAAACTCTACGCCCCTGGAGGCAGCCTACATTCCTTACATTGATCCCAAGACTAAGAAGCTGATGAAGAAGCTGATGAAACTAGGAGTCGTTCCGGTGACTGATAAAGACTTACAAGAAGGGGGCATGCGCAAGATTGTCGTCCCCGCCAGCACGGCCACCGCTTCTCTCCCGGGGCCGACGCCCCAAGACATGGAGAGGGTGACAGGTGGTCAAGATTTTGTAGAGAAAGAGGAAGAGAGTCTAATTTGGACTCCTGATAAGGGCGATGAGTAGAGTTGTAGTCGGAGTAGACGAGGTCGGACGAGGATGCCTAGCTGGGCCAGTGGTTACAGCTGCGGTGGTAATCCCTCATGAGCTTCCTTGGGTGGGAGAGATCAAGGATAGTAAAAAGCTTACCCACAAGAAGAGGGTAGAGCTTGCCAAGCTCATTACTGACACTTGTCATTGGGCAATTACAGATGCTTCGGTTAGATATATAGAGGATACGAATATCCTCAAAGCAACGCTCTGGTCAATGGGGGAGTCAGTTACTGCCCTCAGTAAGAAGGTCAAACCTGATTTAGTATTGGTAGACGGTAACCAAAGAATACCGGATTTGGAGTTCCCACAAGAGACCATCAAGAATGGTGATAATTTGTACAAGTGCATAGGTGCTGCTTCTATTATAGCCAAAGTTTATAGGGACAATTACATGACGGGCATGCACAACCATTTCCCACAATATAATTGGGCCAAGAACAAAGGTTATGGAACAGAAGAGCACCGCCAGGCCATCATGGAGCATGGCATAACCAAAGAACATCGAAAGACTTTTCGAGGGGTAGCAGAGTATGTCTAGAGTTAGAGAGTTGTCTAACCACATGATGCGGAATTCTGAGTTTGTGAGGGTAGTTCCCGGACGGGCAGCTACT
>PVMS01021872.1_pt1 | contig 15783 bp, 16 predicted proteins | sample 1853461 | NCBI WGS metagenome assembly PVMS01 (sample SAMN08582032, study PRJNA380276) | Marine sediment metagenome, whole genome shotgun sequencing project. | isolation source: ocean sediment barecode stripped | collected 2017 | reverse complement strand
CTTCTAACTATAAATTCAAACTCAAGAGTGAATACAAAAAAAGGGAAAAAAGGGACAAATAGAAGGTATGAGTTAGTAATATTAATAGGTTTATCTAATTTTGGATAAACCTATTTTTATATTTACCATTATAAAGTAAACATGTCTCTCTTTTGCCGAACCATCTATATCTGTTATTAGCTATAATATTATAAATAAAGTCTCTAAGTGCCTTTGGGATAATTATAAAAGAATATAGAAAATTCCACGGGGGATGAAGTTTTTTGCCAATTTTTAATGCCGCAGTTGACTTGTCATATATTTTATCATCTTCAATTAAAATAATCGACATCATTTCATCATTTTCATAATTAAATTGTAACAAAAGTTTATGGGCGGCGTCTGATTGTAGAGAAGCAAACAAGAACTGATTTTTGTTGTCGTGTTGTAGGACAAACTGGACGGATGAATTACATAAGTTACATACGCCATCAAACAGAATAATCGCTTCTTTTTTAGATGCTTTCATAGGGCAAAATTATACAAAAGGAAATCAATCTTTAACATTAGTTTAAGAATTGTTCTGAATATGAATTTTTATTTTTGTAAAAATAAGTTAACCAATGATAAAACTTATAAATCTTCATAAATCTTACCCTATGGGTAGAGAGTCACTTCATGTGTTGAAAGGATTGAATTTGCATATAAAGGAGGGGGAATTTGTATCTATTATGGGGTCATCAGGATCTGGTAAATCAACACTACTTAATATTGTCGGTCTGTTGGATGGTTATGATGCGGGTGAATATTATTTAAATGGACAATTGATTGAAAATTTAGATGAAAGAAAAGCAGCCATTTTAAGAAATAAATTCTTAGGCTTTGTATTTCAGTCTTTTAACTTAATAAGTTATAAAACAGCACTTGAAAATATTGCATTACCTCTATATTATAAGGGTATAAACAGAAAAGAGAGACAAGTAATTGCTATGAAGTATCTTGATAAAGTAGGCTTATCGGATTGGGCAAATCACTTACCCGGAGAGCTTTCAGGAGGTGAGAAACAGCGTGTGGCTATCGCAAGGGCACTGGTTACAAATCCTAAAGTTGTGTTAGCTGATGAACCTACAGGTGCTTTAGATTCATCTACTTCTCATTCTGTTATGGAGTTGCTGAAGGAAATAAATGATGAAGGAATGACCGTATTTGTGATAACCCATGAAGAGGATATTGCTGCACAAACACACAGAATTGTTAGATTACTTGATGGAGTAATAACTAGTGATGAAAAAGTGAAAAGTTTGGTATAATTCTTCAATGAAGTAGTTAATAATCTAATATAATGTTCGATCTAGACCGTTGGCAAGAGATTTTTGAGTCTATCAAAAATAACAAGTTAAGGACAACCCTTGGAGCTTTTACGGTGACCTTGGGCATATTTATATTCACAGTTTTATTTGGAATGGGCAATGGCTTAAAAAACACTTTTAACGCTTTTTTTATTGATGATGCTCAAAATATGATTTATGTTCATCCCGGAAGAACTACCAAAGCTTTTAAAGGGTTTAAAGAGGATAGAAGAATTCAATTTAAAAATGAAGATCTAGAGTTGATTCAAAAGGAGTTTGGTGATAAAATTGAATACATATCTGCAAGGTTTTACAATGGCGTAACTGCGAGCCATAAGAAAGAATCAGGTTCTTATACAATAAGGGCTGTACATCCTGATCATCAATATTTAGAAAATACAATTATTACAGAAGGACGGTTTGTTGATGATAACGACATCAGAAATAAAACGAGGTATGTTGTCATTGGGAGGTTAGTAGAACAAGATTTATTTAAACATGAATCTGCACTTGGTAAATTTATAAACCTAAACGGAATAATGTATAAAATTATTGGCATCTTTAGGGATGAAGGAGGTGATAGAGAAGAGCGCAATATCTATGCTCCTGTATCTACTTTACAAAGCGTTTACAAAGGAACAGATCGTATTGACGGAATAGCTTTATCCTATAATTTGGCAATTGGGGTTGAAGGGGCGAGAAAATTGGCAAGAGAGATCGAAAGCACCTTAAAAGATAAGCATTATGTGGCTAAAAGCGATAGGGGAGGGATCAGAGTTCGATCCGCATTTGAGGATGTTGCCAGAAATATGGAATTTGCAAATATGTTACAAATAATAGTTTTATTTATTGGAATAGGTACTTTATTCGCTGGTGCGATTGCAATTGGAAATATTATGGTCTTTGTAGTAAAGGAACGTACTAAAGAATTAGGAATCAGAAAAGCCCTAGGGGCAAGGCCTAGCGCTATTGTTGGATTGATCTTGCAGGAATCTATTTTTATTACTGCATTAGCAGGGTACATAGGAATTATATTGGCAATATTTACTCTTAACAGTATTGGAACCAAGTTAGAAGATTATTTTATTACCAACCCCGAGGTAGACAAGAACACAATTATTTCGGCGACAGTAATTTTAATTTTAGTGGGGGCTATTGCAGGGTATATTCCGGCAATAAGAGCAGCCAAGATAAAACCTGTTGTGGCGATGGCAGATGGTTGAGATAGATATCTTAAATTTTTATTGGATATTTAAAAGAATAAAAGATATAAAAAAAGTAATTAAATGAAATTTGTATTTGATAAAGATTCCTGGCAGGAAATTTTTGGATCGATTCGAAAAAGCAAATTGCGAACAGCGATAACTATTATTGGTGTTTTATGGGGAATATTTCTGTTTATTACTTTATTAGGAACAGCTCGAGGCATGGAAAATGGTTTCGATCGGGCGTTTAGTAATTTGGCAACAAATAGTATTTTTCTGTGGGGCAATCGAACTTCTATTCCATATAAAGGATTCCAGCGAGGAAAAAGAATGCGTTTAAAAATTCAAGACGTTGATGCAATAACAAAACAAATTCCAGAAATAAACTTTGTAGCACCCAGAGTTGCGCAGGGAGTAGGGATGTTTGGACAGACTCTGGTGCAAGTGAAACGTAGTACCAATTCAAAGGGGTATCAAATATTTGGAGATTATCCGGTTATAGATGGGATAAGTAAAGTAAATCTGTTGGAAGGGAGATTTATCAATTCTTCTGATATAAAGGATGCGAAAAAAGTTTGTGTGATAGGTGAGAAAATTGTTGATGAATTGTATGAGAAAGACGAAAAAATTGTTGGGAGCTATCTGGAAATTAATGGCAGTTTCTTTATGGTAGTAGGAGCATATAAAGAAAATCCATTTGCATTTTTTGAAAGAGATAACTCTATTTTTATTCCTTTTACCACATTTAAAAAAATGTATAATACAGGAGATAATATTTATTGGATGGTGATCGCTGCTTTCAATGATGCTGATATAACTGAGGTAGAAGAAAACGTAAAAAATGTGCTAAAATCACGCCACAATGTACACCCCGATGATAAAAGAGCATTTGGAACATTCAATTTTGGGGAAATGTTTGCTAAACAAACAGGTTTTCTTAAGGGAATTAAGTTTTTAACTTGGTTTGTTGGAATTGCAACACTTATTGCGGGTGTAATTGCGATTAGCAGTATATTATTGATAACAGTCAAGGAGAGAACAAAAGAAATAGGAATTAGAAGAGCCATAGGGGCAACGCCTTCCAAGATAAGGGGGCAAATAATTTTGGAATCCGTTTTTTTGACAACTATTGCAGGAGCACTGGGAATTATTTTTGGAGGAGGAGCGCTGATGTTGATTAATCATTTTTTAGCAGATAAGGATAATTTTCCATTTACAAATCCTACAGTAAATATTCCGATAGCTCTCGGGGCTGTTTTGGCTCTAGTTTTACTAGGCTCATTAGTTGGTATGATTCCCGCTCAAAGAGCCGTAAGTATAAGACCTATTGAAGCTTTAAGTGATGAATAAAATAATAAAAAACCAAACAAGAATTAAAATAAAGAGATGAAAAAAACAGTTATATTTTCAGTTATCGGTGTAGCTTTAATTGCAGTTTTAATCTGGTTCGCAAAGATGAATAATAAATCTATTGACACTTTTGAAACAGAAACACCCTTCAAAGCAACTATAGTAAAAAAAACAGTTGCCACGGGTAAGGTTACTCCCTTAGAAGAAGTTGAAATAAAACCTCAAATTTCTGGAATCATAGATAAAATATTCCTTGAAGAAGGAGATAAAGTTAAAAAAGGTGATTTGATTGCACGAATACGCGTGGTGCCTAATGAACAGGCATTAATTGGAGCAAAAGGAAGAGTAAGTAAAGCAAAATTGCAGGTTGACAATGCCAAAATTGTATATGATAGAAACAAAAAATTATTTGACAATGGTGTTATCTCCAGAAAAGATTTTGAAGATATTGAATTGATGTATAACCAGGCGAAACAAGATCTGATAAATGCACAAAATGATTATGAAATTATTAAAAAGGGATCCGCTGGTGCATCAGGTACCGCCAATACCAACATACGTGCTACTACAACAGGAATGATTCTTGAAATTCCAGTGGAAGAAGGTGATCAGGTAATTCAATCTAATAATTTTAATTCAGGAACAACAATTGCTTCGGTTGCAGATATGACGAAAATGATCTTTGAAGGAAAAGTGGACGAGGCTGAAGTGAGTAAGATTAAAACAGATACAGACCTGGAAATTTCAATAGGAGCAATCGATGATAAGAAATTTCCGGCGAAATTGAATTTTATCGCTCCAAAAGGCACTGAAGAAAGTGGTACTGTTCAGTTTACCATAAAGGCGAATGTTACTTTGGATGAGGATATTTTTTTAAGAGCTGGATACAGCGCTAACGCAGAAATCATTTTAGATCAAAAGGATAGCGTTATGTCAATTAGTGAATCTGTAATGCAGTTTGATAAAAAAACAGAAAAACCTTTTGTTGAAGTTAAAACAGGAGAACAGGAGTTTGAAAGAAGGGATATTGAAATTGGTTTATCCGATGGTGTTAATGTAGAAATAATTTCAGGGGTTAGCTCTGAGGACGAAATAAAAATATGGAATAAAAAGGCTAAGAAGGACGAAGTTGAAGAGAATTGATAAAATTTAATGCTATTTTATAGGCCTTTTAATAATTGTTAAAAGGCTTTTTTTTGTACCTTTAAAAAATTCTTAAAAGAAAATCTCATTATTTAATATATTATTTTATGATTTATATCAGTGAAATTTTGAGATTAAAGTTTGAAATTTATACTATAATTAATAAGTAAAATATGAAGAATATGGATGTAAAAAATGGTTTCTCAAAGCGATCTTAAATTTAATTAGAAAGTTTGGAAAAGGGAATTGAGATTTCATCGTGATGAAATGGAAAAATTTGAACGGCAATTGGAAAAAATTGCCAGAAGAAATTTAGGTTATGAAGCGATGGTTCCTTTAGAAGGGTTTCAAAATAAAATAATTAGAGAAAAAGAAGTAATTGGTAAATTATTACAAAGAATAAGAGTAAAAATGCGTATTGTAAATACAATAGACTTAAGTGAAGAGCTGGATGGCCGGTTGCGCAATCAGCAAACCTCTCTTAAGGACGACATGAAAACATATGTAAAACTCCATTACGAATTAAAAGAAGCATTAATGGACTTTTATTTAAGATGGTTATAATTTAAAAGCCCCGTTTGGGGCTTTTTTTATGAATTGTATCCAACAGTGTTTTATATAAATTGAGAAGAAACAGTTTCAGCTTTCCTGCTCGTGGAATAATCATAAAATCCTTCACCCGATTTTACTCCTAATTTTTCTGCCTGAACCATATTTACCAATAATGGACAGGGTGCATATTTAGGATTTTTAAAACCGTCATACATAACATTTAAAATAGAAAGACAAACATCTAATCCAATAAAATCCGCCAGTTGCAGAGGTCCCATTGGATGAGCCATGCCTAACTTCATAACGTTATCTATTTCTGAAACACCGGCAACGCCTTCATACAAAGAATAAATAGATTCATTGATCATTGGCATTAAAATACGGTTCGCAACAAAACCCGGATAATCATTGACTTCAACAGGTGCTTTATTTAATTTTATGGAAAGCTCCATGATTGTTCTCGTAACTTCATCAGAGGTGGAATATCCTCGAATGATTTCAACCAATTTCATCAAAGGAACAGGGTTCATAAAGTGCATTCCAATTATTTTGTCAGGTCGCGAGGTAATCGCTGCAATTTTTGTTATCGAAATGGAGGAGGTGTTTGTTGCTAAAATTGTATCAGGCGAGCAATTAACGTCCAACTCTTTAAAAATATTAAGTTTTAAATTAACATTTTCTGTGGCCGCTTCAACTACCAATTCAACAGAATCTACACCTTCCTTGATAGTGGTAAAAGTGGAGATATTTGCTAGTGTCTCACCTTTTACGGCCTCCGTAATTTTTTCCTTAGAGACCATTCTGTCAAGGTTCTTGGAAATTGTATGAACTCCTTTATCGAGAGCATCTTGTGATATATCTATGAGTTTTACTTTGTATCCATTCTGAGCAAATACGTGGGCGATACCATTCCCCATAGTACCTGATCCAATAACAGCAATATTTTTCATAATCCAGTTTATTTAGGTGGCATAGTTCCGAAAACGCGATCCCAAAAAATATTGGATACACCAAATGCCTTATCAGGATATTTATAATGATGCAGACTGTGATGTTTCCATAAATATTTAAACCGTTTCGGTGGTTTGTTTACATGAGTGGCCAAATGAACAAAGGAATACAACAAGTATCCCAGATAAAACCCCGGAAAAAACGCCCAGGTATATACGGAATAACCGATAATACTGAATATGAGGTAGAACATACCAAACAGCACAGTACCCATAATCAGCCCTGGAACGGGTGGCATTAATATTCTATCGGTATCCTTAGGAAATAAATGATGATTACCATGCATAATAAAATGAAATCTTTGAATCGCCTTATTTTCATTTATCCAATGGAATAAAAATCTATGCAATATGTATTCTGCGAAGGTCCAAAATAACAGGGCACCTGCAAATAAGATTAAAAAAGTTATAAAAGGAATATGCATAACATACAAAGCCACATAAACTATGATCAAAATTGTCAATCCATAGACAATTATATTTGATTTTAAACTGGATTTAGTTAGACTTTCCAGAAACGGATTTTTAAAAATTTCCGCTTGACCGCGATGATGTTCAGTAGTAACTTGTTTTTTCATAAGTTTGTTAGTTTTAAAAACAGTCAATAATTTGTTGAGCTATTCGCAAAGCTTCTGTTCCTTGCTGCAACGACACAATCGGTATAGAATTTCTATTTATAGAATCAGAAAAAGACTCAAGCTCATCTAAAATGGCATTATTGTTTATTATAGTTGGGTTATTAAAATATATTTGTTTTTTAATTCCTTCAGCATTTTGCAATATCATGGCAAATTCATCGGGATTTTCAGGTACATCTTTCATCTTCACTACCTCACATTTTTTCTCTAAAAAATCAACAGAAATATAGGCATTTTTTTGAAAGAATCTGGATTTACGCATATTCTTCATCGAAATTCTGCTTGCAGTTAAGTTCGCTACACATCCGTTCTCAAATTCGAGTCGTGCATTTGCGATATCCGGAGTATCACTAATAACCGTTACACCACTGGCATGGACGTTCTTTACTCTTGAATTTACGACACTAAGTATAATATCAATATCGTGAATCATTAGATCCAATACGACCGGAACATCAGTTCCCCTTGGATTAAATTCTGCAAGCCTATGGGCTTCAATGAACATAGGGTTCTCAATTTTATCTTTAACGGCCAAAAATGCCGGATTAAATCTTTCCACATGACCCACCTGCCCATGAACATTTAACTGTTTTACCAGATCTCTCAGCTCTTCAGCTTCAGCTACTGTATTGGTTATTGGTTTTTCAATAAAGATATGTCTTCCTTTCTTGATAGCCATTTTAGCACATTCATAATGATTCATGGTAGGCGTAACAATATCTACAACATCTACTGCATTTATGAGCTCTTCAATCGTATCAAATTTATGATAGCCAAATTCCTCTGCCACCTTAATAGCATTCTCCTTAACAGGATCATAAAAGCCTGCAAGCTCAAATTTATCAGATTGATCTAATAGTTTTAAATGGATTTTACCAAGGTGTCCAGCACCTAAGACTCCTGCTTTTAACATCTGTAATATTTTTGACAAAAATACAAAATATGATATTTTTTATACTTCATTTGGGAAAATAATTACCTATTTTTGAGCTAATCATGATAAGGGACACAAATAAGCACAAAGGCCTTCGTAATCAATTAGTTACGTCAATAAAAAGAAAGGGGATAAAAGATGATAACGTTTTAGAAGCAATTTCAAATATACCCAGACATTTATTTATGGATTCGGGATTTATAGATTTCGCGTATCAGGACAAACCTTTTCCAATTGCGGCAGATCAAACCATATCACAGCCTTATGCGGTAGCCTATCAAACAGAATTATTGGATATTAATCCGGGAGACAAAGTATTAGAGATAGGAACCGGATCAGGATATCAAACGGCGGTCTTGATTGAAATGAAATCTGAGGTCTATAGTATAGAGCGACAAAAGGAACTTTATACAAAAGCAAAAAAGTTTTTGCCTAAGATGGGTTATGTGCCAAAGAAATTGATTTTTGGTGATGGTTATCTTGGCTCGCCGGAATTCGCACCCTTTGATAAAATATTAGTAACTGCCGGAGCTCCATTCGTTCCTAAGGCACTCTTAACTCAGTTGAAAATAGGAGGGAAGTTAGTGATACCAGTTGGGAAGGGAATTCAAGTGATGACGGTGTTTGAGCGAAAGGGTGAAAAAAAATTTGAAAAACATGAATATGGTGATTTCCGATTCGTTCCTCTCTTAAAGGATAGTAATAAGTAAAAGAGAAAAGGGAAAAGAGATGTCTTGTCCTGAAATAGGTTTTTTCTTTATTATTTTCAATATGTAGAATAACGAAAATAACAACAATTTAGCGAAATCAAATTTAAAAGTGATCTGCGAGAAATAGAAAAAATCAAACCGCCTTCAAACTCAAATCCATATTATAAACAGAATGCGTAAGTGCTCCGGATGAAATATAATCGACTCCACAATCTGCATATGCGCGTATAGTTTCTAATGTGATGCCACCGGAGGATTCAGTTTGACAATAATCACCAATTAAGACTACAGCTTTTTTAGTATCCTCAAAATTGAAATTATCAATAAGAATTCTGTAGACCCCTTCATTTTCCAAGATCTCTGCTATTTCTGAAAGGCTTCTCGCTTCAACAATAATTTTCAAGTCTAAATTATTATCAACCAAATATTTTTTCGTTTTTTGGATGGCCTCAGTAACGCCTCCTGCAAAATCAATATGATTATCTTTCAGCATGATCATATCATACAATGCAAATCTATGATTCTTGCCCCCTCCGATTTTTACTGCCCATTTTTCAATCGCCCGAATTCCGGGGGTTGTTTTCCTCGTGTCGAGTATTTTGGTTTTAGACCCATCCAAGAGATTTACAAATTTCTTAGTTTTCGTTGCAATTGCACTCATTCTCTGCATAGAATTCAGAACCAATCTTTCCGCCTTTAAAATAGATTGGGAGCTCCCCGAAATATAGAATACGATATCACCTATCTTAACGAGCTCACCGTCATTAATTAATATATCAACCTGTAAATTTGGATCGACCTCATCAAAGATCATTTTCGCAAATTCAACACCGGCAATAATGCCATTTTCTTTCACTATTAGTTTAGCTTTGCCTTGAGCGTCAGATGGAATACAGGCTAGTGAACTATGATCGCCATCACCGACATCTTCTCTTACAGCATTTTTAATAGTGATTTCCAACTCTCTTTGAAATTGAGCGCTACTTATCATAATCTTAAAATTCAAATATGAACACAAAAATAACTTTTTTATTAGTGAAACTCAACCGATAGTTATATGTTTTTTAGGAGTTTTTAAAAGGAACTCAAAAATGTAAGTTGACCCCCCATTGTCGGTTTATCTGCTGAATGACATGACGGTGGCAGGCCTATCCGACTAAAGTCTTTAAGGTAGGCTTACGTCGAGGCAGTTTATTTTATCAAGCTCGAATTGGTGTCATTTTTTTCATTGTAAGACTTTTTTAAAAAATTGAGAACGTAGAAAATTATAACAGAAATAAATATTTGTTAATTTTACTAAAAAAATAAATGAAGATCAAACTTCTTGCTATTGGAAAAACAGATGATAAAAACTTACAGGCACTGATTCAGATTTATCAACAACGGTTAAGGCATTATATCAATTTTGAGTTAGTTATTATACCGGAGCTCAAAAATTCTAAAAATCTATCAGAGAACCAGCAGAAGGAAAAGGAAGGAGATCTGTTATTAAAAGAAATACGATCTACAGATCAGTTGATCTTATTAGATGAAAAAGGTCAAGAATTTCGATCGATAGAATTTTCGAGATTCTTACAAAAGAAAATGAATTCAGGGATCAAACATCTCGTTTTTGTAATAGGAGGGCCATATGGTTTTTCTGATAAAATATATCGAAAAGCAAATGGAAAAGTGTCGTTTTCAAAAATGACCTTCTCCCACCAAATGATACGCTTATTTGTGGTAGAACAGATCTACAGGGCTTTCACCATATTAAAAAATGAACCTTATCACCATGAGTAAAAAAACAGTAAATTACATATGACAGGTTTTTTTGCAATCTTAGATGATATTGCTGCCTTAATGGATGATGTATCGATAATGGCAAAAGTGGCTGCCAGGAAAACAGCAGGCGTGCTGGGAGATGATCTGGCTGTGGGAGCTGAGAAAGCGTCCAGTTTTAGGGCTTCACGAGAATTACCGGTACTTTGGACAATTACAAAAGCTTCATTTTTAAATAAGTTGATCATTCTGCCATTTGCCTTTCTACTAACAGCTTTCGCTCCCCGGTTTATTGTTCCAATATTACTTTTAGGTGGTGTTTACCTTAGTTTTGAAGGTGTAGAAAAAATCATACATACAATTCGTCATAGCGAGAAAAAACATGTAGAAGTTAATGAATATAACAATGAAGAAGAAATTCTTAAACTTGAAAAAGCCAAGATAAAATCAACCGTTATAACTGATTTTATTCTTTCAGTGGAGATTATTATGATTGCATTAGGTACCGTAATGGATGAGTCTCTTATAAATCAAATTATTGTAGTAACCATTATTGCCATTGCTGCAACTGTTGGAGTTTATGGTATTGTAGCATTGATGGTTCGTATGGATGATGCCGGACTGAAATTGATTAATACTGCCAGGAATAAAAATAAATTTGTTAAATCTGCCCTGGTGGTTACAGGCAAAGGTCTTGTTTGGACCCTGCCAAAACTAATTCAACTGCTAGCCGTTGTAGGAACACTGGCTATGTTGCTTGTAGGAGGAGGTATGTTTGTTCATAATATTCATCAAATTCATGAATTTTTTCATTCTTTGCCTGTTGTTATTACTGAACTTCTAATGGGATTAATTGTTGGATCGTTTACTTATTTAATAATACAGGTTCTTAAAAAAGTAAAAACTAAGTATGCTTAATAAACTAAATTCGACCTAAATATTTTTCGCAGGTTGCAACTATGTCATCTAAAATAATTTGGATAGTTATAAGCTAATTTTGCCTTATATTTGGTTGTCTTATAAAATATATTGATAAATGAATAGAGATCAATTGCTCCGTAAATTCAAAAATGAGCAAGATAAAATTTGGGATATAATAGTGATAGGTGGTGGTGCCACAGGTTTAGGTACTGCTCTGGACGGATGTACAAGAGGATATAAAACACTATTATTGGAACAATCAGATTTTGCAAAAGGTACTTCTAGCAGAAGTACGAAACTGGTGCATGGTGGAGTTAGGTATTTGGCTCAAGGCGATATTTCATTGGTTTTAGAAGCATTGCACGAAAGAGGATTACTAAGACAAAACGCACCACATTTAGTTAAAAATCAAAAATTTATTATTCCGAATTATACTTGGTGGTCAGGTCCGTTTTTTACAGTGGGAATGAAGGTTTACGATATGATGTCAGGGAAATTAGGCTTGGGATCTTCTGAAAGAATTTCAAAAGAGGAAACGCTTAAAGCCATTCCAAATTTAGATGAAACAGATTTAATTGGTGGGGTTATTTATTATGACGGGCAGTTTGACGACTCAAGGCTTGCCATAAATATTGCCCAGACAATAGTTGAAAACGATGGTGTTGCACTAAATTATTTTAAAGTATCAAATTTACTTAAAGATAAAGAGGGATTGGTATGTGGTGTTAGAGCAAAAGATATGGAAAGCGGAGAAGAGTTTGAGATAAAAAGTAAATCGGTTGTTAATGCGACAGGCGTTTTTGCTGATGACATCTTAAAAATGAATGATCCACAAGCAAAAAAAATGATTAGACCAAGTCAGGGTGTTCACATTATTTTAGACAGGTCTTTTTTAGAAGGTGATGCCGCAATTATGATTCCGAAAACTTCTGATGGTCGTGTTTTATTCGCCGTACCCTGGCATAAAAAAGTTATTTTAGGGACAACGGATACACCCATTGAAGAGCACAGTCTAGAACCAAAGGCCCTGGATGAAGAAATTGATTTTATTTTAAATACTGCGGCGCAATACTTGAAAAAAGATCCATCAAAAAAAGATGTTTTAAGTGTTTTTGCGGGATTAAGACCATTGGCCGCACCTGAGGATGATGAAGGCAAAGAAACTAAAGAACTATCAAGGGGTCATAAGTTAATTGTATCCTTATCAGGACTGGTAACAATAACAGGGGGTAAATGGACTACATACCGTAAAATGGCCGAAGATACTATAGACAAGGCTATTTTAATTGCCGGGCTTGATTTTAAAAAATGTGTTACCAAAAATATGCCAATTCACGGATATGTAAAACAGACAAATTATGCAGATCATATGTATGTTTATGGCTCAGACAGGATGAAATTATTGAAATTGATCAGTCAAAATCCTGAGTTAAGCGGGAAACTTCACGATAATTTACCATTTTTAAAAGGAGAAGTCCTTTGGGCTGTACGTCATGAAATGGCAAGAAATGTAGATGATGTATTGGCAAGACGTGTACGTGCATTATTTTTAGATGCCAGAGCGAGTATAGCTATGGCAAAAGAGGTTGCCATTATTATCGCAAAAGAATTAGGTTATAATAAAAAATGGATTAAGAATCAGGTTAAAGAATATACAGCTTTAGCAAAATCTTATTTATTGGAATAAAGTTAGCATACTTTATGGGATAGTGTGTCTTTTGCAAGGGCAATGATGTTTTATTCCCAAAATCTAACAACTCTTTGAATCATCCAAAAGGCCGCCAGTGAACCGATGGCATAGGCAGGAACTTTCTTTATAAAAACAGGCCAGTCTTTTTTTAAACAATAATAATTTCATAATAACTAAAACCACCAATACAAAAGCAATTTGCCCAAGTTCAACACCTATATTGAAAAAGGCTAAGGCCAAAGGGATTTCCTGTTGTGGTAAGCCAATATTTGCCAGAGCACCTGCAAATCCAAATCCATGTAATAATCCAAAAGTGAAAGCCACTAACCATGGTTTCTGACTGGTCAATGTCTGTTTCCCGTTGAGGTTTTTTACTATTTCAACCGCAAGAAAAACAATACTCAAGGCGATCACAGCTTCTACAGGTGGTGTCGGAAAATCAACAATACCTAAAGCTGCCAAGGATAAAGTAACGCTATGAGCAATGGTAAATGCCGTGATGGTTTTCAAAATTCTCCATTTCCCTTTGGTTATCATAATTAAGGCCAGTACAAAAAGTAAATGATCAATACCCAGTAATATATGTTCAATTCCTAATTTAGCATAGGTTTTGATTACATCCATTTTAGTGGTTTCACCAGGAATAACGCTTGAATCTCTATCCGGCTGTAACATAAAAGTTACTTTTTCTCCATTTAAATAAGTAACATTTACCAAAACATCGATAAGGGTTTTATTTAATCCATCGATAGTAAGTATTTTCCCTTGTAAGGCTTCCTTTGAACTTAATTTATAGCTATAGATCACCGAACCCGGTACTTGATTTGGAATTTTCAAAATCTCTATGGTAAAGAAAGGCGGAAAAACGGGTTTTATTTTTGGAACCGCATCTCCCATACTTGGGACCTTCCAATAAACCTCATAGGAAGTTTCACCCGTTTGAATGATCTGCAAATACGCCGGACGAATTTCGTGTGCCCAACCGCTTAAAGTGAACAATATACATATAGAAAAGATAAAATATTTCATTTAAATATTGAGTTATTCAATTATGCGGTTATACAGTTGTTCGGTTATACGGTTATACGGTTATGCAGTTATTCAGTTTTTGGTTGTCCTTTTCAGTATTCAGTTTTTTTTATTAAGTAATATTTTTAATATTCCATTAACTCATTAACTCATTAACTCAATAATTCATTCATTCATTTCTCTCTTTAAATATTCAACAAATTCCGGATCAAAATCTTCAGATCTTATAGTTATTTCAACGTCGTATTTTTTTTTCAATTCCTTATAGATCAGATCGTTTATTTCTTTTTGATGGTCATATTCATAATCTCTGATGATATCATTTTTTATTTCATTAATATCGGGTAGATGAGGCTCTGTTCTTTTCGTGATATACACCAAATGGACCCCAAAACCCGATGGTATTGGGCCAGTCCATTTATTGATTTCTTCATCCAGCAAAGCTTCTGGAAATTTTAAACCCAGTTGTAAAGCCAATTCATTTGAACTGACTTCATCAAAATAGTATGAGATGGGTAATTGATCTCCCCAATTTTTCATTTCATCAAAAGTTGCATCAGGAAATTGCGCCAGTGTTTCAGCCGCTTCGTTATAAATATTTTTTCGCCTATCGGGACTGAATATTATTTGATATAATGAATAGGTATAAGGCGTAAGGTATTTATCTGAATGATCTTTATAATATTGTATTAATTCTTCTTCTGTCGGTTCTCGGAGAGAAGCAATATCGTTAGATAAGAATTTCATTTTTTGAGCCAATCTTCTTTTAATGATCTCATCATTATGATCCAAATTCATTTTTAAAGCCTCCTGATAAAAAATTTCCTGTTTTACTTTTAATTTTATCAAATTTTGCAATTCTTTTTCGGTAGGAGGTCTTTTCCACTGCATCTCCCAACTCGCGATGATATTATTTACATCGAAATCATTGATCAGGATTGTATTCTTTGAATTGGTTTTATCGTTAACCAATCCATAAAGAATGAATAATGCAATTCCCAAGAGTATAAAATGAAAAAATGGTTCTTTAAGTATTTTCTGCATTTAGTTTATTTATAGTCATCTGATGACTAACTTCACAAAGTTAATAGTCATATGATGACTTAAAGATACTATTACTTCGGACTATACCATATAGGAGAAGTATACCCTCTTTCTGTTTGAGTTAAAGGTATATCTTTACTCAATTCTGCACCATATCTCAATTTATCGTATAAGGTCCACCTGGGGGTTGGTATTTCGATAACTCTTACATAATAAAATGCTTCAAGTGATGGATCAAAATCAGTATCTGTCCAAACTGCTTTTAATTCCGTTGCTCCAATAGAGTTATCCCAGGTACCGTCCTTTAGATTAACAGAATTACCTACAGAAGGCACTTTGCCATTTGCATCTATTTTTCTGCCGCCGCTCCATTTAATATCATAAACTTTTTCTTCTAAAGAACCATCTGCATTTGCCCAGCCTTTTACTATTTGAATTCTGTCTAAACTTCCATTTTCTGGATCCATG
>PVMS01152878.1_pt1 | contig 15785 bp, 15 predicted proteins | sample 1853461 | NCBI WGS metagenome assembly PVMS01 (sample SAMN08582032, study PRJNA380276) | Marine sediment metagenome, whole genome shotgun sequencing project. | isolation source: ocean sediment barecode stripped | collected 2017 | reverse complement strand
GACACGCAGGCTAGGTCATGACCCTCGACGTTTAGTTCCAACAAAAACTTTTACTGGCGCCTATGTTATTTCTAAAGGTGATAAACAAATTCACTTATCAAATCATTCAAACTACCATTCAAGCGAAGGCGATCTGTTCGTTTCAATCCCAGAAGACAAGTTTTTAATGGTTATTGATGTGTTGGCTCCTGGTTATGTCCCTTTTAAAGATTTGGACTTAAGTAGTAATGTACATGCCTATTTAAATGTATTCGACCAAATACTTGCATACGATTTTGATGTGTTTATTGGGGGTCATCTTACTTCAATTGGAAATAGAAAAGATGTAGAAATAGCTCAAGAATATGCTAAAGATGTTTATGAAACTGTCAAGAAAGTACATGCAAATACCAATTTATTTGCAAGTATGGGTGCCACAGCCAAGATTGCCGGATGGAATAATAAATACTTGCTTTTTGATACTTTTTTAAATGAAGTGATCGATGAAAGTACAAAAGAATTAGAATCACGTTGGTCCGACAGACTGGCTGGAGTTGATGTATTTACCAGAAGTCATGCAGCTGCCATGTTAAAATATGTACGTTGGGATGATTAATTATCTTGAGGAAATAATTTAGTACTTCCAACATCACTGAATATAAAAATAGCAGAATAAGTGTCGACCACAAAGGCTGGCTCTTTTCTGCTATCTTTGTTAATACCCTCAAAGAAAACCGAAGTGTTATTGTCGCATTTTATTTAATAACAGTTGTAAGTCAAAAAATGGAAGATCATAAACATGAACATCATCATCATGAAAAAGAACCATCACAATCAAAATTAGCATTCAGTGCAACTCTACATTGCCTATTAGGTTGTGGAATTGGGAAGTAGTAGGGATAATAATAGGTACAGCTTTGGTAATGTCTAATGTGAACACATTGATATTGGCTGTTTCTTTAGGCTTTGTATTTGGTTTTATTCTTGGAATGAGACCGCTTCTTAAGGCAGGTTTTAATTTTAAAAAAGCTTTTAAAACTGTATTTATTGCGGAAGGATTGAGTATAGTAACCATGGAAACCGCAGAGGTATTAGTAGAGGTTTATACTCCTGGAGTAATGGAAGCTGGATTGACTAGTTGGCTCTTTTGGGCAGGAATGCTTTTAGCGTTAACAGCTGGGTTCATTGTTGCATATCCTGTAAATTAAATTTGATAGGTAAAGGAGTAAGGCATCATCATTAATTATATACTAATTTGATACTTAAACATCATACTATAAATCTATTCGAAAAAAAAGTTTTCGAAACAGCCATTGTGAGTCCTCCTTTTACAAGTATCAATAAGCTTGATAATGAGGCCTGTTTCTTATATGTATTGGAAGGCGGTAACGATCATTATTCCGAAGAAGGGCATATAAAATACGATAAGGACGAAGGTGTCTTAATGAAGTGCGGCAATTTTATGTTCAATGTGCATCCTGATAAAGATACCGGAAGAGGTGGATTCGTTGCCATTCATTTTTATCCTGAAGTGTTGAAGAAGATCTATGAAAATGACATCCCCGAGTTTCTAAAGAATAAGAAAAAACTTCCTTTTCAAACGAACATGGCGCTTTTAAAATCCAGTGCATTGATCAAAAAGTACATTGAAGGCTTGCTATTCTATTTTGAAAATCCATCGATAGTCACTGAAGAATTAATGGTGTTAAAATTCAAAGAGATAATTCTTTTACTTCTAAGTACTGAAGACGCGCCGGCTGTAATTGAAATAATGCACAATCTTTTTTCACCCAGATCCTTTTCATTCAAGGAAATTATCGAAGCGCATATTTTTTTCACCGATCAGTATAACCGACCTTGCACAAATTACCAACAGCAGTCTTGCTTCCTTTAAGCGTGAATTCAAAAAGATCTATCAGGATAGTCCTGCCAACTACATTAAAAATAAGAGGCTGGATAAAGCTGCCGAACTATTGATCGTTTCAACTATTCCTATCAGCTCCATAGCCTATGATTGTCTTTTCAATGATATAGCACACTTCTCAAGTTCATTTAAGGCAAAATACAATCGCACTCCTTCTCAATATCGCTTGAGCCAATAACACAAGTAATTGAGCCAATTCTAAAACGTAATTGCTTCACTATAAAATAGTTTTGCATTGTAATCATTAAGAAAACGAAAGTGAAGATTAAAATAATAACATCTTTCTTTCTAACTAAAATAATTCTAAAACAATGTAAAACCTAAAAAATGGAAAAAATGAAAACAAAAATTTTAGTAACGGCAGCAAACGGACACACAGGACTTCCTGCTGCAAAAGAATTGTTGAATCTTGGATTTGACGTGAGAGCTATGGTTCGAAACCCTAAAGGAAAAGGAGCTGTAGAGTTAAATAAATTGGGAGCCGAAATTTTTATCGGCGACATGAACTACGTGAGAGATTATCGCGAAGCACTTAAAGGAGTACAGAGAGCATATTTCTGTTCGCCATTTGGAAAAAATACCTTATTTCAAACGGTTGCTTTTGTAACAGCGGCCGAAGAAGCTCAACTAGAACATGTGGTTTATATAACGGAATGGCTTGTTTCACAGGATCATCCTGCTATGAACACAAAAGAGCACTGGTTGTCTGCAGAAGTAATAAAAATGCATAAAACTGTAAAATACACTTTCGTTAACCCGGGACTTTTTGAATTTATCAATTATTTCACTATCGAAACAGCAGCACAATTAGGTCTAATGCCTACAACAATTAAAGGCGCAGCCAATTCTACTAATGTAGGTCTCAATCCTTTTCCATCAGACTCTGATACAGGTAAAGTCGTGGCGCACATTTTAAAAGATCCAGCGAAACATACGGGAAAAACGTATCGTCCTACAGGTCCAAAATCACTTTCTCCTTTAGACATAGCCGAAGTTCTTGGTAAAATTTTTAAAAGAAAAGTGAAAATAATGGAAATATCAGAAAATATGTTGTTAAAATCAATGAAACAAATGGGATTTTCCATGTTTGATATGGCTAATGTAAAATACTATATACATGAATTAGATAAAGGAGTTTTTGCTGTTAATGGTGTAACAACTGTTGTAAAAGACATTACTGGTAAAGATCCAGAGGATTTTGAAACAATGGCCAGAAAAGCACTCGCTAATATGCCAGAAGCTAAAAAATCATTCATAAACACCCTGAAGGCAATTCGCAATTTTGTTGCAATGTTACTAACGAGTGTACCAAAGCTTGATAAGTATGAAGCAGAACAAGAATTTCCTCAATTTAAAAATGGTTTTAATTATGTTCAAGACAATAAAGAGTGGTTGAGAATTCATGAAAATCAATTGAATAAATGATCAAAAACGCTAATTTTCTGTTAAATGTAAAATATATGTTGTATATACAACATTTAATTCTTATGTTGGCCTCATGAAATATAACTTGGATCAATGCGTAGGAAATAAACTAAGACGACTATCAAGAATAGTAGATGGTCATTATAGATCAAGACTTAAGGATTTTAATATTACAGAAAATCAAATGACCTTGTTATTCGTCCTTCATTCAGTAGGAAAAGTTGATCAGGGTGTTTTAGGCAAAGAGCTGGTTTTGGAACGCTCATCTATTAGTAGAAATATAAATGTACTTCAAAGAAATGGATATGTTGCAAAAAACGCTAAGTATAGACCACAAGTTTATCTTACACAAAAGGGTGTTGATCTTGTAAAGCAATTAATTCCATTATGGGAGAGCGTTATGGATCATATCGTTTTGGAAATAGGAGAAGATGGGGTAGATATGATTAACGATTTAGAAAAAAAATTAAGTTAAAAAAATTTAACAGCAATGTTGTATATGCAACTTATAAAAATTAATACAATTAAAAACTAATAAAAAAACAAATTATGAAACCACAAATTTTAATTACCGGAGCAACCGGTACAACAAGCCAGTACGCCATTCAGCATTTGGTTGAAAATGACGTCAAAGTACGGGCTATGGTCAGAGCCATAGACGAAAGAAGTAAACAACTTGAAAACATGGGAGTTGAAATCGTTCAAGGCGATTTCTTAAATTTGGATTCTTTAAGATTTGCATTAGAGGGTATTAAAAGAGCCTATTTTTTATATCCTTTTATGGATCATTTACCAAAAGCAGCAGCCTATTTTGCAAAGGCGGCCAAGGAAGCCGGAGTAGAACTTGTCATTTCAATGTCACAAATGAATGTTCATGAAGGAACAAAAAGCCCTGCTTCACAAAACCATTTGATAGCAGAAGATATACTTGATTGGGCTGATATTGGAGCAGTGCATATTAGACCCGCTTTGTTTGCATGGAATTATTTAGGGATGGCTGCACCTACAGTTGCTACAGAACAAAAGTTCTACTTTCCTAACGAAGAAGCAAAGTATTCTATAGTTCATCCACAAGATATAGGTGAAGTGGTGGCAGAAATTCTCATAGACAACAACATAGAACAACATATCGGCAAAAAATATGATCTGTCGGGGAGTATAATTTACAATGGTGATGACGTAGCAAATGAAATTGGCCAATTGTTAGGTCAGAAGATCGAGTATGTTCCCATTCCGGTGGATATGTGGATCGATTTTATAAAAGATCTTCCAACTGTAAATGAATTTTTGGCGAATCACTTAAGGGAATTCAGCAAAGATATAGCAGCAGGTAAATTTAATAAAACTACCGATGTTGTGAAAAATATCACAGGACATGAACCAAGAACCTTTAAACAATATATTGAGGAAAATATTGAAGTATTTGAAAAATAGTAAAACATAAATCATAAAAAATTATGTATTTTCTTTGTATATGTTAGATAGCTAACATTTTTTTGACAATTGATAGGATACTTTTGGATTAATTATGAATTTAAAATTCTTATTATGAAAAAAAACTTATCACTTATTTTATTCTCAACCCTTTTATTAATAATGACTGGTTGTTCAGTTGAAGAAACTAATGATGCAACTTTGTTAGAAGAAAGTAATTGATCGCTTATCGACCAATTATCAAATCTTTCATCTGCAAAAGGAAATTTGCCTCAACCAACAATATGGGCAGATTGTGAAAAATATTCAGGAATTGTTGTTCCGGCAACATTTAAACCTAATAGTCAAGCATTCGATGAATTGTATGCAATGCCAGACGCAGTGTTTAGTGACGGTGTTCCACTAATTTCAGATTCTAAACCTGGAGATCAGGACTACAATGGAGGGCGATGGCATTTAAATGTTTTAAAAGAAGGTGTAGATCCGGCTATATATGCAAATGCATGTCAGGAGGAGGACCTTGATCCATCAGATTTTGATTCGACTAGTACCTATTTCGGTTGCCCTCTAAGGCCATTTAAAAATTAATCATTCTATATGCCTTATTTAAACCCAAGACCTACATGAAAATGCAGGTCTTTTTTTTGCTATGACTCTACTGCAATTTAATCCGAGCCATTACTGACAATAGCTGTTGCTATTATTTCTGTAGAATATGCATTCGGTTCGAGCTTATTATTAAGTCTGTTAACAAGAAGTTTGACAGAGCTCTTCCCGATTTTCTCAGCATTTTGATTAATTGTAGTCAATTTTGGGACAGATAAATTTGAAATGGCTTCATCTGCAAAACCGATTACAGAAAGACTTTTAGGAATATTTATTCCCAAATTAGTAGCCACACCAATAGTCATAGTGCCCGAAATGTTGTCGGCAGCTACAATACCATCAATATCCGGGTGATTTAAAAGAAATGTTCTTATCTGATCTTGAGCATCCTGATCTTTATCAATTTTTAGAATTAAAAACTCGTTAAAGCTTTCAAATTTCTTTAGGATTGCATTTTTATAGCCTTTTGTTCTTAATTTCCCAACATTCAAATCATGAATGGTACTTATAAAAGCTATTTTTTTTCTTCCTTTTTTAATAAGATTATTCACAGCCTTATTCGACGCTTCAAAATCATCAATAATAACCTTATCACAATTTATATTTTCATGTACGCGGTCAAACATCACAATTGGAATATCCCTTTTCTGTGTAGCCTCAAAATGATTAAAATCGGCGATCAATTGCGTTTCTTCCGAAATGGCTAAGATAAACCCATCAACACTGCCATTTGAGAGTAATTGAAGACTTTCCTTTTCTTTTTGAAAAGACTCATTAGACATGCCTATAATGATATTATAGCCCAATTGTGTAGCTTCTTCCTGAATACCAAATAACACTTTAGCGAAGAATCTGTTTAAAATATTTGGTATGATTACACCGATGGTTTTGGTATGATTATTTTTTAAACTCAGCGCAATCCTATTGGGCTGATAATTATAATATTCGGCTAATGATTTGATACGATTAGCAGTTCCTATACTGATCTCTGAACTGTCATTAAGTGCCTTGGATACAGTTGAAACAGAGACTTCCAATTTCTGAGCTAAATCCTTTAAAGTTATCATCTTAATTTCAAATTAGGGTGGCATTAAATTTATAAAAAAAAGTGTATTTATAAAAATAAACACACTCTTAAAAACTAACTAATTTAAACTTACTATTAACTCTTACTTTTTTATAAGTTTTATGCTATTAATCCTGTTAGTTGTATTTATCCTTGCCAAATGTAAGCCTTTAGATAAACCGAAAGCCTCTATAATTGCTTCGTTTGAATTTGGGTTTATGGTTAAAATTTGTAATACTAAGAAATCATATTGATTTGTTATTCGTAAATATACTCCTAAAGTTTTAGTTAATACTTAATACTTACCGCTTCAAAAAACACACAATGCAATAAAAATAAAATAATATTGCTATTTTATCATGACTAACTTGGACGTACCTATTAATAAAGATACCACCACCACTTGAAAAAGTTTATGGATCACCTCAGTAAACATTTCTAGGTCAACACAATTTCCAATAGTAAATTTAAATTGCCATGCTATTTCATCTAATGGTAAAGTAATAGACCAAATTCCTCCTCCCATATCAGTCATTGGAGTGCAATTGCCGCAGCAACCATTGAAAGTACCATTTAGTGTTACTCCTGGGGAAAGATCTCCACCATAACCCTTCCCACATTAAATGTGATATTGTTTTGAGCTGACATTAATACACCTGAAAGCATACATAGTAATAAAGTAATTTTTTTCATGATTGTATTATTTTAGATATTATTTGTAAATTTTTACATAATCAATTATGAATTCTTGCGGAAAAATAGTATCATCAACATCAGGACCTCCGAAATTTCCCCCTATCGCCAAATTAATAAGCATATAAAAAGGTTTGTTAAACGGCCAGGTCTTTTGAGTTTTTTCTACTGGTGAAAAACTATATGCGAGATCATTATCAATATAAAATTCAATTTTATCTTCGGTCCAAGTCGTTTTATAAATATGAAATCCTTTTTCTATGTTCTCATTAATGGTTTTCTTGGAGTTAAGCGTATTTCCATAACTATCTGGTGTATGTAAAGAAGTATAAATAGTATTTGGTTCTTTGCCTATATATTCCATAATATCAATTTCTCCACAGCCAGGCCATGCATTGGTGTCTATATCATTGCCTAACATCCAAATGGCTGGCCATAATCCATGACCCTCTGCTAATTTTGCTTTAACCTCTATAGTGCCATATTGAAATTCTACTTTCTCCTTGGTTGTTATTCTTCCAGACCTATAATTTATGGAATCATTTGTAGCTGTAATAATTAAATAGCCATCTTTTAAATTTATATTCTCTTTCGTATAGATTTGACGTTCATTGTTTCCCCAACCACATAAGTTTGGACATCCATCACCTAAATCATAATTCCAATACGAAGCATTTAATTCTTCGCTATTAAAATGGTCTTCAAAAATGATTTCTTTTGAATCCTGACATGAAGCGAAAACTGAAACCCCAAATAGTACGTAAGAAAGATTTTTTATCATTTTAATTCAAACTCTTTTTCTAATACAGTTTTAGAACTTCCTCCCACAAAAACCTTAAAATCTCCCGGTTCAACAACAAAATCACCATTATTTGAAAAGAATCCTAACTCCTTATGAGTTAGTTTGAATTCAATGGATTTTGTTTCGTTTGGATCTAATTCAATTAGTTGAAAACCTTTTAATTCCTTAACCGGACGCGTTACGCTTGCATATAGATCATGAATATATAACTGAACAACTTCCTTTCCTTTTACTTTCCCTGTATTTGTAAGATCAACAGTAACATTCACTTCACCATCTAAAGTATTTACCTTAAGATTGGCATATTTAAATGAAGTATAGCTTAAGCCATGCCCAAATACGTACAGGGGACTATTACTTTCATCAATATAATGTGACCAAAATACTATATCTTCATCGGGAAGAACAGGGCGACCAGTATTTTTATAATTATAATATATGGGAACTTGGCCAACATGTCTTGGGAAGGTCATTGGTAATTTACCACTAGGATTATAATCGCCATATAAAACCTGGGCAATTGCATTTCCACTTTGAGTTCCCAATTGCCAGGCTTCAACAATAGCCGGAATGTTTTCATCTGCCCAGTTTATAGTTAATGGCCTTCCATTATTTAATACGAGTACAATATTTTTATTTACTTTAAAGATGGCTTCTAATAATTCTTGCTGAACTCCAGGTAAGCCAAGTTCTGTTCTGCTTCTACCTTCTCCACTTTGAAAGCCATGTTCTCCCAAGACCATAACAACGACATCAGCATTACTGGCTGCAGAAATCGCCTTACCGAAATCACTTTTATCCGAAGAATTGATCTTTACTTCAAAGGCAAATTCGGTTTTACCAATGGAAACATCAGCACCTTTTGAATAAGTCAATGAATTCCCTTTATAGTGTTGCATACCTTCTAATACAGAAACAGCGGTGTTATCGTCTGCTCCTATTCGCCAGCTCCCTAATGGACTGGTTTTATCTGAAGCTAAGGCACCAATTAATGCTATTTTTTGTCCTTCCTTTTTAAGAGGTAATATGTTATTTTCATTTTTTAGAAGTACAATCGATTTTTTAGCCATATCTAATGAAGCCTCATGAATCTCTTTGCTACCAGTAACTTCTTTTTCACGTTCTACGTTGCAATATTTATATGGATCATCGAATAATCCAAGTTCATATTTTACACGTAATATTCTTTTTGCTGCATCATCTATTAATATCTTGTCTACTTTACCTTCTCTTACTAAATTGGCTAATTCTTCGACATAGCCATAAGATTCCATATCCATATCTGAGCCAGCAATGACCGATAATTCAGCAGCTTGTTTTAGATCTTTAGCGTGCCCATGAGCTATCATTTCTAGCATTGACCCCCAATCTGAGACAATAAAACCATCAAATTTCCATTGTTCTTTTAATATATCTCGTTGTAAATAGGCATTGCCAGTTGCCGGAATACCATTAAGTTCATTAAAGGAATTCATAAAAGTTCTTACTCCAGCATCGGTCGCCGCTTTAAATGGAGGGAAAATAATATTGTTTAATGTTGAAGTACCAATATCTACTGTATTGTAATCTCTTCCTCCTTCTGCAAAGCCATAACCGGCAAAATGTTTGGCACATGCAGCAATAGTATTGTATGAAGATAAATCATTTCCTTGAAAGCCTGTTACTCTTGCTTCTGCAATCCTGCATCCTAAAAATGGATCTTCACCGGCACCTTCCATAACGCGCCCCCAACGAGCATCTCTGGAAATATCTACCATTGGCGCAAAGGTCCAGTTTATTCCAGCTGCTGCAGCTTCCTTTGCAGCCATTTCTGAAGATTTTTTTATCGCTTCTAAATCCCAACTGGCAGATTCAGCCAACGGAATTGGGCTTAAGGTTTTATAGCCATGAATGACATCGAAACCAATAATGAGAGGAATGCCTAGTCTGGTTTCTTCTACAGCAATTTTTTGCACCGCCATAACGTCCTTAACACCTCTGACATTAAGCATAGAACCGACATAGCCTTTTCTTAAATGCTCATATTTTTTTGACGCATTACCATCTTTAGGCGCTGGACCTGTTACGTCCCAAAACCCGTTATATTGGTTCATTTGACCTATTTTTTCTTCTAAGGTCATTTGAGCAAGAAGAGTGTTTACCTTGTCTTCAATTAAACTCGATTTTGTGGGGTTATCTGAATTCATTTCGAAACCAGGTCTGTTAGTTTCGTTACACGAAACTAACAGACTAATAATCAAAATAAAAAAATTGCTTTTTCTCATGTTATTGATATACTTTTATATAATCTATCTCAAAGGTTGATTCTGCAAATCCCAGATATATTCTATTACACCACCAAAGGAACCTCCCATGACTACATTTAAAATAAAAAAGAAATCATGGTTAAATGATACACTATCATCATTAGCAAACTTATGGAACATTTCTCCATCAACAAAAAAATTAATTGTATCGGCATCCCATTCAATTTCATAGGTATGGAATTCTGATGATACGTTAAAGATAGTTGTTGTATTACCAATTCCATTTCCCCCTGAATTTCCTATTAAGAAAAATAAATATATACCGCTATAACTATGGCACAAATAGTTAATCCGGCTGTTTTAACATACTTCCATTGTGTTATATCAACTTGTTTGGTATATTCCTGGACATAAGGCTCAGACCTTGGTTTTAATTTACCAATGGCCAACATAATCAAAATGTTAGCTACAAATAAAATTGCCATGACATGTAAAAAATGAGGATATGCTTTGGCTTCTACCAAAGCCAATACAGCTTCATCAGTTATACCAGACTCTTTGGCAGTTTCAAGAGCTTTATTAACAAAATAGGGTTGCAGAAAAAATTGGCTTATAATATATAACACAGATCCGGAAACCACGCCAATTTTAGCGGCAATAGCAGGAACTCTTTTTGTGGCGTATCCAACAATTATAATTGTTAAAATAGGAATGCTATAAATACCATTTACTTCCTGTAAATAGGCAAATAAACTGCCGGCATTGGCTATAAAAGGGGCGATGAACATTGCAAAAATGGCCAGAATTATCCCGAATAATTTGCCGTATTTGACGACTGTTCTCTCATCAGCTTCGTTATTAATATGTTGTTTATAAATGTCTAAACCGAAAAGAGTGACAGAACTATTAAGTACGCTATTGAATGAACTCAATATTGCACCAAAAAGAACCGCGGCAAAAAAACCAAGTAGTGAGGGGGGCAATACTTTATTGACCAACATTGGATAGGCTTGATCTGCATTTTCAAGATTGCCTTCGAATAAGTGATAGGCAATAATGCCTGGAATTACCACTATTATTGGTCCTAGTATTTTTATAAATGAGCCTAAAATCAATCCTTTTTGTCCCTCTTTTAAATTTTTTGCGGCTAAAGCGCGTTGAATAATTTGTTGATTTGTTCCCCAATAAAATAACTGCACAAGCATCATTCCGGTAAAAATTGTTGCAATTGGAATTGAACTTGTTGGGCCACCAATAGAATTAAACTTTTCAGGATTTTCTGTCGTCAAAATTGAGATGCCGTCCAAAACACTCCCATCGCCTATGGCCATTAAACCAAAAACGGGGATTAATAAACCTCCGGTTAACAGTCCAATGGCATTTATTGAATCAGATACCGCAACTGCCTTTAAACCTCCAAATACGGCATAGATAGAACCGATAATCCCAATGCCCCAAACAGAAATCCATAAAGCCTGTGTTTCAGACACATTTAACATTTCCGGAAGGTTGAACATGCCACTTATTGCAACAGATCCGGAATAGAGAATAATTGGTAAAAGCACTACAACATAGCCCGTTAGAAATAAAGCTGATGTAATGGTTTTGGTTGAAACATCAAATCGTCTTGATAAAAACTGCGGTACAGTTGTTAATCCACCTTTTAAGTACCTTGGCAATAAGAAAATGGCTGTTACTACCATGGCAATCGCTGCTAAAGTTTCCCAAGCCATAACAAGCAATCCCTCGGTATAGGCTTGTCCATTCAACCCTACAATTTGCTCAGTTGATAAATTCGTAAGCAATAACGAACCTGCAATGACTCCGGCAGTTAGACTTCTTCCGCCAAGAAAATAGCCATCTGATGATTTTTCATTTGTTTTTCGAGTAGCTATATAAGATATAACGGCAACTAAGAGCGTAAACCCTACAAAGGAGATAATTCCAATCATTGTTAGTTCAGTTTGATGAGGCACTAATTTAGTTTAAATAATCATATATACAAATCTTAAACGATTCCTGTATGGACTATGTATAGGTTTAAGATTGTAATATTATTTATGATAATTTAATTTTCTATCGTGTTTATTAGTAATTATTGCTGTAAAAGAAAGACAATATTAACATGACCTTAGAACTAAAGTCATATATATTTTATTTATTTGCCATGCTTTAAGTCACAAAATGATGAAACGAATAATTTTAGGAGTATTACTCCTTTTTAGCTTTTTTAGTTATTCTCAAATTCTTGAGCCGGTTAAATGGGAATTTGATACATCTAAAATCAATAATGATGAGTTTGAACTCATCTTTATTGCAACTCTGGATAACAAATGGGCAATATATTCACAATTTGTAGAAGAAGGTGGCCCTATTCCAACATCATTTTCATTTGAGGAATCTTCAAATTTTGAACTTAATGAAGGCGTTGTGGAAAAGGACGAAAATAAGGAGACCAAACATGATCCTATTTTCGATATGGTGGTTTCAAAGTTCTACAATAAAGCTACATTCAAACAGCGCTTAAAAATAAAATCGGACAAATTTTCTATTAAAGGTTCTTTAGAATTTCAGGCTTGTGATGACGAAAAATGTTTAATGCCTACTGAGGTTCCTTTTGAATTTATATATGAGAATTCAATTTTAAAGGTGGCTTCTGTAGAGGTAAAGGAAAGTATTAATGTTGATAATGATAAAATAAACAATAGCCTCTATGGTATGTCGCCTGAAGATATCTCTAAATCAGATACAGTTTGTGATAACGAGCTGGCATCTTTGGCTTCCGATGTAAAACAAAGCAACTCCATATGGAGTATTTTTGGATTAGGTTTTCTGGGAGGTTTATTAGCCTTGCTTACACCGTGTGTTTTCCCAATGATTCCGTTAACGGTTAGCTTTTTTACTAAAAAGAACGATCCAAGCAAAGGTTCTGGCCTTACAAAAGCAATATTATATGGCGTTTTTATTCTTGCGGTTTATTTAATTCTAAGTATTCCATTTCATTTATTGGATTCAGTAAATCCTGATATCCTTAATGAAATATCGACTAACGTTTGGCTAAATGTCATTTTCTTCCTGATCTTCGTATTTTTCGCCTTTTCGTTTTTTGGATATTACGAACTCACATTGCCAGCAAGTTGGACAACAAAGACCACGCAAGGAGAAAATATTGGTGGTATATTAGGGGTCTTTTTTATGGCATTAACATTAGCCATTGTATCCTTTTCCTGTACCGGGCCAATTTTAGGATCATTACTTGCGGGATCCTTGACTTCTGATGGGGGTGCATGGCAACTTACAGCTGGAATGGGAGGATTTGGTTTAGCTCTAGGATTACCATTTGCATTATTTGCAGCTTTTCCGGGATGGTTAAACTCCTTACCAAAATCAGGAGGCTGGCTAAATACTACCAAAGTAATATTAGGGTTTTTGGAATTAGCTTTAGCATTTAAATTCTTGTCGAATGCAGATCTGGTAAAGCACTGGGGGATTTTGAAAATTGAAGTATTTCTTGGTTTATGGATCATCATTTTTGCCGGTTTGGCCTTGTATTTGTTTGCTAAGATCAAATTTCCGCATGACTCACCTTTAAAGAAATTATCTTTTTTAAGAATTTCTTCCGGAATTCTCATAACAGCATTTGTGGTATATCTCTCATCAGGATTTATGGTGAATAAAGACACAAACACCTACCATTCATTAAAGTTATTAAGCGGATTGGCTCCTCCGGTTGGATATAGTTTTTTCCTTCCTAATAAATGTCCAAATAATTTAGATTGTTTTAATGATCTCAAGGAAGGTGTTGCTTATGCCGAAAAAGTTAATAAACCAATAATAATAGATTTTACGGGTTATGCATGTGTTAACTGTAGAAAAATGGAAGAACACGTTTGGCCGGAAGAGAAAATTAAGGACTATTTAAAAAATGAATACGTGTTGATATCGCTTTATGTAGATGATAAAAAAGATTTGCCAGATGATCAGCAAATCATGGTTAACAGAGTAAATGGCGGAACACGCCAATTGGAGAATTATGGCCATAAATGGGCACACTTCCAAACACAATTCTTTCAAACCAATTCGCAACCGTTCTATGTATTATTGAGTCCAGACGGGAAACAAATTCTCAATCAACCGGTTGGTTACACCCCAAGTGAAGACGACTATGCTCAATTCTTACAATGTGGTCTAGACATCTTCAATCTAAATAATTTAAAAACCCCTGTAAATTTTAGTATAAACTGATATTTATCATAGTATAATAATATGATAATTATTAATTTCAGGATTTCAAAAATTAGTTAACTTTTTAAATTCAATGTATTATGACATTAGTAAAATTTAACAAAAAGCGTCGTCCTTGGTTCCCAAGTGAGATAACTAACTTTTTTGGGGATGACGATTTCTTCAATGACAGATTCTGGCATAAACATGTTCAAAATGAACCAGCCATGAATGTTAAAGAAACTGATACTGAATTTTTAGTTGAACTAGCAGCTCCTGGTCTTACAAAAAAAGATTTCGAAGTTTCTATTGACAATGGCTATTTAAATATTTTTGCTGAGAAATCTATAGAAAACGAAGAAATTGAAAACGATTACAGTCGTAGGGAGTTCAGTTACAATTCATTTAAACGATCTTTAATGTTACCAGAAAATATTAAAGAAGAAGAAGTTAAAGCAACCTATGAAAATGGGATATTAAAATTCAATCTTAAAAAACAAGAAATTATGAACCCAAAAGTTCATAAAAAAATTGAAATTAAATAAGATTGAGTACGCTTTATTCGGAAGCCAGCACATTGTGCTGGCTTTTGTGTGTGTAGTTGTGTCATTCTCAGATCATATGAACGAAATGCTATGCTAAAAGAAATTTTGAGTAATAAACAATTCGGCATCAATCGCGTTTTAGACCATTGTCATTACTGTCATATGCTCTTTTTTCTGGGGATACTGGTTGCTTATCTTTCAAATATTGGTAAAACTTTAACGACTACTAGCTTGTTATTGAAATACGAAGCACTTATATTCGTTTATACATAGTCGTTGTATAGCGCAAATGAATTAATGTCAAGAGAAAAACAACTGAAATATGATAGAGCCTATTTACGAATGGCGGCAGAATGGGGAAAATTATCATATTGTAAACGAAAACAAGTTGGGGCCATTATCGTGAAGGACAGAATGATTATATCTGATGGATATAATGGTACACCAACAGGGTTTGAGAATTTTTGTGAAGATGAGGAAGGCTATACAAAATGGTATGTGTTGCATGCAGAAGCTAATGCTATATCAAAGGTGGCATCTTCAACGCAATCATGTAAAGGTGGAACTTTATATATTACGCTTTCACCTTGTAAGGAATGTAGCAAATTAATTCATCAGGCCGGAATAATAAGAGTCGTATTTCAAGAAGCTTATGCTGACAATTCTGGTGTTGAGTTTTTAACAAAAGCCGGAATAGATGTAGTAGAAATTAATAATTTGGATTGATGCATGTTAATAAAAAATATTGGCCATTATTAATAGGAATTGCAATAGCGATAGGAATTTTTATTGGTGGTAAATTGAGTTTTACAGATACTTCTGATCGTCTTTTTACTTCAAA
>PVMS01090745.1_pt1 | contig 15792 bp, 12 predicted proteins | sample 1853461 | NCBI WGS metagenome assembly PVMS01 (sample SAMN08582032, study PRJNA380276) | Marine sediment metagenome, whole genome shotgun sequencing project. | isolation source: ocean sediment barecode stripped | collected 2017 | reverse complement strand
GAAGCTCACCGTGGCGTCCTTGCCCCCGAGGTTCGCGAACCAAACGGTGTATTCCAGAGGAACCACCGGAACCGGACCCGCCGAAGGCGGTGGTCATCGTCGCTCTCACGGACAACGAGGGCGATCGACCGCCGCTCTCTCCGGGCGCCGAACTGGAATACACCGTTTGGTTCGCGAACCACGGGGGGCAAGGACGCCACGGTGAGCTGCGAACTCGAACTACCTCGAGGGGTGTCGCCTCTCGACGGCGGTGAGTGTGTAGCGTCGCCCTGCGGGGCCGACTTGTTGGTCCCCGCTGATGGCAAATTGGTGTCGCGGACGGTGGATGTCGTGATCGGCGACGACGCCCCGAACCTGCTCATCGCCACGGTGACGGTGGAGGGTGACGAGATCCCGGGTCTCCGAGACCAGGAACCGACGGTGCTGCGGAGTGACGACTAGTGGCAGAAGACAATCGGCTGGTCGTCTTCATCAGTTCGTCCATGGAGGAACTGAAACCGGAGCGCAAGGCAGTCAGGTCCGCGATCAAGGCGAACCCGATGTTCGACCCGTTCGCGTGGGAGTGGGACGCGACCGCGTACGAGCACAGCGCCCAGGAGGAGTGGCGCCACCAACTGGCGCGATCCAATATCACCATCGTGCTCCTGTGGAAGAAGGTGGGGAGGTGGACGAAGGACGAGATCGACATCTCCCTCGAGAACGGAATCCCCACGCTCGTCTTCATCAAGCAGGATGAGACGAACACCCTCAGGGAGACCGAGGGAGACTTCCTCAGCGCCTTGGAGGACGCCGAAACTCCCCTCACCCCCAAGTACTTCAAGTCGTCGAAGAAGCTCAAGAAGTACATCGACTCCGGACTCCGAGCCCTGCTCCAGAAACGGTTCACCGCACCCCGCGACCGCGACCTTTCCGGCAGGAGTGACGTGCGCGGAGTCAGACGAGTCGGGAGCACCGCCGATCACGGGATCACCGTGGAGGAGGCTGCCGGCCCGACCATCAGGGCGCGAGCCCCGGCGGAGGTAGGGCATCTCGCCAGGAACCGGACGTTCGTGGGGCGAGCAGCAGAGAAGGGCAAGCTCATGCGGGCCATCGGTGCGGGTGATCAACTCGTGGCCGTCATCGGCCCGCCCGGGATCGGCAAGAAGGCGATCCTCAAGGACCTGACCGTCAACGGCGACTTCGGTCCGGGGTTCAAGGACGGCGCGGCCATCCATCCGGCCGATGTGGATACCGGCAACCTCGAAGATCTCCTGCAGGCGATCTGGGAAGAGTTCTACGAAACGGACGATCCCAGCGTTGTCGAGCCGCGGAAGCGAGATCGTCAATTGTCGGGAAAAGAGACACTGATCTTCCTTCCGGATGTCGCTTTCACGTCCGACCAGGTCGAGCAGCTTCTCGACGAGATGCCGCAGGCGGTCTTCTGCGTGACGGCGGCGGCTCTGCGCGTACCCGGAAAACAGATTCTCCTGTCGGGTTTCACCGACCCGGAAGAGATGCTGGAGGCGTTCGAGGGCCGATACCACGCGAGCGTCCCCGCCGAGGCGCGCGGCGACATTGCGTCCTTGTGCGGCCTTCTCGACGGGTCCCCATCGCTCATCGGGCTCCTGGCAGACCGTGCCTGGGGTGATGCGGAGTATGTCCCGGAGGAGGACGACGAGCACCCCCTCCCGGCGTGGGCATCGGCTCACCACGAGATGACGGCGGCCGAACTTCGGGACTGGCTGGTGCCACCCGACGAGCAGAAAGTAGTCTCCATCACCCAGGCGACCGCGGTCCACACCCCCCGCACAGTGATGATCGACGTCGCCGGATCCGAGGAATCGGTTGATGATGCCCTCGCCGACAATCTCATCGAGGCCGCCTCGCCGCGCTACCGCATCAACGGCGCGCTGGCGGAGGCGACCGCAACCGAAGACAGCACTCTCATGGGCGAGATCTTCGCGAGTTCGTTGAACTGGGCAGCCAACGCGGGACCCAGCGAGATCTACGCCGACCGCGCCTTCGTCCTTCGGATGCTCGAGTGGGGGGCAACGCAGGCACGTTGGAATGACGTCCTCAGGCTGGGTATGGCCACCCAAGCATCAATGGCGCTCGGGGGGCGCCACGGCGCGTGGGCGCAAGTGCTGGGACACTGCCGAATCGCGGCTCGCCTCATGGAGCCGCGCAACGAGGCCGCCGAGGCGTGGGCGCTGCATCAACTCGGCTCTCGCTCTCTGCTTCGCGATGATCTCGCGCACGCCCGCGTCCTGCTGCACGAGTCGCTGCGACGCCAGCCGGATCGCGACGGCAAGACGGCCGAGGTGACCCGCCGCAACCTCGGGCTGGTGCCCGCAGCCATCGTCACAGGTGGGGTCCTGCTCCTCTGGCTCGTGTTCTTGGTGACCTGGACCCCCGCCCTGGCACGAGGCGCCGCCGTGTTCAACGTCAATCTCAGTGTCGAGTTCGACGAGGTCGTGTCCGCGCCCGTCGCCATCCCGGTTGTGCGGTTCACAGACCCGTTTCAGGCTTCTTCGGAAAAGCCCGTGCGCGTCACCATCGCCATCGAATCCCAGAACCCCGACGGGAATTCGCTCTCTTCCGGCGCGTCGGCGTTCTGCATCGCCGAAGATAGGGTGTGCGTTTCAGGTGCAGCTACCTCTGGGAGATCCTCCCCGAGTGGGCAAGGCCCGAGCGGGTTCCGCGCCGCTCCGGTGACCGGCCAGCCGATCGCGCTCGCCGCGGTGGGTGAACCTCGATGCGAAATTCGGGTGATCGACGGAACTCACGTCGAGGCGAATATTCCCGGGGGCGAAGGGTGCGTTCTGGAGATCGGTTTTCAGCCGCTGGTGGCCGGTGAACACGAAGCGACCCTCTCCCTGCGGACCGCGGACGACGGATCGGAGTTCACAGGCACTCTGGTCGGCGAGGCGTCACCGACACCCACGGCGATCTCCGAGATCGAACCAGAAATCCAGAGCTTCGCCAACAGCGGCGACATGAAGCCGTTCCGTGTCGAGAACGTCGGCACCGCGAGCTTCACCATCGGTCCGATCGAGCCCCCCCCGGGATTCGACGTCGGCGAAGACGATTGCTCAGACCCAGACACCCCGCTCGAACCAGGCGAAGGGTGCGACTTCACCGTGGAGTTCCGAGGCGAGGGCCAGTCGGGACTTCTCGAACTGGATCTCACGTCCGAGGATGGGCCGGTGTTGGGCGACAACGCCGTCGTCTTGCTCGTGGACAACCCGTGACGGTGTCGAGATCTACTGGTCGGTTCATACCAGACGGACGAACCACCACAACGCGGTCCAGGATGCCGCCAGGATGCCGAAGGTCGTGGCAACGCCGCGCCAGCGCCGCCAGATGCGGCCACTGGAGGTGAAATAGGCCAGGTACGCCATCGTGACCAGGGCGGCGATGATCCCCGCGATCGCCAACACGAGCTGCGTCCAGCGATACCAATCCGGCGCGCATCCCTCGCAGACGAGTTCGCGGGGTCGAAACAACTGATAGGCCGTCCATGCCCAGCGTGCGGTCCCGATCGCGACGAAGACCGTGAGGAGCGCGGCGCCGATCCGCGCCAGGCGAGGTGATTTGATATACAGCTCGGGAACACCGCGACGGTCACCCCAGGTAGCGTTCGCGGAATCCGCCTCGATCGTAGCCGGATCGATCCGGCCTTCGCTCTGCGGTGCATCCGGTGCGGCGGACGGGGACTGATCGACGGACATGCAGCGAGTCTACGTCGCCGGTCACGACCCGACCGAGGATTCTTGCCTCGATGACCTACCAATTGATCTCGGAGCAGCCCCGGTGGCTGTCGGGCTCGACCTGAAGGGTCGCATGAGCGATCGAGTAGCTGTCGCGAAGGATGCCCTGGGCTTCATCGAGGACAGGATGCGGATCGGTGCCTTCCCTGGTGGTGAGGTGCACCGTGGCGACGTCCATGTCGGACGTGAGGGTCCACACGTGCAGGTCGTGAACATCGACGACCCCGGACACGGAAGCGAGATCCCGGCGCAGGCTCTCGAGGTCCAGATCGGAAGGCGCGGCCTCGACGAGCACACGGAGCGCCTGTCGTCCGAGTCGCCACGCTCGGGGGAGGATGAACAGCCCGATCAGCGCAGCGAACAGCGGGTCGGCGTACGGCCAACCGGTGAAGATCATGATCAACGCCGCTGCGATCACCCCCACCGAACCGGCGAGGTCGGCCATCACCTCCAGGTAAGCGCCCTTCACGTTGATCGACTCGCCGGCACCCGGCCGAAGCAGGCGCCAGCCGATGAGGTTGACCACCAGACCCACCACGGCCACCACCAGCATCGGCGTGGTCAGTACGTCGACCGGATCCTGGAGACGCCGCACAGCTTCGTAGATCACGTAGCCCGCCACCGCGAACAACAGCACCGCATTAGCGAGCGCGGCGAGTATCTCCAATCGGTACAACCCGTAGGTGCGACCGCCGCCGGTGGTGGCCCTATCGGCAGCCACGATCGCGGCGAGTGCCATTCCTAGTCCCAGCGCGTCGGTCGCCATGTGCCCGGCATCCGAGATCAACGACAACGACCCCGTCACGACACCGGCCACCGCCTCGACGACCATGAATCCCACGACCAGCCCGAAGGCGATCGACAACGGCCGGAGGTGGCGTTGCCCGGCCCGAGGAACGTGATCGTGGGCACCGCTCATCGGCGCTCCTCGTGGCCGTGGAGATAGTGCTCGACCGCCACGTCGAGGAGCACCCGGATGTGACCGTCGGCTACCCGATAGAACACCTCCCGACCCTGCTTGCGGGCGCGGACCAACCCGGCCAGACGCAACTGACGGAGCTGATGGCTCGTCGCCGATTCGCTCACTTCGACGAAACCGGCGAGATCACTCACGCACAGTTCGCCCGCTTCCAGCAGGGCATAGATCATCCGGAGGCGGCTGGCGTCGGCCAGCAGTTTGAAGCGCTCCGCCAGCAGTACGGCGTCATCGGGTGCCAGTACCGGATCGGGTACCGGCCCGTGGCCATGTTCGGATGAAGGCTCTCGCATCTGCTCCAGGGTAAAGGTCCAACACCTGAATACAAGCTCATATATTCAGGGATGAACCATACGATCTTGACACCATCGCCGCCGTCCGCGTACGCTGCGCGTCGATCCGACTCGGAGCCCAACAGGGAGTGTCGATGAGCCTCTGTAGCACCGATACGATCGCGACGATCGAACCCGAAAGACGATCACCACCATGACCGTACCCACCGCGCCCGGCGAGCAGAGAGTCGCGGGCCGCCTCCCGGTTCTCGACCGCTACCTGCCGCTGTGGATCCTGGCGGCGATGGCCCTGGGACTGTTGCTGGGACGGATGTTCTCGGGCTTGGACGATGCCCTCGACGGTTTCACGATCGACACCGTTTCGCTGCCGATCGCTCTCGGCCTGCTCGCGATGATGTACCCGGTCCTGGCGAAGGTGAACTACTCCAAGCTCGGGGAGGTCACCGCGGACCGGCGGCTGCTCACCATGTCGTTGATCTTGAACTGGGTCCTCGGGCCGCTGCTCATGTTCGCCCTGGCCTGGATCTTCCTTCCGGACCTTCCGGAGTACCGCACCGGCCTGATCATCGTCGGGCTCGCTCGCTGCATCGCGATGGTTCTCATCTGGAACGACCTGGCCTGCGGCAACGGCGAAGTGGCCGCCGTCCTCGTCGCGCTCAACTCGCTCTTCCAGGTGTTCGCCTACGCCCTGCTCGGCTGGTTCTATCTCCAGGCACTCCCCGAGTGGCTCGGTCTCAGTGACGGCACCGTCCTCGGCGTCTCCATGTGGGAGATCGCCAGAACCGTGCTCATCTTCCTCGGCATCCCGCTCGCCGCCGGCTACTTGACGCGCCTGTGGGGAGTGAGAACGAAAGGGGTGGTCTGGTACGAGACGAAATTCATCCCGAAGATCTCCCCCATCGCGCTGTACGGGCTTCTGTTCACGATCGTCGTGATGTTCGCTCTCCAGGGCGACAAGATCACCGCGTTGCCGTTCGACGTCATCCGCATCGCCATCCCGCTGCTGGCCTACTTCGGGATCATGTGGGGTATCTCGTTCCTCGTCGGCTACCGCCTGCGTTTCACCTACGGCAAGAACACGGCCATGGCCTTCACGGCGGCCGGCAACAACTTCGAACTTGCGATCGCCGTCGCGATCGGCGTGTTCGGCATCGCCTCGGGAGAAGCCCTCGCCACCGTCGTGGGTCCCCTGATCGAGGTGCCCGCCCTGGTCGGCCTCGTCTCGGTGGCACTGTGGGCTCAGCGTCGCTTCTACACCCCCGCGGGCAAGCCATCGATCTCCGAGAGACACCGCGCATGAGGCTGGTCGAAGAACACCGATGGCACCGTCGTTGTTGGGTTCAGCGAGAGGGGGTTTCCGCAGCTGCACTCCGCCAGTGGTGGGTGTGTTCCCATATCAGTTCTGCAACCAGAACCGCCGCAACGATCGCTGCTGTGCCGACGGCGTCGATCCCGTCGGTCAACCAGACCAGAACGATCAGTCCTGAACCAGTAGCAATGCGCAGCAGAAAGACACGTGGGACTGTCCGGAAGACAGAAGCAACGATCGACGCGAGCACCATTGCAGTGCCGAGCGCCATTGCAACGGCAACCGTCGTGCTCAGTGGCTCTTCTGGATGTGCGACAACGTCTTCAGCAGCGACGGCGAAGAACACGATTCCGACGATGATCGGGTAGTGCAGGATCGAGTAGGCGTCGCGAGCGAACCTGCTGCGTGCGTGGCCGGTCCTCTGTGTGAAGACTGACTCGACCAGCGGCGCGGCCTTGTCGAAGTAAGACCACCACAGCCCGGCTGCGACGACGAACATGAGTCCGAGTCCAACAACGTGGATCAGATCGCGCGGGACATGTGCCGCAGCCAGGCCAATTCCCACAATCGATTCTCCAAGAGCGATGATCACGAAGAGACCGAAGCGCTCTGCGAAGTGCTTCGCGTCGATCGCAAAGGTGCCCTTGCCCGCGTTGATGGCGCTGAACACGTCGAGACCTGCGCCTGCCACCCAGAGAATCCCGAGCCATGGCGTATCGAGAAAGCCACCGACCATGATCAGGAAGGCTGCAACGAATGAAAACGGGAAGAACGTGATGAACGCCGCGCGTTGGGTGGGGCGGTCTTCGGACGCAACCCAGTAGAAGCCCATAGCAAGCATGCGCACGGCGAAGTAGGTGACCCCGAACCAGACAGATCCTTCGCCGAAGGCACCGGGCACTTCGAGAGCCATCAGGAGTGTTGCGCCCATCGCGGCGAGGAGGAAGAGCCGGATGCGAGCACCCTCGGTGCCCGTCCAGTTCGTGGTCCATGTGTAAATGGACCATGTCCACCACAGGAGAGCGAGAAGGAAAGCGCCCTTGGCGAATCCGGTGACGGTGGGGTCTTCGTGAATGAAGCTCACGACCTGGGTGATGGCGAATACGTAGACCAGGTCGAAGAACAACTCGAGTGTGGACGCGTGTCGTTCTTCCCCACCGCGCACATGCAGGTTCTCCGTCATTGGGAAAGAATAGACCCCCCTCCGGTGCCGTCAGCGTCGCGAGGACCGCGCTCCGCTGTCCAACGTCCACAGGGCGCGGGAGTCGATGGGGTCGAGGATCGGCGGTCGGAGGGTTCGCGCTCGGAACCTATCGAGCGCTAGTCTGGCGTGGTGGATGCTGTGACCACATCACCGCCCGACGAGGCGGTCGCGACTCGCGAGCGGATCCTGCGCGAGGCCTCACGACTGTTCGCCGTGCGCGGCTACTACGGAAGCTCAACGCGGGACATCGCGACCGCGGTCGGCATCCGCCAGCCTTCCCTGTTCCACCACTTCCCGAGCAAGCAGGCCATGTTCCAGGAGCTGCTCACCTATTCGCTCGATGACTCCGCCGCGGTGGCCGAACACCTCGCTCGGGCGAAGGGCAGCCCCGCGGCGCGGCTCTACCGATTCCTCGTCGAGGATTTTCGGTACCTCATGGAATCTCCGTACGACCTGCGCAGCATCTTCAACAGCAACGTGCTGATGGATGAGGATTTCGAACCGTGGGGTCGGACTGCCGCCAGGCTCCATGTTGCCGTTGCCGACATGATCCGGCAGGGCATCGACGCCGAGGAGTTCATCGAGATCGAGGTCGGCTTCGCCCGACAGGCCATCTCCGGGCTGATGCTGGAGACGATTCGAGAGCGGTCGCTCGGAGAGGAACTCCCTGCGCTGCGGCCGATCCGGACTGCCGATTTCGTCTTGAGGGCGCTTCTCGCTGATCCGAACCAACTCGAGGAAGTGGCCGCCGCCGCTTGCGCCTTCGAGGGCCTGCCTGCGTACCGCGACGCCGCGTCGGCCTGCGCGTAACTACGCCCAGCCTGGATCGAGAAGCCTCTCCCGATTGGCATCGACTATCACTCGATAGGTAACATCGGTTGCACAACCGGACTCAATCGGAGAGAGCCAGATGACCAAACGCCGCGTGATCATCATCGGAGCCGCGGGTCGTGACTTCCACAACTTCAACACTCGCTACCGGGACGACGAATCGGTGGAGGTCGTAGCGTTCACGGCCGAGCAGATACCGGGCATCGACGGCCGTACCTACCCGGCCGAACTGGCCGGTCCGCTGTATCCCGACGGGATCCCGGTCCACGCCGAAGAGGACCTCCCCCGCCTCATCAGTGAACTCGAGGTCGATGAATGTGCGTTCTCCTACAGCGACATCCCCTATGAGCACGTCGTCGGTATAGCCGCGATCGTGCAGGCAGCCGGAGCATCCTTCACGTTGCTCGGTCCGGGCGATACCCAGATCAAGAGCACGAAGCCGGTGATCTCGGTTTGCGCGGTGCGCACGGGAGCAGGCAAGTCACAGACCTCGCGCAAGATCGTCGAAATGCTCAACGCGAAGGGTCTGAAGGTCGTCGCCATCCGCCACCCGATGCCGTACGGCGACATCGCCGCGCAGAAGGTCCAGCGTTTCGCCGAAATCGCCGATCTCGCCAAGCACGAGTGCACCATCGAGGAGATGGAGGAGTACGAGCCGCATATCGTGCGCGGCAACGTCATCTATGCAGGCGCCGACTACGAGGCCATCGTCCGCGCCGCCGAGAACGACCCCAACGGCTGTGACGTGATCGTGTGGGACGGTGGCAACAACGACTTCTCCTTCTACGAGGCCGACCTGGTGATCACCGTGGTCGACCCACATCGACCCGGTCACGAGTTGCGTTACTACCCCGGCGAGGTGAACCTGCGGATGGCCGATGTGGTGGTCATCAACAAGATCGACTCAGCCGACCTGGCCGGCATCGAAACGGTCCGAGCCAACATCGCCAAGGTCAACCCGAGGGCGAAGGTCATCGACGCGGCTTCGACGCTGCGCCTCGAGGATCCGTCGGTCGTCGAGGGCAAGCGGGTGCTCGTCGTAGAGGACGGCCCGACTCTGACGCACGGCGGAATGAAGATCGGCGCCGGCGTGGTGGCAGCCGCCAAGTACGGCGCCACCGGGTTCGTCGATCCGCGCCCCTACCTGGTGGGGAAGCTGAAGGAGACGTTCGAGGCCTATCCGGACATCGGGACACTCCTGCCGGCGATGGGGTACGGCGAACAACAGCTGCGCGATCTCGAGGCGACGATCAACGGCACCGACTGTGACGCGGTCGTCATCGGAACGCCGATCGATCTGGCCAGGGTGGTGAAGATCGAGAAGCCGCACACACGCGTGTTCTACGACCTCCAGGAGATCGGCAAGCCGGACCTCGCCGGTGTGCTCGAAGAGTTCATCGCCGAACACAACCTCTAGCCGCACGGAGACCGCCGAGACGAGATCGACCACGTCGCTCGGAGCGATTCAGCTCAGTCCGTGAAACCCAGATTCGCGAGGTCGCTCCTGACGGTGGGATCGTCGAGCGATCGTCGCAACGCCACGACTGCCGGGCGCTCCCAGCGATCCGCCCGGATGGCGATGTCGTACCTCTCATCGGCGACGAAGAAGAACCCGAGCCCCGCGGTGGCAGCGATGGTGTCGAGTGTCATCCCCCAGTCGGCGCGACCCTGTTCGATCGCCGCGGCGACGGCGTGGTGGGTCCTGGCCTGGTGGAGGTAGCCATCCGGCTGCGCCCCCTCGAGGAGCCCATCGATGAGGATCCGGGTGCCGCTGCCGGGATTCCGGTTGATCATGCGCCGGTCCGAGCCGCGCAGCACGGCGCTCATCGCTCGGCGCGTATCGACCTCGAAGAGCGGATCGTCACCCCGGAACGCGATGCCCTGGCGGCGACCGTATCCGCGAACGAGCCGGACCCCTTCGGGAAGGAACGACTCGTTGTATTCGCCACTTGCCTCGTCGAGCAGATGGACCCCGGCAACGTCGCCCTCACCGCGGGCGAGCGCGGCAAGACCCGCAGTGGAACCGACCGGGATCGACTTGACACGAAATCCTCGTTCGGCGAGCAGGCCGAGCACGTGGTCGAACCCGATGCAATGACTGCCGATGGCGATCAGATCGGCGGGGCGTGCCTCGGCATCGATGAGTCGCACCGTGAGGGGGCTTCCTTCCGCCACGTACTCGGTGGTCGCGGGGATGCGGATGAACCCATCGGCTCTTCCGAACGCGGTGACACTGCCCGATCCGGCCCCGAGGGGGTACGCGGCCAAACCGGAGGGCCCTTCGACCAGGTCGACCAGCGAGTATTCGGTCCGCCCCGGCACCGAGTTGATGCGCATCGGCGCCACCGCGTCGACGGTGCGCAGGGTCTCGGACCGGAGGCCGGAGAGGCGTCGCAACAGCGGAGCAACGAACTCGTGAAAGGTGAAGATCGCAGACGTCGGAAACCCGGGCAGCACGACGAGGGGCACACCCGCAACCACGGACAACAGGACCGGTTTTCCGGGCTTGAGCGCCACACCGTGCACGACGACCCCCGGGGACTCTGGATGGCGAGCGGCGAGTCGCTCGACGGCCCGGGCGTTGACGTCGCCCTCCCCCTTCGAGGTTCCTCCGGACAGGAGCACGACATCGACCGGCACGTCACCCGACAACAGGGTTTCCAACAGAGCTTCCAGCCGCGCGGCATCGTCCGGGACGATCCCGCCTGCCTGCGGATCGCAGCCGAGTTCGACAACCGCGTCGAGCAGGGTCCGTTGGTTGGAGTCGAACACCTCACCGACCTCGATCGAATCACCCGGAGCGACGATCTCGTTGCCCGTTGATATGACGGCGACCCTCGGACGCCGCACCACCTCGACTCGCCCGACACCGACGGCCGCGAGCACGCCGGTCTCGCGTGCCCGCAGGCGGGTTCCACGGCGCAGCACCACCTCGCCGCGCCCGATGTCGGATCCGGCGAAACTGATGTTGCCGCCCGGTACCGCCGCCCGGGTCACCAGGACCCTGCCCTCATCCGGTGCGGTGTCCTCGACCATCACGACGGCATCTGCTCGACGGGGGATCACCGCCCCGGTAGCGATCGGCACGACGGTGCCGGATGCCACCTCGAAGCCGTCCGGGGGTGCCTGCCCGGCGGCCAGAACCACCTCGGCCACTCCCAGCGAGATGGGTTCCAGTTCCTCTGCTCCGAACGTATCGGCCGCCCGCACCGCGAAACCGTCGACGTTGCTGCGGTCGAATCCGGGCACGTCCACCCAGGCGGTGACGTCGGATGAGAGCACACGATCCAAGGCATCGTCCAGTGACACCGTTTCGGATCGAGGTTGGAGGTGCGCGCAGGCAGCGTCGAACCGCTCGTGAGCGACGGCCTCGTCGACAACGTCGAGGAACTGGCTCTGTTTCACGCCGCACCGGCCGGTTCGTAGAGGTGCACCTCGACCTTCGTTCCCTCGCCGTACCCCTCGAGGCCCGCCGGGACGACGACGAACCCTGAGGCCCGGGTGATGGACGAGAGCACCGACGCTCCCGAGATAGCCACTGGTTCGACTGCTCCCCCGGTGACGACAACTCGTGCATAGTCGGTGCGCCCGATCTGCGAAACGAGCCGTTTGCGCAACGGCAGGGTGACCGATCGGTACGGCCATGTTTCGGGTCTTCCCCCCATGACTCGGATCACCGGCCCGGCGAAGAAGTCGTAGGCGACCAGGCAGGACACCGGGTTACCCGGCAGCAGCAGAGTCGGCACGCCGGCGATGCGACCGACACCGGTCGGCGAAGAAGGTCGCATGGTGACACCGTGCACCAACAACTCACCCAACTCATCCACAAGGAGCGGAACCCGGTCCTCGATACCGACCGACGCGGCACCGGCGGTCACGATCACGTCGGCACCGGGACGCGCCAGGGCCTCTCTCATCGCCGGTTCATCGTCGGGAAGGCGGACGACCTGCGGGATCCCCCCGTCGCGGACCACGAGCGCGGCGAGCATCGGGGAGTTGCTGTCGACGATCTTGGACCCCTCGGGACGGTCACCGGGCGGCAAGAGTTCGTTGCCGGACACGATGATGCGCACCTCCGGTCGCCGGTGCACGAACACCGGATCCCCACCGATCGCGGCGAGCAAGCCGGCGTCTTGAGGAAGCAGGCGGCGTCCCTTCGCCAGGACCGTGGTCCCGGCATCGACATCTTCGCCGACTCGGCCGACGTTCTTCGCCGGGGCGACGGAGGTTCGCACCTCGACCCGGCCGTCCTTCTCGACTGCGTCTTCCGCCCGCAGCACCGCGTCGGCGCCGTCCGGCACCGGGGCGCCCGTCATGATCCGACCCGCGACCCCCGGAGTGATCCGGTCTGCTTCGGCACGACCGGGCATCGACGGCCCGACGAGATCCAGGATGACGGGGTCGTAGGTGGACGCCCCGTAGGTGTCCTCGGCACGAACCGCGAAACCGTCCATCGTCGCCCGTCGAAACGCGGGAACGTCGACGTTGCTCTGCACCTCGCGGGCCAGCACCCGCCCCGCGCACTCGGTTACCGGGACCGCCTCGGCGGGAAGTGGAACGACGCCTTCCATTGCGGCCGCCTTCGCCGCTTCCACCGTGGCGCGCTCACGGAACCCTCGCATGCGCACATCGTCCGCCCCTGCTGAGGTGGTCATCGCCCAGCTTCGGAGTTGGGACGGCCCCCGTGGTGCACGATGCTCGCCGGGGATGCCGCCGTCACAGGGCGAGCTCGGCCTTCAACCAGCCGAGTCCCAGACCGTCGAGCGTCTCAGCGGTGGGGTTCCCCGTCACCGGATCCCATCCCGCCTTCTCGTAGTACATTTCGAGGGCAGCGCCGAACTGGTCACGGTCGACGGTCTTGCCGTCGCTCGGCCCACCCTCGAGCGGTTCGAAAAGCCGCTTGGGAAGGGTGTCCTGTTCGCGGGTGATGCCCTCCCTGGCGTTGAAGGCGCGCAGCATGTTGAGCCGCCGGGCACCGAGTGTGAGGAGATCCGCGACGGTCGTTTCCTCGCCGTGTACCGCGCTGATGACGCCGGCGAGTTCCTCCATGCCGAGGAGCTGCCAGGCCGGTCCGAAGACGAACTGGCAGGCATCGGCGGTGTCCAGCGCCGAGTAGGCGTACTGCGTCTTGAGGGCGAACTCGACCTTGGCTTCATCGAGAACCTCTTCCGGCTGCGGGTCGGTGAGACCGATGTCGGCCATGCGCTTCCCGTATTTGTCCGGGGAAGCTGCGATGAGCTCCGGCGTGTAGCTCGGGTCGTGTTCGCTCGACTGGTGATCGGCACCGAACGGGTTGACCGCATAGATCACCGCCAGCGATGGCTTGACCTGCGGCATGTGGGCCGGGAGCTCCGTACCCTTCACCGCCACGATCAGGTCCTCGGCACCGTTGCCGATCCGGGCGCCCGCCCGGGCAGAACCCTCCGCCAGCACGTCGCCGAGTCCCTCTCGGTTGAGCGTCTTTTCGAGCATCTCGATCATGGCGTCGGCGTCGCCCCACGCGAGTTCGATCCCCCCAGTGTCGTCCGCGGTGATCAGGCCCTGTTCGAAGCAGTTGATGGCAAAAGCCATCGTTGCCCCGGCGGCGATCGTGTCGACGCCGTACTCATTGCAGAGCTGGTTGGCGTAGGCGATGGCATGGATGTCATCGATGTCGCAGTACGAGCCGAAGACGGAAGCCGTTTCGTACTCGGTCCCACCGGACTTCGGATCAATGGCCCGTCCTTGCCATTCGGCCTCGATGACCCTCTTGCACCGGACCGCGCACGAGTAGCAGGTTTCCCGACCCAACTTCAGCTGTTTGTCTTCATCTGCTCCCCGCAAGAGGTCGTCGAAGAGCCGTTCTCCCCCGATCGCTGCGGCTCGGTCGTAGCCCATCCATCCGCTCTGGTAGTTCCGCGTGGGCAGCCCGCCGACCGCGTTCTGGCTCTCGAGGATGCCGAGCGTTCCGTACTTGGCGAGGCCCCACACGTCTTCATCTCCCCGAACGGCGGCGATGGACGGTTGCATGATCTTCCGGACCCGGTCCGGATCGGCCATCGGGAGCTTCTTCTTGCCGCCGCGCACGACGATGGCCTTGAGCTTCTTGCTGCCCATCACCGCACCCATGCCGGTTCGCCCGTGGGCGCGAGTCGCCATGTTCAAGATGGCCGCGAAACGGACGAGTTTCTCGCCGGCCGGACCCACCTGCGTGACCTGGATGCGCTTGTCGCCCAACTCTTCCTCGAGTATCTCGTCGACCTGCGTGGTCGTTCTGCCCCACAGGTGACCGGCGTCCCGGAGCTCGACCTCGCCTTGATCGATCCACAGGTACACCGGTTCGGGGGAGATCCCTCGGATCACGATGCCGTCGAATCCGGCGAATTTGAGCTCTGCCGGCCAGAAACCACCCGCTTGACTGTCGCCGACCCCGCCGGTCAACGGGGACTTGGCAACCACGGTCGCGCGACTCTGACCGGCGATGGGTGCCCCGGTGATGCCGGCCAGCATGAAGGCGAGCGTGTTCTCCGGCCCGTAGGGATCTGCCCCGGCCGGGGTGTTCTTGAGGAGGTAGTAGAGGCCCAGGGCACTGCCACCCATGTAGGTGCGGTACAGATCTTCTGGCGGCTCCTCGATGCTGAGAGATCCAGAGGTCAGGTCGACGTGCAGGATCTTCCCTGCGTAGCCGTGAAGCACAGCCTTCTCCTATCGAACGATAGACTCGTGCCGATACGGCACACGGCACCAATGCCGCCAGCATATTCGTTTCCCGTGCCCACGATACCCGCTGAGTCGGGTTGCTGAGGATCTCCGGTTTCAGGAGGAAGGGCACGCCCCAGGGATTCGTCATCACGTCTGAGGCACGAGCCGCCGCTCACATCGCAGTTGGGTCGATAGCCTTCACGGTCGACCCTGCGACAACCACCCCGGTTCGGGCAATACCAGCCCAGCACGAGATCGTGGTCGCGCGGCCCCCCAATCCGGAGCTGACCCCATTGACGGACCGCAGAAGTCGAGTTAGGTTTCGAACGAGGCAGAGGGATATGAGCCAGGGGGGCTGTGGGCATGGGGGTATCAGGTATTCGGCGAGCGCTGGTCGGTCTCGTGGGTGTAGCACTTCTGCTCAGTGGTTCTCCTCCCGTTCTCTCCGGCGAACCGTCCGGGGTTGCTGCTGAGGCAATGTCACCGATCGATCCTCTCGCACCGACCGAGCACGGTGCAAGCCCCGTCGATGGGCTCCAGTACGCCGATCCGACGGAGGCACTGCCGATCATCGACGCACCGGACGCCAACAACGAGGGCACCGCCAATGCCGCCTACGCCCTCGAGATCCCCCCCGGGCACGGCATCACACCGGACCTGGCCGTGGCCTACGACTCGTCGGCCGACAACGGCTGGATGGGCGTGGGATGGGACCTCTCGGTGGGCGAAATCGCCGTCGACACGTCATT
>PVMS01171855.1_pt1 | contig 15802 bp, 15 predicted proteins | sample 1853461 | NCBI WGS metagenome assembly PVMS01 (sample SAMN08582032, study PRJNA380276) | Marine sediment metagenome, whole genome shotgun sequencing project. | isolation source: ocean sediment barecode stripped | collected 2017 | reverse complement strand
ATCGGCGCGGGCGCCGACGAGGCGAACACGGCCGTTCGCAAATTCGAGCACTTGCATTGCGCCGGGATAGAGAATCAATTGCTCCACGTATTCGCACACCAGCTGCTCCGGGCTGATGCGGACGTCAATGGGGATGGCTTCCTGAGTAAACAGCTTCTTCGCGTTCATGTATTCGGCAGAGCGAATGCGCGCGATTTTCGTTGGCGTGTGGTAAAGCGTATAGGCAACCTGGCAGGCGACCATGTTCGTTTCGTCAGCATCGGTAAGCGCAACGATGATATCGACGTCGCTGGCGCCAGCGCGCTCCAATACCTCGGGGTATGCGCCATGGCCGACGACGGTTCGAATATCCAGCCGGTCCTGAAGCTCGCGCAGAACATCGGAACGGGTGTCGACGACAGTGACCTCGTTAGCTTCTTCGCGGGAGAGATGATAGGCGGCCGATGAACCGACCTGGCCGGCGCCCAGAATTAATATTTTCATTGTGCTTGACGCGCTTTAGGCCGCATATCCTGAGAGAATGCTGCGCCTTATTTCACATGAGATCAAGATTCGCATAACTCAAGACGAGCCATTTTGTGCCGGCTGTCTCAAAATTGACTTCCACCCGCGCATGCGCACCCTGCCCTTCGCAGTTCAATATGACGCCGTCGCCAAATTTGCCGTGTCGGACTCGCTGGCCCAAATGTATGCCGAGTTCTGCACCTGGTCTTGTTGTTGCTGATTTACGGCTGCCGGACATCGGCCGGGATACCTGAACCCTTGGCCGAACCTCTTCGATGAACTCACTTGGTATTTCGGCAATGAATCGCGACGGCTGAGAAAAGCTGTCCATACCGTACAAACGACGCTGTTCTGCATAGGTGACGTACAGAGACTTCTTGGCCCTGGTAATGCCGACGTAACACAGTCGCCGCTCTTCTTCGAGACCATTTAGATCTGCGATGGAGCGCTGATGAGGAAACAGCCCGTCTTCCATACCGCAGAGAAACACCAGCGGAAACTCCAGCCCTTTCGCGGAATGCATGGTCATTAGTTGCACGCAGTCTTCCCAGGCATCGGCCTGGCCTTCCCCGGCTTCGAGTGCCGCATGAGAAAGAAAGGCATCAAGCTTTGACATTTCCTCTGCCGGATCGGCCTCGAACCCCTGTGCCGCGCTGACCAGTTCTTCGAGGTTTTCTACGCGTGTTTCGGCGCGCTCGCCCTTCTCCTTGCGAAAGAATTCGATGAGACCACTTGTGTGAATAACATGGTCGACTTGCTCCGCCAGGTCGAGACTGCTTGTTTCCCTGGTCATTTTCTCGATCAGCTGAATGAAGGCGAGAACCGAGGAAGCCATTCGTCCGCCAACGGCGTCACTTGCGATAGCGCCCGCCGCGCGCCACATTGAACAACTGTTGGCTCGTGCATAGGCGCGCATCGCCTCGAGGGTTCGAGCACCAATGCCTCGCGTCGGCCGGTTGACGACGCGTTCGAACGAAGAGTCATCGTCGCGATTCGAAAGAAGGCGCAGATAAGCAAGCGCGTCCTTGATTTCAGCGCGCTCGAAGAACCGCAAGCCGCCGTACACCCTATATGGCAAGCCGGCGTTGATAAGCGCTTCCTCGAGAACACGCGACTGCGCATTCGAACGGTAAAGAACAGCTGAGTCCGCGCGCGGGTTTCCCTGGTCGCTCCAATCGCGCAATCGGCCGATAACAAAATCGGCTTCATCACGTTCGTTGTACGCCGAATAGACCTTGATGAGTTCACCCTGTTCGCCTTCCGTCCAGAGATTCTTGCCCATTCGGGATTCATTGTTCGCAATGACGGCATTTGCGGCGTTCAGTATCGTCGCCGTGGAGCGGTAGTTTTGCTCGAGTTTTACGACGGAGGCGCCTGGAAAGTCCTTCTGAAAGCGATAAATGTGCTCTACACGCGCGCCGCGCCAACGATAAATGGACTGATCATCGTCACCGACAACGAACGGAACACCGTGCTTGCCGGCGAGCAGCCTTAGCCAGGCATATTGGATGGCATTCGTATCCTGAAATTCATCGACCAGAAGGTGTTGAAATCGTCTTTGATAATGCGACAGCAACTCCGGGTTATCTCGCCAGAGTTCATGTGCGCGTAACAAGAGTTCGGCGAAGTCGACCAGGCCGCCGCGGTCACACACCTCCTGATAACCCTGATAGAGAGAGATGAACTGCAGACGATTGGTGTCACCCTCGTCATCGAGATGCTGTGGCCTTAAGCCTTCGTCCTTTTGTGCGTTGATAAAATACTGGATCTCGCGGGGCACCCAGCGACTATCATCGAGTTCGAGGCTTTTCAGCAGCCGCTTGATCAGTCGTAGCTGATCGTCGGAATCGATAATCTGAAAGTTCTTAGGCAGCTTTGCTTCGGCCCAATGGCGCCGCAAAAGCCTGTGCGCCAGCCCGTGAAAGGTCCCGATCCATAAATGATTGACAGGCGTATTCAGCAACGACTCGATACGGCCGCGCATCTCGGATGCCGCTTTGTTGGTAAAGGTTACGGCGAGCAGACCCTGTGGGGAGACGCCTTCGACGTCGATGAGCCAGGCGGCCCGATGCGTTAATACTCTGGTCTTTCCGCTGCCGGCACCGGCAATGACGAGCAACGGCTCCATCGGCGCGGTAACCGCCTGCCGTTGGGCTTCGTTCAGGGAATCCAGAATCGGGGTGACGTCCATGGGGCGGACGAGTCTAGCAAAAATAGCTCAAATTTCTTTCATCAAAATCTGAATACGAAGCCCGCAAATGCCTGAAACTGCCAGAGGATGGTGCCGTCGACGGTGACCGCACAAATGGCCCCGGCCGGGCCGGACTGGCAGAAGAGATTCGAATCGGAATCCACGAGTGTGCCGAAACCTCTCGCCTCCAGCCGAATGCCAAGTTTGGAATTCGGCCGTATTTGCAGGCCGGTGCCGATCGAGAACGCGAAAAAAGTCTCGCTGTCGACACCGCTCAGGCCCGGCGCGAAATGCGATGCGCCGACGGTGGCCGCAAGGAAGGGGCGTGCAGTGTCGCCGCCAAACAGATAAGTGCCACCGCCCTGAATATAGTGAACGTCGATGTCCAGCGGTGCCCCGCTGATTGGAAGCCCTGTCGTATCGGCTTCGGTCGCCTGTAGTGAATAAAGAATCTCCCACTGCGTGTTCGCTGATTCTTCAATATTCAGGATCAGCCCGAAACTTGAGCTGTCGTCCAGCGAAAGCTCGGCGGCACTCGTCAGGTCCTCGAAATCGCCGCCGGTCGTCAGACCGGCGAACGGCGTCAATTCGAATTTGTAAGACGTTTCTTGCGCGTGTGCGACGGACGCCGCCAGTATCGCCAGACAGATAGCGAAAGATTTAGTAATCCCAGCGAACTCCGAGCACATATTGGGCACGATCATACGCGATTCGCGTGTCACTGGACTGCACGTCGCGATAGTTGTACTGCAGGATTATCGTCAGATCCCAGGCGAGCTTGTAAGTCGCAAACAAACTGCCATTGATGGTTTCCAGTGTTTTTCTGCCAGCGATGGGATTGTGAAACGCGAACGCGCTTTCGTAATCATAGACACGATAGTATCCGCTGGCTTCCAGTTTGAACTTTTCACCAACTCGCCAGTTGAACTCGACACCATACGTATCTCTGGTGTAGTTATTGTAACCGAGGTACTTGTCCTCGCGCTGTGTCCGCTGGTAATCGAAGCCAAACCAGAAACTGCGACCGACGCGCTGTCTGGTGGTTATGCCAGCCTGCAGGTAATCGTACTCAATCGTCGGATTTCCGAGTATTTGCTGCCCGTCCAACTCGAAGGAAGGCCGATCGCCGTAGCGTCGCGTATAGACGTCAGCGGTAATACGCAGCAGAGAGGTGCGCGTAAATTTGTACTGGGCATTCAGGCCCGCGGCGATGTACTCGTGATCGTACTCAGGAACGACCTCGACGTCCTCGTAGTTCCAGAGCTGTCCTTTGAAGCGTCCGCCGAAAGAGAATTTCTTGAACGATTGACGAAACCAGAGCTCGGGCCCGTAGCGCAAGTAAGACATGCGGTCAGATATGTTTTGCCCGCCGGAGGAAACCCGCTCTGCACCATCATCGGGGTCGAAATAGGTTTCGTAGTGCTGGGCGATCGCGAATGCGCTGAAGACCTTGCGCTCCCGATTTTCATCGCGGCGGTGATACTCGCTGCCAAAGCTGAGTTCGTGGCGGTACTGATCGGCGTTGTTCAGAAGTTCGTCCTGATAAAACCGTCCGCTGAGGCGGTAGGCGCCAAAAAATAATTCATTCTTCAGGCTGTTGACGTTGTACTTCGCCAGGAAGTCATAAGGAACGAAGGAACCAGGCTGAACAACCGGGACCACCAGCGGCGTGTTCGGATCGGACAGGTCGATATAAGGCTCGGATGGCGATCGATACGCGTTCGTGTCATTGCCGAAGCCAACCCGGCCACTTAGGTCCAGATCGAATAACTTTCTTTCGGCTTTTCGCGTTTCAACTATCATCACGATCGGATCGGCGGCTCTGGACTCGCGCATAAACCTGGTGATGGCAATTCTGGCGAGCTCGCTGATATGTTCGTTGCTCTGTTGATCGCGGGCCTTGCGCAGCCAATGCAGCGCGTCATCAAGATCGTTGGCCGCGTAGCTGTTGATCCCGAGGTTGTAATGCGAGATCGCCCGCAAGCGCGGTTCGCGAGCAGCCTTGAGCAGAGACTCGCGAGCGCGGATGTGTTGCTGTGAGTGATAGTTGGCGATGCCGGCGTTGTAATGAAGCAGCGGGGTATCCATGCCGGCTTCCTCGGCCTGGCGATACCGCAGCAGCGCCGCCCAATAAAGATCGTCGCGAAACAGCCGGTTGCCGTCCGCAAACATCTCACTGGCGTTAGCGGCAACGGCGTTGCCGGGCTGCAGCAGGCATGAAAATGCCACCAGCAAGCCGCATAAGGCCGCCGCCGAAAGACGCAAATTGTGGGTCAAAGCCGGAATAAGCGATCTCCTGTCTGCCCAAGTCGCCAGGATCTCTCGTCCAATGACACAGCTTAACGAGGAAGAACACTTCAAAACTATGACGTAGCGCAAAAAAATCCCCCCTGGTTGGCCTCAACCGGGGGGGATTTGGCTTTATTGCCGGATTAAGCGCTAGAAACTCGGGTTAGTCACCCTCGCCTTCGCCCTCACCGTCAGAAGCAGCGTCTTCGCCACCCATGTCTTCTTCGCCGTCGTGCTCTTCTTCCTCGTCGTACTCGTCGGTGTCGACATCGTCGCCTTCGTCATGGCCGTCTTCCGGTTCCATGTCGTTGCCGCCTTCCTCGCCGTCGTCGTCGTGCTCGAAGCCGTCGCCATCGTCGTCGCCGCCTTCATCGCCAAAATCGCCTTCGCCGTCATCACCTTCATGATCGCCGTCGCCATCGTTTCCGTCGCCGTCATCACCTTCATGACCACCGTCGCCATCGTTTCCGTCGCCATCGTCGCTGGCCATGCTCATTTCGATGATTACGCCCTCTACCTGAGAGAGATTGTCGATCACGTCCATCGTGACCTCGAGATCTTCCTCAGCAAGCGAAATCGCCGGGAACATGGTAAGACAGGTGAGAACCATGCTTGCAATCAGTAATTTCAAATTTTTCATCGTACTACTCCCTTTGATGCTTTCAGGCCGCCCAATGACCTGGAGCTCCTTAAGTTACGGTTATGAACTAACGTCTACGCGAATTCGGAAGGTCCGATCGCGATTGTCATGTTCAAGCCTTGCCAGCAACTCCCCGCCGTGCGGAGTCGTTGCTATCAGCCGCAGCGGCAAAATGTTTTTGCCGGCCTGCAGGGTTGTTATCCAGGTTATTTCTCGTTGTCCTGCAAATCCCTCAATCTCGATTCCGGCGGGAAGATTGACGGTTAGTATCGCGTCTGCCAGCTCGGTTGCAGAGGAGAATACGAGGTTCACGGTGCGGGGCTCTTCGAGCACCATCGTGACACCGGGTATGCTCGCCACGGATTCAACAGGCTCGGGTGTCTGCAGAATTGTGCCGCCGATGACCCAGGCAAGCAGTCCTGCAGCGACGGCGCCACCGAAACCAGTCATTAACCAGCGATTGCGCTGGCCGTTCGTACTGACGTGGCTTGCCTTGGCAAGCGCCTGGTCAAAATACGCGTCATCCGGGGCAGGCACGGGATAATCCTTCAGGAGCCCGCGGAGGCGCTGCTCGCTGTCGACCGTCTGTCGGCAGGTGTTGCAGGAATCCACATGCGCATCGAGCGCGAGCGTCTCTGCCTCATCCAGGGAGCCGTCCATATAGTCATCGAGCTTCTCGTTTATGTGTGTATCAGACATCGTATTTTTCCCTTCTTGTCTCTTACACGTGCTGACCGGTCAAAAGGTTCCGCCTGCGGACAGCATTTGCCGAAGCCGCGCCCGGGCGCGGTGCAGCCGGGACTTTAGCGTGCCGATCGGATCGCCCGTAATCTCTTGAATTTCTTTAAGTTTATAGCCCTCGCTATCGTGCAGGAGGACGACGATACGGTGCTCTTCGCTGAGCTCATTAAGCGCAGCTTCAAGCCGCTTTATGTCGTCCAGGCGCTCGCTATTACGTTCGGGGCTGTCGGGGCCGGGCATGGCTTCCACGCCGCCCGGCGGTAGCTGGCCCTCGTCAACGCTGACAAGGCGCTGACGCGCGAATCGCCGCCGATTGTCGATGAAATGGTTGTAAAGAACCCGACTGACCCACGAGCCGGGTTCTTCGATTTCGACGAGGTCGTCCAGCTTGCCAAAAAGCTTGACCAGAACATCCTGGAACAGGTCCTCGGCATCGGCCTTGCTGCCGGTCAACCGATAGGCGAAACGGTACAGGCGATCGAGGTGTGGTTTCAGCAGCCGCTCGAATGTAATGCTGCGATTCTGGTCAGAATTATCCATAGGCTTACTCGGCCCGGCCGAGTGTATAAGCCGATTGTTATTTCACAAGGACGAGGTCGCGATTCTTAGAAGTCGATTCGAATGAGGAAATAGTGATCGACGAGTAACGCTGCAAATAGAATCATCAGGTAGTTGATGGAGTAGCGGAAGACGCGCATAGGCAGTTCGGTGCCGGTGTCTCTACGCAAACGAATGGCGTAGGAAAGGAATATCGCGCCGAGAATGAGGGCTGTCGCGAGATAGATCACGCCGCTCATGCCAGACGAATACGGCAGAATCGTAATCAGCACGAGTAGAATTGTGTAAAGCAGGATAAACAGTTGCGTCAGCTGAACACCGTGGGTAACCGGCAACATCGGTATGCTGACCTTGGCGTAGTCGTCTCTCTTGGCGATGGCAAGCGACCAGAAATGAGGCGGCGTCCAGACGAATACGATCAGAAACAATAGCAGTGCGTCAGCGTGAACTTCGCCGGTGACAGCAGCCCAGCCCAGAACCGGAGGTGCGGCGCCAGCGGCCCCACCCACGACAATGTTCTGCGGCGTTGAGCGCTTCAGATAAACGGTATAGATAATGGCGTAGCCGATCAGGGACGCGAACGTCAAAACGGCCGTAAGGGGATTTACCAGAATCGTCAGTATCGACATCGATATTGCGCAGAGCAATGCCGCAAACGTCAGCGCCTGTACTGCCGAGACCTTGCCTTGCGGCAGTGGCCTTGCATGCGTTCGGGACATTTGTGCATCGATACGGGCGTCCAGCACATGATTGATCACGGCGGCGGATGAGGCGGCGAGGCCGATGCCGAGGGTGCCGAACAAGAGTGCGCTTGTCCCCGGCCAGTCCGGAACGGCCAGGAACATGCCGACGATGGCCGTAAACACGATAAGCGTAACGACCTTGGGTTTGGTCAGCTCGAAGTAATCTCGCCACTCGGCGACGTTTTGTATTGCGGTTGTGCTCATATTTTTTACTGGGCCGCCAGAGCGGACGCATATCGTACCCGGGGAAAGTGCGTCTGTGAAGTCAGTAGATGTGCTGACTCGAGTCTCGGCTAGCCCTGTCTTCGACCGATGTCGGCTGCGTCGAAGCGATATTCCCCGCTGGGCTGCGGCGGCCCGCCGCCCCAGGCGTGGCCATATACGACCTCCAACCGGAGCTCCAGCAGGCCGTCCTTGAATTGTTCTTTGAGCTGCTCTTCCATGGCCTGGAAACGCTGCCTTCCCGTGACTGATCTGGACCTGCCCGCCAGGCTGTTTCGGGCGCCAAGCCGCGTCAAATCGCTAAACAGGGACTTCGTATCGCGGTAGCTCACATTCAGGAAATCGGTATCCAGCACCGGGTCACCCAGGCCCGCACGCACGAGTCCGTCGCCGATATCGTGCATGTCTGCAAACACATTCACGTGCTGGCCATTATCGACCGACGACCAGGCTGCCCTCAATTCCGACAAACTGTCGGGCCCGAGCGTCGAAAACGCGAAGAGTCCACCCTTTTTCAAAACCCGGCCGACTTCGGCGAACAAGGCTTGCAGGTCGTCAATCCACGGCAGCAACAGGTTTGAATAGATGAGGTCGACGCATCCGGTTTGCAGGGGCAAAGCCATTGCGTTGCCTTGCAAGGGCGAGACGCGCGAGAACCAGGATCGCTTCCGCTCGGCCACCCGCAGCATTTCGCGCGAGGCATCGAGAATAATGACGCGGCTTCGCTTGAACCGCCTGCAAAGCTGCCGGCTTGCCCCGCCAGTCGCTGCACCGAGATCGAGGATTTTTTTTACATCGATGGCCATCGGCTCGAGGCGCTCGATCAGGCCATCCGAGGTTGCGCGGTGCACGAAATCGACGCTATCGAAACTTTCTGCCGCGCGGTTGAAGCGGCGTTGCGTGTGCCGAAAATCGAGACTGTGAGGCTGAGTGCCCATTCTGACTTAAGCATAACTGTTCTTCAGTGCTGTTTATGTCGGGACAGCTAACTTACGCGCACTGCGCGGACCTCAATAGAGGTGTCAGTGTTACAGCATGAAGAAAAAGCCGCTGTTTGCTGCAATCAACAGATTGTCGAGGCATGTGCTACCGCGGAGCTGTGTGCTTTGCGGGGTATACCTGTGTACAGGCTACTTTTGTAACGGCTGTTTGATCGACCTGCCCTGGGTCGTGGCGGCATGCGAACGCTGCGGCCAGCCGCTCTCTGCGCCGCTCCCCGAAGGATCCTATTGTGCCGGCTGTCAGCAGCGTGCTACGTCTTTCGAAAAAGCATTCGCCCCGTTGTTGTACTCGTTCCCGGTCGACAGCGTCCTGAAAGCACTCAAGTTCAATCAACAGCTTTTCTACGCACCCGCCTTTGGCGAACTCCTTGCTCCATTGCTCGAGAAGCTGTTTCCCGAAGTAGATTCGTTACTGCCCGTGCCCTTGCACCGGCGACGACATGCGAGCCGGGGATTTAATCAGGCGATTGAGCTGTGCCGGCCACTTGAAAGGGCAAGCGGCCTGCCGGCAATAGCAAACGTGTGCCGGGTGCGATCTACACATCCACAAACCGGACTCGAAGCGTCCGAGCGGCGCCGCAACATGAGGGCGGCATTCGAAGTTCGGGGTAGCGTGCGGTTCTGTCACCCGTTGTTGATCGATGATGTCATTACGACGGGCGAGACTTGCCGGCAACTTGCCAGCACCTTGTTACGTGCCGGCGTCGAGCGAGTCAGTGTGTTGGCCGTCGCACGGGCGGCTTCACTCTGAGTCGAAAATGCAATCCGCGAGTTGTTCGCTGGGAACTTCGTCAAGCCATTCCGGCTTCTTGAAGTTGCGATGAATGGCCCGGCCGAGCTTGCCGATCTGCATGCCATCCACAATCCGGTGATCAAAGGTACCGGTCAGCGGCAGGATAGTTCGTATGACGATTTCTCCGTCACGCACGACGGGTTTTTCTTCCATCTTGCCCATGATGATGACGGCAGGGATTTTTGCGGCAGGAAAGAGAGCTGCCATGCCTGAGGTAAGACCGAAGCTGCCGATGTCGGAGACGATGAATGAACCAAAGCTGTCCGACGACAATCCCAGTGATCGCATCTCCACGCCCAGATCCACCGTTAGCCATTTCACAAGCTTGAACACGGCGCGCCGAAACGGCCAGGGAATCTTGTTGAGTACATATTTGTTTTGCGACGCTTTCGACTCTTCACCGCTGCGGCTCATTTGCGCTTGTTGCCTGATGTCGTTTGCGAGATCGCTGACCGGTCGTGCGTGCGCGTCGTTGACGATGACCGAGCTTACGCCGGACTGACTGTCGAGCATGACCGGCAGCATGACGTTCAAGCGCTTGCGGCCAACGACGCTTCCCCGCCGTATGAAGCAATTGAGTTCCGGTACGTCGAACGCAACCGCACGCGCGAGGACCGCCGTTGTCAAATGAACCATTGTGATCTTTACGCCGGTTTTGCGTTTCGCATCCAAGAAGCGTTTCGCTTCCGTGACATCGATGTCGAGACTGCCGTAGACACGCGAATCCGACGGCGCCGTGTAGATTGCAGCGGCGGTGACGCGCCAGGGTGTATTGAACCGATCCATTGCAACGAGCATAGCCGAAAATTCCTGTACTATCTTGCGAGGCCAATCCCGCAGAACAACAAAAGGGCACAGCATGGAATCCCTCGTAAACCAGATTAACGCCGTGATCTGGAGTGACGCGCTCATATATCTTTGCTTGGGTACAGGTCTGTTCTTTTCTGTGCTTACCCGATTCGTGCAGGTGCGGCTTTTCAGGGAGATGATCCGCCTGCTCTTTTCTTCGAAGAGTTCTGACAGGGGCATCTCTTCATTCCAGGCATTGTCCGTCTCGTTGTCGGGGCGGGTAGGCACCGGCAACATCGCAGGCGTCGCTGCGGCGATCGGCTTCGGCGGACCAGGCGCAGTATTCTGGATGTGGGTAGTCGCCTTTCTTGGCGCAGCCACCGCCTATGTCGAGTCAGCGCTTGGCCAGATTTACAAGGAGGAAGACGAGGGGCAGCTTCGCGGCGGGCCGGCTTTCTATATCGAGAAAGCCATGGGACAAAAGTGGTACGCGTGGATATTCGCTATCACGACGATCATCGCTACGGGGCTATTGTTACCCGGCGTTCAGGCAAACAGCATCGGCAACGCAGTCGAAGTAGCACTGGGCGCAGGCCAGATTGTCGAATCGGCTTTCGGCAGCATCAGTACTACTAAGCTCACAACGGCGGTTGGCGTCGTTGCGATGCTGGGATTCATTATTTTCGGCGGCGTGAAACGTATCGCTCATTTCACACAGATCGTCGTTCCGTTCATGGCGCTGGCTTATGTCGTGACCGCCGTCATCATCATTGCGCTTAATTACACGGCGTTACCGGGCGTAGTCAGCATGATATTCAAGGACGCATTTACGCCAATGGCCGGTTTTGGCGCGGCAATCGGATGGGGCGTCAAACGGGGTGTTTACTCCAACGAAGCAGGCCAGGGTACCGGGCCGCATGCCGCCGCCGCAGCCGAAGTGCAACATCCGGCTCAGCAGGGACTGGTACAGGCGTTTTCGGTTTACATCGATACGCTGTTCGTGTGTTCAGCCACGGCATTCATGATTCTTATTACGGGAGCCTTCAACATTCACAGTGTCGAAGGCGGGTTCCTCGTGCAGAATCTCGCCGCGGATCTTGCGGCGAACAGCCCCGCGTTCACACAGTTTGCAGTTGACAGTGTCTTGCCGGGATTCGGCAAGCCATTTATCGTGGTTGCACTTTTCTTCTTTGCCTTTACGACGCTGCTTGCTTACTACTACATCGCGGAAACGAACGTCGCCTATATCAGGCGAACACTCAAAATCCCCGGCGACATGTTCGTATTGAAAGTAGCTTTGATGTCGTCGGTATTTTATGGGGCGGTCAAAACTGCAAATCTTGCTTGGGGCCTGGGTGATATCGGCGTTGGCCTGATGGCCTGGCTGAACATCATCGCTATATTGATTTTGTTCCTGATGGGCAAGCCTGCGCTGAAGGCGCTAAAGGACTACGAAGCGCAAAAGAAGGCGGGGGTTACGGAATACACATTCGATCCCGAAGCATTGGGAATCGAGAACGCAGATTTCTGGATCGACGATAAGCCGTAACTAGCGGCATGCGGCCGGCAGATGTTTGTCCGGAATGACGCCACCGCTTGCACAGATCCAGGCAACGCTACCGAGGTTGTCTACCGCCGTTAACGTGACTGTTTGTCCGCCGATTCGAAAGTTGGCATCGTTTCCGTACAAAATCGTTATGACGGCGCCAGCCGAGCTTACTGAGGTAACGAACTTGCCATTTATATTGGCAGCAGCCTCAAGCCCGGCTTCAGTGTTGTCGGTTGGGAAAACGCCTCGATCCTGATAAAACTCCGTCACGGAAGTTTTGGCGCCCTTGGATAAATTGAGACCTTCCGCTACCTGCGCCCGGACTGTGTAGTCGAGGTAGGCCGGAATAGCGACCGCCGCCAGAATGCCAATAATGGCAACGACGATCATCAGTTCGATCAGCGTGAATCCTCGCTGATATGCAGTCATGTTCTGCTCCGTTATTCGCAAGCTCATCAAGCTATGTCGGGCGCACAGATTATGCCCTGCAATATATGAAGCGAATCTCGTGCCAATATTGGGCAGAATTCCGTAAACCTCTGTTGTGAAGGGGTTTAAAAAGTATTTCATTATTCGATCGAGATTCAAAAGAGAGGTTTTCGTAAGTCAATGTGCCAATTATCGTCACAATCTGACGCAAATCGGCCGCCGTGTCGTTGCGCTAGATCACAGGAGCTTGCGGGCGAATTATGGCAAACAGGTGTTTCAGCGTCTCGGTGTGATCCTTGTAGTCCAGGCGAACCGGCGTGAGTTGGTCGCCGTCACCGAGCACCAATGCGGGCAGACCATTGATCGGTGAACTGCGAGCAAAGGCGACCTGGCGTTGCAACTCCGACTCCGTGTCCTCGGAATGCAAGTCAGCGACGAATCGCTCCGAATCAAGATTCAGCTCTTTGGCCAGGGCTTCGAGTGTTTCCGTGTCCGACGGATTCATCGCACGCAAGTAATACGCCTGTTGAATGGCGAGAATCATATCGGCTTCCCTGCCCTGAATCGTCGCAGCGATTACGGCCCGGCATGCGGGGTATGTGGAACGGCGAGGCTTGCACTTCGTCCAGAAATCGAAGTTGAATTCGGTGCCGAGCATCTCGTTAATCGTTCGCCAGTGCCCAGGTATTCTTTCAAGCAATTCTTCTGACATGGGCTCGTTACTGTCGGGCGCGAGACCACCCAGCACTTTTTCCAGCACCACGTCTTCCGGCAGGTTGGCGAGTAACAGTTCGGCTGTCGGCCGGTAACCCCAGCACCAGCTGCACATCGGATCGTGAATATAGTAGAGCGTGGTCACGTTGTGCTCTCGTAATCCGGGTTTCTCGCGGCAGCAACGAAATAGAACACGAGGCCCGCGCCAATGATCGCCAAACCGAACAATCCTTCTTGTGGCTTGTTGAGCAGCACGAATATCAGCGTCCAGCCAGTCAGCGCGAGATATACGAGCGGTGTTAGCGGATACGCGAAGGTGCGGTACGGGCGGGGCAAGCCCGGCTGTCGCAAGCGAAGCACGAAGACGCCAAGCACCGTGGCAAAACTGTTCAACGCCAATGTAAAGCCTGCAAAGATGAGTATGGACTCGAAACTCGACGTCAGTACAAAAACGACCGCGAGGAAAGACTGAAAAAAGATTGCGGTCGAGGGGATGCCGTCTGAGTTCTTTGCCGACAGAAATCGCAAAGCATGAAAGTCCTCGCCAATGACCTGCAACACCCGTGGACCGGCGAGCGTCATCGCGCTGACCGTGGAAATGAGTAACAGGGCAAGCGCGAGGCCCGTAAACCGGCCGCCCAGATCACCAAACGCAGATTGTGCCGCGATGTAGCCGACCTCCAATTCGCCAGCCATCGCGTCCATGGGTGCGACACTAAGGAATGTGAAGTTCAAGGCAAGGTAGAGGATCATCACGACCAATGTGCCTGCCATCAAAATGAAGGGAAGCGTGCGTTGCGGGTTTTCGAGTTCGCTGGAAAGATAGGTTGCGGCATTCCAGCCGGTGTAGGCGTAACTGACATATATGAGAGAGACCGCAAACGCCCCGCTAGTGAGCAAGACGCCGTCACCAGCGCTCGGCAGGAAGCTGATTGTTTGCGGGACATCGGCAATCGTCAGCGCCGCGAGACAAAATCCGAGAATTACGCCGACTTTCAGAATCGTAAAAATTACCTGCAGGCCACCACTGTTTCTCCGGGTGCTCGCGTGAATGAGGGTAACTCCAGTGATAAGGGCTGCAGCCAGGGCTTTCTCCAGAAAATCGCTGGAGCCGCCGGGAAGAATCGACGTTGCATATGCCGCAAAGGTAATTGCTGCGAGTGCGGTCGGCGCGGCGAAGCCGATGGTCGCGGACACCCAGCCGGATACGAAGCCGGCGGCGGGGTGATAAATCCTCGCGAGGAAGTTGTACTCGCCCCCGGAACGCGGCATGGCGGCGCCCAGCTCGGCATAAGTCGTCGCACCGCAAAACGCGGCGACCCCCCCGACCGCCCAAAGCATCAGCAAAACGAAACCGGAGCGAATTTCGAGGAGTTGAAACCCGAGGCTGGTAAATACACCGGTGCCGATCATGTTGGCAATGACGACGGCGATCACGGTCGGAAAACGAAATTTGGCCACCGCGAAACTCTATCCAGAAATAACTGGATTGAAGGTGTAATGCAAAACGATGCCGATGAACACGATCATGCCGATGTAGTGGTTGTGTAGAAACGCTTTGAAACAATTTGCGGCTATCCGGTCGCGGGCGAGCCACTGGTGATACACCATCAACACGCCGGCGACAAAAACGGCGGTGTAATACCAGGTGCCAAGTTCGGCCATATCGCCGATGAGGATTAGTGCAAGCAGCATCAATATCTGCAAGCCGCCGATGACGAACAGGTCTGCATCACCAAACAATATTGCTGTCGATTTTACGCCGATCTTCAAGTCGTCTTCGCGATCGGCCATCGCATAAAACGTGTCGTAGATTACGGCCCAGACCAGCGCCGTGCCGAATACGAGCCAGGCCAGTTGTTGCGTCTGGCCCGTTTGTGCAGCAAATGCCATCGGTACAGCCCAGCCGAAAGCCATGCCGAGCACAAACTGCGGAATGGATACAAAACGCTTTATGAATGGATATACGACGGTCAAGGCAGCAGCTATGACCGCGAGCACCTGCGCTTGCCGGTTAAGCATTGCTGCAAGGCCGATTGCGATCAGGGCGAGCGCAACGAACAGCGTAAGCGCCTCCATCGGTGCGACTGCGCCCGAGGCGATCGGGCGAGACCGAGTTCGTTCCACATACGGGTCGATTTTCCGATCGGCGAAGTCATTCAACACGCAGCCGGCCGAACGCATGATGAAAACGCCAAGCATGAACACGATGAAAATGCCGCCGTCCGGGTGGCCTTTGCCGGCCAGCCAGAGCGCCCATAGCGTAGGCCATAACAGAAGCCAGGTGCCGATCGGCTTATCGAGCCGCATCAACTGTGCATAGTTCGAGAGCTGTGTAATGAAGCCCGGCAGAATGCTGCCTTCTGCTTGCGTCTTTTTCATTTGACGAAGGTTATCAGACCTTGCCGTATCGTCCCGCATCGCCGAGCCAGCGGCGGACGATTTTGTCACACAGGCCGGCCGAAGACCTGCGCATCGACTCCGCAGCGAGCTGAACCCTGGGCATGAGTTCGGCGTCGCGGCCCAGGTTTGCAATGCGGTACTGCGGCAGGCCAGTTTGTCTCGTGCCTTTTCATTTGACGAAGGTTATCAGACCTTGCCGTATCGTCCCGCATCGCCGAGCCAGCGGCGGACGATTT
>PVMS01064544.1_pt1 | contig 15805 bp, 14 predicted proteins | sample 1853461 | NCBI WGS metagenome assembly PVMS01 (sample SAMN08582032, study PRJNA380276) | Marine sediment metagenome, whole genome shotgun sequencing project. | isolation source: ocean sediment barecode stripped | collected 2017 | reverse complement strand
GAAAAATTTTTCTCATATTATTGCTTTGAGGCCATATATATAGTAGCAACACCTAGTGTTTGTGGTAAAGCTATTGCATTTATAAACCCAATTTTACCTAAAATATTGTTAAGAGCATCTCCATATGGAAAATGCGATGCGGACTCACTTAAATAAGCATAAGCCGATCTATCCTTTGAAAATAAGCGTCCTATTAAAGGCAAAATATGCTTAGTATATACCTTATAGCCTTGTTTAAAAGGTGTTTTTGTGGGAACTGAAGTTTCAAGAATAACGAAAATACCATTTGGTTTCAAAACGCGTAATATTTCAGCCAGACCTTTTTCAAGATTTTCAAAATTTCTTATTCCAAAAGCTACAGTAATTGCATCGAAACTATGGTCTTCAAATGGCAAATTTTCAGAATCTCCCACTAACAATTCTATAACATTATTTAATTTGAGTTTAGTAATTTTATTTCGTCCAACTTCAAGCATACCCTCACTTATATCTAATCCAACAATCTTTTTTGCATTTGTTTTAGTGAGGTGTATAGCCAGATCACCGGTTCCGGTTGCAACATCCAAAATAGTATTTGGACATGTAGCTCTAACAAATTGAACAACTTTTTTTCGCCATTTCTCATCAATTCCAAGAGAAATTACGCGATTTAAGCCGTCATACTCCTTCGAAATGGTGTCAAACATTTTAGTGACTTGCTCTTTTTTACTTAATTCACTGTTCTTATATGGTTTAACATTTTTAGACATTAAAAACGAATAAAATTTTAATACGCAAAGAAATGGAATTCATTATCAAATCCCTAAAAATAAATTATATTTGCTCATCTTTTTTATACTTATAATTTATGAAAATTATAATTGCTGGAGCGGGAGAAGTAGGATTTCATTTAGCAAAATTATTATCATACGAATCTCAGGAAATCACCCTGATCGATACAATCCGTGAAAATCTTACCTATGCCGATAATCATTTGGATATAAAGATCATTAAAGGTGATGCAACATCTATTTCAAACTTAAAAGAAGCAAAGGTCAACTCAACTGATCTGGTAATTGCTGTAACCGCTTCTGAGACCACCAATATTACTATTTGTGTCTTGGCAAAACAACTAGGCGCCAAAAAGACTATTGCTAGAATAACAAATACAGAGTTTATTGAGCATAAAGATGAGGTTGGTTTCACAAAATTTGGAATTGACGAATTAATTTCTCCAGAATCTTTGGCAGCCTCTGAGATTGAATTATCATTAAATCAGGCCGCTTTTGACGATACCTATCAATTTGAAGATGGTGCACTGATCATGCTTAGTTTGAATTTATCTCGAACTGCTCTTTTTGCAGGAAAATCGGTAAAAGAAGCTGCAAAATTAATTCCGGAAATACATTTTGTGCCTATTGCTATTCAACGCTATGCAACCCAGTATACTATCATTCCAAGAGGTGATACTTTACTGAAAGAAGGAGATCATATTGTTTTTATAACCTCCGAAGGAGGGGATGAAGAATTATGTAAACTTAGTGGAAGACTGCAAACCGAAATAAAAGATGTGATGATTCTTGGTGGCGGTAAAATTGGCTCAAAAACAGCGAGAAACTTGACTAAAGGTAAATATAATATTAAGCTTATTGAAAAGGACAAAGAAAGAGCCTTTGATCTTGTGGATGATTTACCCAATATTTTAGTTATTAATGGTGATGGTAGAAATGTAGAGCTTTTAGATGAAGAAAATATTAACCAGATGGATGCTTTTATTTCAGTTACTGGAAATTCTGAGACCAATATTATGTCTTGCCTGGTGGCAAGGTCAAAAGGAGTGAAAAAAACCATTGCGTTGGTAGAGAATATCGATTATTTTGAACTTTCCCATTCAATAGGTGTAGATACCCTTATAAATAAAAAACTATTGGCTGCTAGTACAATTTTTAGATATATTAGAAAAGGTGACGTGGTTGCCATGACCAAACTTAACAATATGAATGCCGAGTTATTAGAATTTATTGTAAAACCAACATCTAAGATTTGTAATAAGCAAATAAGGGATCTGGATTTTCCAAGATCAGCCATAATTGGAGGTGTGATAAGAAATGGCAAAGGCATTAGTGCTCTTGGTGATTTTCATGTTAAGGCAGGTGACCGTATTGTTGTATGTAGCTTGCCGCGCTCTATTAAAAAAGTAGAAGCCTTTTTCTTTTAATATGAAACTTAATTTTAAGATCATCTTTCATTTTCTTGGACTTCTATTATTATTCAATGGTGGATTTATGCTCCTTGCTTCACTTATAAGCCTTATCTATAAAGATGGTATTTCCTTTGAATTGTTTTTAGCCGGATTGGTTGTCCTGTTTATTGGTGTTTTAGTAATGGTTAATACGAGAAAGCATCAAAAGGTAATGAATAAACGAGAAGGTTACATAGTTGTAACCTTAGGATGGTTGATAATGGCATTATCGGGAACCTTACCCTATGTGTTAACAGAGACCATTCCAAGCTTTACCAATGCTTTTTTCGAAACAATTTCCGGATACACAACAACAGGCGCAACTATAATTCAAGACATTGAAATTTTACCGAAAGGTATATTGTTTTGGCGAAGTTTAACCCAATGGATAGGTGGTATGGGCATAATAGTTTTAGCCGTTGCTATTTTGCCATTACTCGGTATTGGAGGAATGCAGTTATTTGCCGCAGAGGTCCCAGGACCAAGTGCTCACAAGTTACATCCAAGGATTACAGATACAGCAAAGCGTTTATGGCTTATTTATGTAGGCTATACTATTGCCGAAACTGTATTTTTAAAACTTGCCGGAATGACATTTTTTGATGCTTTAAACCAGTCAATGTGTACTTTATCAACAGCGGGTTTTTCGACAAAAAATGCAAGTATAGCTTATTGGAACGATATACCAATGATACAATATATAATCATGGTTTTTATGTTTTTGGCTGGTTCTAATTTCGTTCTGAGTTACTTCGCTTTTAAAGGTAAAGTTCAGAAAATAATAAAAGATGAAGAGTTTAGTTTATACTGGAAGCTTATTGCAATTTTCGCTGTAATTGCTGCCATTATAATTTATTTCCGGGTAGATATTTCAGATTCTTCAATTGCTCATCCTATGGTTTGGGGTAAGGCAGAAAGTGCTTTTAGGCATGGCTTATTTCAAGTTTTAGCTATTATAACTACCACTGGATTTATTACGGCTGATTTCACGATGTGGACACCTTTTTTAATGGTTCTTTTCTTCGGATTAATGTTTCTTGGCGGGTCTTCAGGAAGTACGGCAGGTGGTGTAAAAGTTGTCAGACATTTAATAATGATACGAAATGGATTCCTGGAATTTAAGAGAACGCTTCATCCAAATGCGGTTTTACCAGTTCGATATAATAAAAAATCCATTGGAGGTAATATTGTCTTTAATATACTCGCTTTTTTTATTCTTTATATGTTGTCCTTTATTATTGGGGCCCTTGGTTTTTCAATGATGGGATTAAATTTTGAATCTGCTATTGGAGTAGCAGCCTCAAGTTTAGGTAATATAGGTCCGGCACTTGGTAATTTTGGACCTGTAGATAATTATTATAACATGCCTAATATTGGTAAATGGTGGAGTGCATTTCTAATGTTGCTTGGTCGATTAGAGTTATTCACTGTTTTAATATTATTAACACCTTTTTTCTGGCGAAATAGGTAATTTTAAAATATATTTTCTACTTTATTTTTAAAAGTCTTGAACTATTCAAAGTATTAGTATTTATAATATTTTCAAGATATTTTGTAGGTTCTTTTCTCGTTATACTTACGATTGAAGCTGTAACAAAAAATATTATAGTGCGTCCTATAAGTATAACCAATCAATAAATAATATCATGGAAGCTTTAATTTTACAAAAAGAAATCGAACCATTACCCAAACAAAAAATTGAAACTCTCATTTTTAAAAACGCAGGATTATTAAGCTCAAATTATATACAAGAAACTTTCACTGATTTCTTTCATTCAAGTCCGAAATCATTATTTGGAATTAAACAACATAAAAAGAACAAACAGTACCAATTTACATTTGGAATTGATACTATATTAAAGCTTTTTGTTTTCGCAATTATATTGTCCCTGGCATTAACATAAGACCAGTTAAAAGTAAGAGTTATGAAATTTTTTTACTTGCTTGTGATCACTTTCATCTCATTAATAATCTATTTCAACTATACATTATAAAATTTTGTTTTCAATTATTAATTAGTCGTGATTGTAGTTAATGGAGAAAGCCACTTCCAGAATTTTTTGGATGGGGCTTTTTTTTGATCAATCAATAATTTGAATTTTTTGACTAACTGCAGATTTAATTCGTCCCATAGCTTCAATTATTTGTTCTTGTGATGCGGCATATGATATTCTTATACAATTTGGATTACCAAATGCGACTCCGGTCACCGTAGCCACAAGGGCTTCTTCAAGTAAGAACATTGAAAAATCGGTTGCATTATTTATAGTTGTACCCATAAGAGTTTTTCCAAAGAAATATGAAATATCAGGAAAAACATAAAAAGCACCTTCAGGTGTATTCGTTTTAAATCCTTCAATGTCATTTAATAAATTCAATACAAGATCTCGTCGAACTTTAAACTCATCAACCATAAATTGAATTTTACTCGGATCAGCCTCCATGGCAGTAATTACAGCCCGTTGAGCGATACAATTTGCACCACTTGTAATCTGACCTTGCATTTTATTACATGCTCTTGCAATCCAATCCGGAGCACCAATAAAACCAATTCGCCATCCAGTCATTGCAAATGCTTTTGATACACCATTTACAGTAATTGTTCTTTCATACATATCGTTAAACTGAGCAATACTTGCATGGCTACCTACAAAATTTATATGTTCATAAATCTCATCAGAAACGACATAAATATCCGAATGGTTTTGTAATACATTTGCCAATGATCGAAGCTCTTTTTTACTATAAACCGAACCACTCGGGTTGCAAGGTGAACTAAACCAAATCATTTTAGTTTTAGGTGTAATGGCAGCTTCAAGTTGTGCCGCGGTCATTTTAAAGTCGGTTTCTATGGTTGTCGTGACTTCAACAGGAACACCTTCATTTAGTTTTACAATATCATTGTAACTAACCCAATAAGGACATGGAAGTATGACTTCATCACCTGGATTAATCATAGAAGCTGCAATATTTGCCAACGATTGTTTAGCCCCTGTAGAAACTACAATTTGAGGTAATGTATATGAAAGATTATTGTCGCGCTTAAATTTATTAATTATAGCCAGCTTCAGCTCCTTATAACCGTCAACAGGTGTGTAAGAATTATAATTGTCATTTATTGCCTGAATGGCCGCATTTTTTATAAAATCCGGAGTATTAAAATCAGGTTCACCAAGGCTTAACCCGATAATATCTTTGCCTTCTTCCCGAAGCTCTCTAGCCTTAGCTGCCATGGCTAAGGTTTGCGATGTTGATAGACTATTTATTCTATCAGAAAGTTGATTCATTGATTTTTAGAAATTTTAAACGTGCAACGATGGTTTCATTCCCATTTCTCGAAGAAATCTAAAATGAGCAATTATGGCTCTACGAGTAGATTTATACTCATTGTAAGGTAAATTAAATTCTTTGGCAGTTGCTTTTACAATTTTTGCTATTTTCCTATAGTGAACATGAGATATGTGCGGAAAAATGTGATGCTCAACCTGATGATTTAACCCACCAGTGAAATAATTTATTATTTTGCTACGAGGAGAAAAGTTTACTGTTGTCTTTAATTGATGAATAGCCCATGTATTTTTAAGAGTACCATCTTTTTCAGGTAATATCATTTCAGCTTCATCCATAACATGTGCTAATTGAAATACAACACTTAAAATAACACCAGCTGTATAATGCATAATTAAGAATCCTAACATAATTTTCCACCATGCAATGTCTAAAATCAACATAGGAAGCACTATCCAAATGCCTATATAAATAAGCTTAGAGATCACTAATTTACTCCAATTTGCTACAGGATTAGGAAATTTGCCATATGAGAGTTTACGTTTCATATAACGTCTCATTTGTTGAAAATCAGTCGTGATTGCCCAATTAATAGTCAATAAGCCATAAAGTAAAACTGAGTAATAATGTTGAAACTTGTGATACCATTTCCATTCAGAATGTTCAGAAAAACGTAATATACGCCCGGCATCAAGATCTTCATCATGACCATGTACATTAGTATAGGTATGATGCAATACGTTATGTTGTACCTTCCAGTTATAGGCATTGCCTGCCAATATATAAATACTACTACCCATTAAACGGTTAATCCATTCCTTATTAGAATATGAACCATGATTGCCATCATGCATAACATTCATTCCAACGCCAGCCATACCTATTCCCATGACAACGGATAAAATTAACTGAAACCAACCAGGAAGATTTAATGTTAAAAGCAAAAAATAAGGTGCTAAGAACACTGAAAACATCACAATGGTCTTTGCCCATAGTTTCCAATTTCCTGTTCTTTTAATATTGTTTTCTTTAAAATAATTGTTAACGCGTTTGTTTAAGGTCCTGAAGAACTTAGCAGAATCAATACGTGAAAAAGTTAAGGCTTGTTTTGTCATAACTTAGGTTTTTAGTCTATATAACGTCTTATTAATTATTTTAATATAAGCTGCAAATATAATTAATTAAAACTTGGCGAAATGGTGCTTAACAAAAAATTCTGTGCACAAAATAGTTATTTTTGTTGAAAATATCACATATTCATGGATTTAATCCTTAAATATTTCCCTGATCTTACTAAGTTACAAATTGATCAATTTGATAGGTTATTAGCTTTGTATAAGGATTGGAATGCGAAGATAAATGTGATTTCAAGAAATGATATTGACGAATTATATTTACGCCATGTGCTGCATTCATTGGGTATAGCGAAAGTTATTCAGTTTAAAAAAAGCACAAAAATTCTTGATGTTGGCACAGGAGGCGGATTTCCTGGAATTCCACTCGCTATTCTGTATCCAGATAGTTATTTTCACCTTGTTGATAGCATAAATAAAAAATTAATAGTAATTAATGCGGTAACGGAAGCTTTAGAATTAAGGAATGTAATCACAAAGCATAGTAGAGTAGAGGTTATAGAAGAACGATTTGATTTTATAGTAAGCCGTGCTGTAACAGCAATGCCTGCCTTTGTGAACTGGGTAAAAGATAAAACCTTAAGAAAAAACCGTCATGACCTTATAAATGGGATTATTTATCTAAAAGGAGGTGATTTAAACGAAGAATTGCAAGATTTTCCGAAAGCTTCTATCTTCCATTTAAAGGAGTATTTTGAAGAAGATTTTTTTAAAACAAAAAAAATAGTGTATTTGCCTTTGAAGTATAAAATTTAACTATAAAGCCATGAAATGACTCATGGCTTTAAACTTTTATATTTATAAAATTTATTATTCTACAACTACTTTTGTTGTGAATACACCGGAATCACTTGATAATTTCACAATATATAGTCCTGAATTTAACTGTATTGGAATTGAGATTTGTTCTGATGTATTTCCAAGATCTATATTATACACTAATCGTCCTGAAATATCATACATAGCAATACTTGCTCCATTCAGAGGCGTTTGCGTTAAAATATTCAACTCATTTTGAATAGGATTTTTCTCCAATCGTATTGATGTAATATCTAAACTTCCTAGATTTAATGTTCCCGGAATAATTTCAGTTAATGCGAAGATGACGTTTTCTTCTGTTATTGTAATATGTTCTTCATTATTATCCGGCATATACCAATTTACGAAAGGGGTGCTGTTCACAACATCACGTGGTGGTGCTTCACTTGGTGGACTGCCAGTACCAATATCAATATTATGATACCAGTCTATTTCACCATTAGGTGTAATTTCTAAGGCAATAGCACTGATTGCAGGAATAAAATTAAAAAAATCAGATTGAATTGCAGCAAAAAAATCTGCTACCGGACCTGGTGGCGGCATAGAGCCTCCCAAGGCTGTCATATTAAATAAGCCTCCAGAAGCGGCGTCAATACCATCAGAAAATGAAAATGCCTGGGCATTAGCACTAGATGCTTGAATTGGAGAACCAAAAAGATTAATTACAACGGAACTTACAAGTTGGCTTCCACTTGCTGTTGCCGGAGTAAAATTCATCGTTAAATCAGCCGTCACAAAACCACTCATATCAACATTAATAGTAGTATTCAAAAAAGTGAAACCCGGACTGATATCACCGCCCATTTTATCTTGATAGGGATTTCCAATGCCGCTGCCATTAATAATCGCAACATTTCTTATTGTTTGTGGGAATCCATTTGTTGTTAATGCATTAATATTGGTATCCAGAATGGTTTTCCAGGGATGTTGAGCTGGTAAAAGTAATAACGGATCAAATTCAACAGGAGGATCCGTACCATCAAGGTGAGGTTCTAGATGATCAACAAGCATTTGACGCGCAGCTGGCGATTTAAGCATCCCATTAACTACTGCTTGCAATTCAACTACATTGTTGGCCCCCAAACCAAAGGCTAAATAGTTTAACTGATGTTGAACACCTAGAGGAACATTTGCACCGCGATGTGGAGAATCAAATGACAAGAACAAGCGGGTGTCATGCGCTAAAGTTTGATTTTCCATGTAATTTAGAGCATAGCGTGTGACTAATCCTCCCATGCTTGGGCCAATAATTACATTTTGTTCACTTCCGGTTTTACTCGCATTAATGATTCCTATAAGATCAACTAATAGCATCGCATTACGTTCAATAAAATCAGCTCCACCATCTATAACTTCGCTATCTGCAGCACGCGTATACGTAGGAAAATTCAATATAATGACATCATGTCCTTGGCTACGCACAAAATCAGCAAGATTTTGAGGTCCCATAGCATCGGTATAATCAAATGCACTATACAGCCCGGCTATTGTTCTTCCATCTCCTGGATCAAACCCATCAACTACAATTACGGGCTTATCTAAAATACCATTATCAGTATCAAGAAAAATTTGATACTCACCTTCTCCCGGATAACTAACAGCTTCTCCATATGCAGAAAGATCAGGTGTAATGGTTGATGTAAACGGGATGATTGCTCCACCTGCCGTATTCCGATTGTTATGTTCAGCAATATTTGGTTGTACTAAGATACTTGAATATGAAAATAGGCTTTCATCAGTATTTAACGTGATTTCGAAGGTCATATTTTTAACGCCTTCAGTTGGGTATAAAACATTAACAATATCTCCTATGTTAACTTTTCTTAATCCCATTCCATCATCAAAATCAATCTTAATAGATGAAATATTTATATCAGATGTGTTTAAGAAAAATTCATCCGATATATTGAAAATTGCAGACAAACCTTTAATTTTGCTTCTAAATGGAGCCGCGAACAACTTGTGTTTAATCTCAAAGATTGATGCGGTTGCTGTTGGGGATTTTACAAATTGGGAGCCCAGAAATTTTATTTCTTCATTTTGAATAGCACTGTCATTTATAACATCAAATTCTGAATATACAATCCCTATTGGAATAATATTATTGAAATAACTCTCTTTTTGAGCTTTAAGCAACGCTTGAAAAGCTTTAAATCTGTTTTTAGAATCTCCTTGTGCTAATTCATTATAAGCCTGAAAAAAACCATTTGTATTAAAGATATTTGTTGATTCTTTTGCTAATTCTGAAAAGCTTATTAAATTATTAAACAGAATTGAGGTTTGCATATCTGATCTATCCAGTTTATCAAAAAGATTACTCATATTGTTTTGAGCACTCATTGAAAATGGACATAGGAATAGAATAAGGAAGTATTTTTTTAGCATGACGACAACTTTATATGGATTAATAGCAGTAGAAAGATACAAATATTACTAATAAAATACCAAGGATGAATGAATTGAAATCCAAAAAATCATAAAAAACCCCACAAAAATTAATTCGTAGGGTCTTATTAACCGAGTTTTATTAGGATTATTCTCCTAAAAATGGATATCTATAATCAGTTGGAGGTACAAAGGTTTCCTTTATGGTACGGTTTGATACCCAACGCAATAAATTCCACACCGAACCAGCTTTGTCATTGGTACCTGAACCTCTGGCGCCACCAAAGGGTTGTTGTCCAACCACCGCTCCTGTAGGTTTATCATTAATATAGAAATTGCCTGCAGCATTTTCCAAGGCAATTGTAGCTTTATCAATAACATAACGGTCACCACTAAAAATGGCCCCTGTTAAAGCATATTCTGATGTGCTGTCCAGAATTTCCAATGTTTTTTCCCAATCAGCATCTTCATATACATAAATGGTTAAAATAGGCCCAAATAATTCGGTGCACATTGTTTCGTACTTTGGATTTGATGTTAAAATAACCGTAGGTTCGATAAAATAGCCCTTAGAATTATCATAATTGCCTCCTGCAATGATTTCAGCATCCTTAGCTTTTTTTGTGGCGTCTATATATCGTGAAAGCTTGTCGAAAGCTCTATTATCTATGACTGCATTAATAAAGTTTGAAGTGTCTTCAGGACTACCCATTTTCATTGATTTTAGATCGGCTTGCAAATATGTTTTAAAATCATTCCATTTACTTTTTGGGATATAAGCTCTGGAAGCAGCAGAACATTTTTGACCTTGATATTCAAAGGCACTTCTAGATAATGCAGTAGCTACTTGTTTAGCATCTGCACTAGCATGCATCCAAACAAAATCTTTACCACCCGTTTCTCCTACAATTCTGGGATATGATATATATTTTTCTTGATTTACGTTTCTGCCGATCTGTTCCCAAAAACTATTAAATACACCAGTTGATCCGGTAAAATGAATCCCTGCAAAATGCTTGCTATCTAAGAGTACTTCAGTAATCATAGCTGAGTTGCCGGTAACCATGTTAATAACGCCATCAGGAAGACCGGCTTCTTTAAATAGTTCCATGATTATTTTAGCAGAATAGATTTGTGTACGTGCAGGTTTCCAAACTACTACATTACCCATCAGGGCGGGTGCCGCAGGTAGGTTGCCAGCAATCGATGTAAAATTAAATGGTGTAATGGCATAAACAAAGCCTTCTAATGCTCTGTATTCCATACGGTTCCAAATACCGACTGCTGATTGAGGTTGGTTACTGTAGATCTCAGTCATAAATTCAACATTGAATCTAAAAAAGTCAATCAATTCGCAAGCGGCATCAATTTCTGCTTGAAAAACATTTTTTGATTGCCCAATCATTGTAGCTGCATTCAATTTTGCTCTGTAAGGACCTGCTAATAATTCCGCTGCTTTTAAAAAAATAGCAGCTCGGTCTTGCCATGGTGAGGCAGCCCATTTTTTTCGGGCGTTTATTGCAGATGCAACAGCTTCTTCAATATGTTGTTTTTCGGCAGTGTGAAAGTGACCAACTGTATGTTTATGATCATGTGGTGGATGTATTGAAACTGTGTTACCCGTCCTAATTTCTTTACCTCCGATATAAAAAGGAATGTCAACAACTTCCTTGTACATTTTTTTATAGGCGGCTAATAATTCAGCACGTTCTGCACTATTAGGTGCGTACGATTTTACAGGTTCGTTTACTGCTTTGGGTACATTATAAAATCCTGTTGCCATAATTATTTCGAGATTTAAAATTTTTAAAAATTGAGCTGCAAAGTTACACATTTTTTGGCGATTGGAAATTGTCATAAGCTATCAAAAACTATATTTTGTATACAGAATTTTTTGTAAGTTGCTAGACGATTTAAAGACTATTTCATTTATGTGTACCGTAACCTTCGTTCCTATTAATGAAAATGATTTTGTGATTACATCAAACCGTGATGAAGCACCTAACCGAATATCGATCCCTCCCGATTTTTATGAAGTGAATCATACGAAAGTACTTTTTCCAAAAGATGAAAATTCAGGTGGAACATGGATCGGAGCGAGTGAAAAAAATAGAGTTTTATGTATTTTGAATGGCGGTCATACCTTTCATCAGAGACAGGAAAGTTATAGAATGAGTAGAGGTGTCGTAGTTAAAGATTTACTGGTTTGTGAAAATTTAAAAGAATCAATTGACGATTATGATTTAAAAGGTATCGAACCTTTTACTTTGGTGATCATTGATTGGAAAGTTATTTTGAATTGTTATGACCTTGTTTGGGATGGTAAAAATAAATATTTTCGTGAATTACCACTCAAACCAAAAATCTGGTCCTCTTCCACCTTATTTTCTCAGAACATGAAAAAAGAAAGAGAATTATGGTTTAAAAAATTCAAATTTGAAAACGAATTAACATCTTCCTCTCTTTTAAAGTTCCATAACACCGCTGGAAAAGGAAATTTTGATTACGGCGTTATAATGGATAGAGGGTTTGTTAAGACAACAAGCATAACCCAAATTATAAAAGAAAGCAAATGTGTAGAAATGATTTATTTTGACCTCATTAAGGCTTCGACTGAATCAAAAACTTTGACTTCACTGCAAATAGTAAATGAATAATTCTGGAATAATTTTAGCCCTGGCTTATCCTGAAACTATTGTTATGGTTCCAAATGAGTGGTTTATACCCTTTCTTAGATATATTGGAATTGGTAAAAAAAATTATGTACGTGCAGGTCATTCAGCTGTTGTCCTTATAAATAGATCATCTGGGAATCTGGATTATTATGATTTTGGGAGATATATTACACCCGATGCATTTGGTCGGGTACGTGGAAAAGATACCGACCATGAATTGGATTTCCGATTACATGCTGAAATTAAAAATGATGATATTTTAAATTTAAAAGATATCTTTAAGTTTTTAGCAACACATCCAAAATTAACACATGGTGAAGGGAAAATGATCGCTTCCGTTTGTGATGAAATTGATTACGAAAAGGCAAGATTATTTATAAACGCAATGCAGAAAAGAGATTTTATTCCGTATTCAGTGTTTAATAATAATGCTACTAATTGTTCACGTTTTGTTACACAGGTATTAATAGCTTCAGTTACTAATGATAAAATTCGAAACCGATTAATACGTTCTATGCGATTCACACCAAGTACGGTTGGTAATGTTATCATTTCTGATACACAAAATAAAATTTACGAGATTTCCGATCAAGGAGAATTTAAGGATTTTTCATCTTCAACACGAAAAGAAAATATTAAAAATTTTCTTGATAAGCTAAAAGGACATAGGCCAAATGTTGTTGGAACCTTACATCCTAAACCAGTTGTTGGTGTTGGTTCTCATGCGCAATGGTTAAGTGGTGTAGGAGCAGGAGCCTGGTTTGAACTGCATAAAACAGAACATAAACATATGTATAGATTTATGCGTATTTCAAGTCATGGCAATATAGATGTAAATGGGTTGTATATTGTACGAGATCTGTCATTTGAATATAATAATGACTATCAATTTGCACATTATTCCAATTGTAACTTCTTCCACATAAAGCAGAATAATAAGACCTATCGATTTGATTTAACTGAAAAGCTTAATTAAGCGCAAAAGGTGCACTCAATTTGAAAGTTGGAATAACTACTCTAAATTTTCTTGTATTTGTAAAGTTAACCATGTTATAATGGCCTTGCATTGCACCAAAAGGAGAAGTTAGTAAACATCCTGAATTATAAGTATGAGATTCCCCTGGTTTTAAAACAGGTTTTTTCCCAATAACTCCTTCACCTTCAACAACCTCTATATTGTTCAAGGCGTCCAAAATACGCCAGTGTCTCGAATTTAATTGAACAGAATCTTTGCTTTGGTTTTCAATGGTCACTTTATAACCAAATGCAAAGTGCACTTTATAATTTTTATAGAAAGTGCCTTCAAAATTAGTTTCAACTGATATTTTAATTCCCCTGGTTACTTGTTGTACCATGCTAATATTAGTGTTTACTCCATTTTAAAAGTAAACAAAAATACTAAAATTATATAATTTAGTGATTGAAATATTAATATTCTAATAGAATTTTAACAATAAAAGGAATTTAATTTGAGATATTTAAAGAACTTCCTTCTCCAAAACCAATTATTTTATCATAACGTGCACCAAGATCCCGATAATAGACAAGAACTTTATAATTATTCTCAGTTTGATCGTAATTGCCACTTATGGCACCTTCATGTAGTTGGTTATTATTGTCAACAACAACATATTTATAGTTATAAAATCCTTGTTTTAATAGGAGTTCTAATTCATAATATCCAGACTCAGAATTGAATGTCATTTTATTGGCTTCAGTTAAAGCGTAATTATTGAAATTCCCATATAAATATATACTCTCATCAAATAATTCCTGATGAAGCAGTGAAAAATGTACAGTGGTATAATCGGCTTCAATTTCAACATTTTCCCGGTCTAAAGCCGTAATTAAAAAATTCCCATTAATATCTGGATTATAAGTATAAGGTCTATCCGCTCTTATTACATCAGTAAATAAATAACTATGATATATATTTTTTAGATCAATAAATTGAACACCTACATTAGCTCCTCTAACATCCTTATTTTCGAAGAATAAATATTCATTGCCAGCCCAAAAACTAGATTCGGTATCATATTTATAAATAAGTTGACTACCTAATGTGTAAAGCGGTTTTAAATTGGAGATAGATGTGTTTAGATTATTATTTTGAATGATCAATGTTTTAACAGTACGTTCAGGATTGTTAAATAACATGTTTGGTGACGATATAATAAAATCAACAGATTGTTTTTGATTGATATACCTAACATCTCTTGATCGTTTTAAAGAAACACCAACATTGGTTAGGTCTTGAAAAACCATGAACTTTCTGCTGAACATGAGCTCATCATAATCATCATAAATTTTTAGCATGTAATTTCCGGTGACTTTTAGCCTTGTTTGTTGATTTGGTATTTGCAGTTCGTAATGGCTATAAAGCTGATATGTATTGAATGAATTCTCATAATTAGTAATTCGTTGGCTGTCAAAACCTTGAAGATATTCGGATTTTATAAGTTTTGAAGGTGTCCAATCGAAATCAAAATGTTCAATAACATAATAGTAATCATCCTCGTCCCCGTTCAAAACATCAAATTCCAAAATTAATCTTTCGTTCAATTTTAAAATCGGTAATTCACTAACATCAGTATTGCTTTTGAAGGTTATAGTCTTTATAAAATCAGGTTCCTGAATTTCATTTTCAACTTGGCAAAAAACGAAATTTACAAACACTATAGAGAACAATAAATAAAAGGATTTTAAAGTCATTAAATAGCTATTTGCGGTAAATATAACAATTTTTATGCCTAAAATTTTAATGTAATATGACATGATAAATTTATGTGTTTTTTATTATGAAAACTGCATTTTTAATTCGTAAATTTGCTCGGATTTTTAGACAACAAATTTCAATTAAAACATATGTCAAACGACATTCGAATTAAAAAAGGTCTGAACATAAAACTTAAAGGTGAAGCTGATAAAACTATTGAACAAGCAATAATCAGCAACTACTGTACCATCAGACCTGAAGATTTCCATGGCATCATTCCAAAACTTGTTTCAAAAGAAGGTACGAGAGTAAAAGCAGGTGAAACTTTATTCTATGACAAGTCAAATGAAAATATAAAATTTGTGTCTCCGGTGTCTGGTGAAGTTATTGAAGTAGTTCGAGGACCAAAAAGGCGCATTGATGCTATTAAACTGGAAGCCGATAAAGAATAAGAGGTTACTGAAGATTCTGCCCGGCTGGGACATTAATTGTCCGACAGTATTAGTGCCAGTTGCCTGGATTGAGCCAGCAAAGTGCCGTTCGGCGCCCAGATCCGCCCGTCTTCCTG
>PVMS01156119.1_pt1 | contig 15809 bp, 15 predicted proteins | sample 1853461 | NCBI WGS metagenome assembly PVMS01 (sample SAMN08582032, study PRJNA380276) | Marine sediment metagenome, whole genome shotgun sequencing project. | isolation source: ocean sediment barecode stripped | collected 2017 | reverse complement strand
CTTATATACAACTGGTTGGTTTCGGCAAACCAGTTGTATATAAGTCATCACGTATGCAATGCCTACCTTAAAGACATTACGCCGTTTCAGTTCATCAAAAATTGACAAGGGTTGGCTTCCTTGTGACCATTATTGCTTTTAAGCATAGTTGCTTAAAAATATTAATGCCAAATGAATCATTGAGTATCTTGCCTGGCTTTGTACATTCTCAAGATCAGAACAGACGCAATAAACCCGATCACCGCCAGTATTGCCACGAATCCAAATAACAAACGGTAACCACTCACACCGGGATAGCTATCAAGTAAGTACCCCCCAACAATCGGCATGTAAATATCCGGAATAAATCCTATCGCCGAGGCAACACCTGCTGCAGTCCCGGTAAGTGCCAGCGGTATACCACCCTCTTCGAGCAGCGCAAAATAAATTCCACGCAAGGCAAAAATGAAAGTGGCTGAGATCGCCACATTGAGTATCACCAGTGGCAAAACCGAAGGATTGGCAGGCGTCATTGCAAACAGCGCAAAACTCGCAGCGGTGATGGCCATGCTGGCAGCGACCGTTTTTGCGATACCGAATTTATCACCTAAAAAACCGGCAGCCAGGGCCGCAAATGGTTTAAGCCACATACGGCCAACACTGAGCACACCTGCCATGGTGACACTCATCAGGAACACATCACTTGCATAGGGTGTGAAAAAGAATGAACCCCAATAGGCGCTGTAAGCACACAGAATAACCAGGGCTATCAACCACACAACCCGCATCTTTAACACTTGCAGCACTTCCTTCATTCCAACTCTTTTTCTACTGTCAGTTTCCGAATTCTCGTTATCCTCGATCAAAAACCAGGCCGCTACACCAAGACCCATGTTGAATAATGAAAAGGACACAATGACCGTGGATAAGGCCGCAACGGTACTACCCAGCCAGGCAAACAATGCCAGTAAAGAAGTGTGGCTGAGTACTTCGCTGAGCCCACGGCCGGATTCGAGGATTCCAAACGCCCGGCCCTGTTCATCGGCCGGTGCCCAACCACGTGTTGCCTTGATCATCGCACCCCAGAAAACCAGCGTAATACTGACACCCCAAAATGCATGTAGAGCCAGGTTGGCCGCATAGCCTGGAAATGTTGCGAAATAGAGCCCGGAAGCACCGGTCGCCAGCAACCCCAGCGTGATCAGTTTTCTCGATGAAACCCGGTCTGCCAGCCAACCACCCGGAAAATACGTTAATAGGCCAACTGCACCAAACACACCCATCAGCATACCCATCTGGGTGTTGCTGAGGTTCATGGCCTCCTGCATGGGAATGTAGTAAACCTCACGCAGGAAGGGTGCCAAAAATATCACCCCGCCCGAGACACTGAGCACAACCATGACCAACCAGTGGCGGATATCGAAGCCTCGTTTTTCGTGTTCTATATTAATATTCTTACGCTCCAGGCAGTATTCTTGTGGCGAATCCTATAAGGATCCGAATTAACGGGCTTACAAATGCGTTCTCACTTCAAATAGTTCGGGGAAAAAACTGACATCGAGCGCTTTTTTCAAAAATGTAACCCCGGAAGAACCACCGGTGCCCTGTTTATGGCCGATAATCCGCTGTACGGTATACATATGCCTGAATCGCCATTGTTGAAAAGCATCTTCAATATCAACAAGCTTTTCTGCCAATTCGTACAACTCGAAATATTTATCCGGTTGTCGATAAACCGTTAACCACGCCGACAACACAGAAGCGTTAGCCTGGTAAGGCTGTGTAAAGTCCCTGTTGAGTTGTGATTCATCAATACTGAATCCGGCTCTGACCAGCGCAAGGATAACTTCGTCGTACAAGCTGGCCTGCTTGAGCAGTTGATCCAACTCCCGGTAAACACCGGGATTGTCTTGATGGACTTTAAGCATGTCTATATTTTTATTGCCGAGCAGGAATTCCAACTTGCGGTACTCCACGGATTGAAAACCGGAAGAACGGCCTAAAACGTCCTTGAAATCCAGGTAATCGCTTGGGGTCAGCGTCGATAAGATATTCCATGACTGGGTCAATTGGATAAAAATATGTTTAACCCTCGATATCACTTTAAATGCAGGACCGAAATTATTTTGGCGGATACAGTCGAGCGCCCTGTTCAATTCATGACTGGCAAGCTTCAACCACAACTCACTGCTTTGATGGATAATGATAAACAGCATTTCATCATGCTGAGTCGACAAGGGGTGCTGGGCCGACAACAGCTGGTCCAGCTTTAAATAATCACCGTAAGACATCTCGTCTTTGAAATCGGTATGAATGTTACTTTCAAGTTCACGGATATTGGTACCGGGTGATTCTTGAACGTCCTTTGGATCTGCCATGTGTTAAAACTCCTCCAATGTGAGTTCATGAAGTTTTTGATAGACGAAATCTTCTTGCCAACAATTTTCGATGTCGGCGATCTGCATGATCTGTTGCATTATGATTTTTTGCCGGTCCCCCATTTCCAGGGCATCCGCATAGGGCAACTTCGGTGAAAAAGTAACCATGGCATACAAGGGAGTCCATAAGTCGGGGTACATGTCATGAAACCTTGATTCAATTTTCTTTTGCAATAAGAATTCCGGTCGGCCTGACAATTCGGACATCTCAACAAAATTTCGCCTGGCCAGTTCGGTGATGGCATCAGCGTTGGCTTTACGCATATGATGATAAGCCGGAAATATTTTTGACCAGTCATCATTGAATTGTTCGATCAGTTCACCCAACTCCCGACAATCCTCAAAACCACAATTCATTCCCTGTCCATAAAAAGGCACCATGGCATGTGCAGCATCACCAATGAGGGCGACCTTGTTATTAATAACCCACGGATCCACATTGACCAGGAACAGCGGATTGGCGGATTTCCCCATGAACTCATCGATGGGATTCTCCAGCAACGGCACGGCATCGGGAAATTGGCTGTTGAAGAAGGCCGTTACAGTCAATTTTTCCGTCAGAGCCGCAAATGAAACCTCACCTTCATAATTCAAAAACAGGGTACAGGTAAAACTGCCATCGGGATTGGGCAAGGCTATCAGCATGAAATTCTTGCGTGGCCATATGTGCAGCGCTTCTTTTTCCATCTGGAAACTTCCATCTGCATTGGCCGGTATCGTCAATTCGATATAACACTGTGGCATAAACGACTGGCTGTAACTGAAGCGTGGTGTTTCCTGGGCCAGCCGGCGAACTTTTGAATAGGCGCCATCGGCACCAAACAGGTAATCGGCCTGTACTTCACAGTTGTCTTGACCATGGCTGAATGTTGCACAGGCGTTATTAAAATCCACCTGCCTCAGGCGTTGCTCAAAATGCACTTCCACCTGGTCCTCAGCTTCTGCCAGATCAAGCAATTGTTCATTGATACCGGAGCGTGAAACTGACCAGATCGCCTGCCCTTGCTTGCCATAAACCTGATTGGTCAAACCACCGTCGATACCATGCATCACCCGTTTTGACATCGGAATGGCGTGTTGACGAACTTGCTGGTCGATACCTACCGCTTCCAATGCCAGCCAACCCCGATCTGACAAGGCGATATTGATCGATTTGCCCTGGTAAATAGAATGTTTGCGGGAATCCGGGCGTGACTCAAATAACTTTACCGGGTAACCCGCACGACCCAGGATCACCGCCAACAGCGCACCAACGGGTCCCGCACCGGCAATCGTGAAACTGGCTTTTACCGGTTCGGTTGAGCTCATCCCAGGCACTCTTTCAGAATACGTACAAAATGCCAGGCGTCCTGGTAGCTGTTATATAACGGCACCGGTGCGACACGTATCACATTGGGTTCGCGCCAATCGGTGGTCACACCATTTTCTTCCAGGGCATCAAACATGGCCTTGCCATCAAGTCCATCAACGGTAACCATCAGTGACAGCTGGCAACCTCGCTCATGATCAGCCCTCGGCGTAATGATACGGATGCTGTCACCGAGTTCAGCATCAATCAAATCCATCAGGTAGCGGCTCAGTTTAAGAGATTTCTGACGTAATGCAGCCATTCCCCCTGCAAGGCTAATGGTATCCAGCGAACCCCTGATCGCAGCAAGCGATAGTACTGGCGGATTCGACAGTTGCCAGCCTTCGGCCGTTTCGATCGCTTTAAAGCTATTTTCCATTTTGAAGCGACTGGCCTTGTCATGCCCCCACCAGCCTGCAAAACGATTGAGTTCGGTATTCTGAACGTGGTTTTGATGAACAAAACAGCCGGCAACGGAACCCGCACCGCTATTCAAATACTTGTAGCTGCACCAGCAGGCAAAATCAACCTGCCAGTCGTGCATTTGCAATTCCAGGTTGCCGGCAGCGTGCGCCAGGTCAAAACCCACCACGATACCCTTTGCATGTGCCTTTTCGGTGATGGTTTTCATATCCAGCACCTGGCCGGTGTAATACTGCACGCCCGGTAGCAGGATCAGGGTTATTTCATCACCCTGCTGTTCAATCATTTGATACAGGTCGTCATGATTCAACAGTTCTTCTTCAACACCGTTGCAGATACGAGGCGACCAAAAGAGCATGTTGTCCTGCACATTGAGTTGATGATGTTTCAGTTGAGACTCAACGGCGTAGTGATCGGATGGAAAAGCGTGGTCTTCGATCAGAATTTTGGTGCGTTGTCCTACGGGCTGATAAAAACTCACCATCATCAAATGCAGGTTGACGGTAAGCGAGTTCATCATCACCACTTCATCCGCTAATGCACCAACCAGTTCAGCCGTTTGATCGGTCAGGAACTCATGGTAAGGCATCCACGGAAAATCACCTTCGAAATGACCCTTCACACCATGCTTTTGCCAATCATCCAGTAGCTCGATGACATATTGACGCGCGAGTTTCGGTTGCAGGCCCAGTGAATTACCGGTGAAGTAATACTCATCCTCGCCATTGGCCTGTTTTGGAATAGCAAACTGGCTGCGCATACCGGCCAGCGGGTCTTGTGCATCCAGGTTTTTGGCGAAGGCCAATGTGGTATCAATCGTCATAGTTTCATTTGATTTTCAAGCGCTCTGTAACTCTGCCGCGTATAAAACCGGACGACTGGGTGCTGCGTCATTGATAAACGCCGGTAGCTGCAGATTGATAAAATAAAAACCGTCTTCAATCTCCTCTGAAATATAAGCCATCTCCGTAATGGTCTTGTGTAACAGAGAATTTGGGCTGGCCTGGTGGCTGCCTTCGGTTACCTGCCAAAATAAATGATGACAGGTGAGCAGGCCGTCATCATGCAATCGATCCAGCGACGGAATATCGAGCACCAGGTGTTCCACACCACGCTCATTCATATACAAGGTGGCATCACGGCTGAAATAGGGTGGTTGATGATTCTCATCATAAACCCGGGTCCATTTACTGCTGTCGTTGGGCAGCGTCCTGACCACCACGCATTGCAGCTGCTCATCATCAAATTCAACCAGGGCGTTTTCCAGGGCCGCGCGACTGATGATCTGATCGCCAGGTTTGAACACCGGTGTGTAAGTGTCCGCGATGGTGTCCGACACGGTTTCGGGTATCACCGAAACGACCATACAAGGCATAAGTGGTGCTGGTGATATGGCATCAATTTTTACTGACAACTCGGAGTTCGAGTCACATATGTGAGCAATTGTCTCTGTATGCGTGCCATTGCAATGTGGGTTAATGGTCAGCTCGTTGACATTGCAACTGCCACCTTGTTCGGTATCACCAATAAAACCATTCGTACGCATCGGCCGGCCCGTCGCCGCATTGGCTGCAAAATGATTGGGTTGATTTGGCTCGTTTGTAACCGGGCTAAAATCCAATGGTATCGCCAACGACCATGAAAAATCCGTATTGACCTGATAATGTCCTTTGAGCAACTCGATAGTAATCACGAGAGGAATTGTTCCTTCGACAGGCCCAACCAGTTTAGTGCCGTGCCATGTAAAAGCCTGGCTTTTGTCTGCTCGTCAAATGTACTGGTCCGGATGAGCTTTCCAGGTTCGAGCTCACCCAAAGGGAAGGGATAATCACTGCCGAGGGCGATGTTGTCTGCACCCATCAAATCCACCAGGAATTTCAGGGCCAATTGATCGTGAACCAATGAATCAAGCGTGATCTGCTTAAGAAAATCCCTGGGGTTAACCTGGCAATCCACCGCAACCAGGTCAGGCCGGACATTAAAACCATGTTCTATCCGGCCAATGGTTGATGGAAAAGAACCACCACCATGGGCGAAGGCAATTTTCAATCGGGGCAATCGCTCAAGGACACCACCAAAGATCATTGAGCAGATCGCCAGGCTTGTTTCCGCGGGCATACCCACCAACCACGGCAACCAGTATTTCGGCATTTTGTCCTTTGCCATCATATCCCAGGGATGCACAAAAATGGCTGCTTCAAGATCCTGGGCTGCTTCAAAGACTGGAAATAGTTGTTCCTGATCCAAATTCCAGTCATTGATATGTGAGCCAATTTGAACCCCGGCCAAGCCAGACTCATTGACACATCTCTCCAGTTCTTTGATGGCCAGATCAGGTGCCTGCATGGGGATGGTGCCCAAGCCAATAAAGCGTTTTGGGAAGTCGTTAACAATACCGGCAATGTGGTCATTCAGAAATTTGCTCAGATCCAGTGTGTCTGCCGGTTTTGCCCAATAGTTGAACATGACCGGGACGGTAGACAGGACCTGGACATCAATGTCAGGTTGTTGGCACTCATCCATTCGAATCCGGGGGTCCCAGCAATTATGGTCAATTTCCCGGAAAAACTGCCCGTCGACCATCATGCGGGCACAACCGCAACGATGGTGATCAAGACTGACAAACCCACCATAACCATATTTTTCTCGTAAATCAGGCCAGGTTTTTGGCAGAATGTGGGTATGTATATCGATTTTAAGCATATTTATTCAAGCCTCCATAGGGCTTGATCTCAATCTTTTGTAAGCTGTGTGCCGCAAGCACGACAGGTATAGTTTTCAGGCTTGTCATAAAAATTGGCGAATACGACCGGCAGATCCGTTTCAATATTAGCCAGGCAGAATTTTTCGGTATAAAGCTCTTGCCGGCAATTCGGGCAAAACCAGAACAGCGCATCTAGTTGCCCGGCTGCGCGTTTTTGTTCAACTACCAATCCGATACTGCCGGCAAAACGTTGTGGCGAGTGCAGCATTTTTGGCGGCAACAGAAATATTTCGCCGGCCTTGATGGGAATATCTTTGAATTCACCTTCATCGACAACAGCCAGATTCATTTCACCTTCAATCTGATAAAACAACTCGGGTGTTTCGTTGTAATGATAATCGGTGCGATTGTTCGGACCGCCGACGACCATAACGATAAAGTCATCCTGCTCAAAAACCTGCTTGTTACATACCGGTGGTTTAAGGTATTCGCGGTGGTCTTCGATCCAGGTGCTTAAACTAAATGGTAATGAATATGACATGGGCGAATCCCTCTATTTGGCCGCCGGGTCGACCGGGGCGGCAATACACTTTAATTCGATCGCGATGGGTGTCGGCAGTTTGTTGATTTCAACGGTAGTACGACAAGGTTGATTGTCCGCGAAGTATTCAGCGTAAATACGGTTATATGTCTTGAAGTCGTCATCCATATTGGTCAGAAACACCGTCACGTCAACCAGGTCCATCCAGGTTGCATTTGACGCTTCTAATATGGTGCGGACATTCTGAAACACGCTGTGGCACTGTTTGGCGATGTCATAACCTATTATTTTTCCATCGGCATCGAGTTCGACACCGGGGATTTTATCCGATCCGGCTTGCCGGGGACCCACACCCGAGAGAAACAACAGGTCGCCAACACGCCGGGCGTGCGGGTAGGCGCCGACGGGTTGTGGCGCTTGTTCGACATTGATTGGCTGGTCTTTGGTGGTGGTCATATTTGTTCCTTGCCTAGTACTTTATGCAAACATTTTTGCTCTCAGTGAAGAAACGCATGGCTTCCATACCACCTTCGCGACCAAGCCCTGAATGTTTCATTCCACCAAACGGTGTACGCAAATCCCGAAGTAACCAACAGTTTACCCAGACGATGCCGGTATTTAATTGTTCCGATAAGCGGTGAGTCCTGGTGAGATCGCTGGTCCAGATCGTAGCGGCCAGGCCATAGCGGCTTTCATTGGCCAGGGCGAGCGCCTCCTCATCGGAATCAAATGCCTGGATAGTGATCACCGGACCAAAAATTTCCTGCTGATTACATTTCGCCTGGTTGTCCAGTCCTTCGATGATGGTGGCTTGCAGAAAAATAACCCCCCTCGCATCTGCCATTCAATGTCACTTGTTCGCCACCAGTCAGAATTGTTCCACCTTCCTGCTTCGCCAGTTCAATATAGCCGAGTACTTTGTCCAGGTGCGCCCTGGAAACAATCGCACCCATCTCGGTGTCTTTTTGTAGCGGATCCTGCGGTCTCAGCTTTTCAGCTTTTCTTAACAGTGCCTGTTTAAATTCCTCATAAATGCCCCGTTCAATATAAATTCTGGAAGCACACAGGCAAATCTGCCCCTGGTTTGTGAAACTGGCTTTAAATACCTGCTCGACCGTGTTTTCAAAATCACAATCAGCAAACACCAGTGCAGGGTTCTTCCCACCCAACTCCAGGGACAATTTCTTGAATTGCGTTGCGACCTGGCTTGCAATCGCAGCACCGGTCGTTGTGCCACCCGTGAAGGATATTGCTTTCACCTTGGGATGATTGCATATCGCCGAACCTACACTCGCGCCTGTGCCATGCAAAATATTAAGTACACCATTTGGCAAGCCGGCTTGTTGACATATCTCGCCCAGGAGCTCTGCAGTCTTGGGGGTGACTTCCGAGGGTTTGGCAATCACACAATTACCCGCGGCCAACGCCGGAGCTATTTTCCAGGTGAATAAATACAGCGGTAAATTCCACGGTGAAATACAGGCAACAATCCCAATTGGCTGGCGTAATGTATAGTTCGTAGCTGTCTGCGTCATCGAGTGCGATTCGCTCGCAAATTGCGAACAGGCGTGTGCAAAAAATTTGAAATTGCTGGCGGCGCGGGGAATATCAACACTGGTCGCCAAGCTGACCGGTTTTCCATTATCGACAGACTCGGCAAGTGCGAGGTCATCCAGTCTTGCTTCTATACCCTGGGCGATGGCGTAAAGAATGTCGGCCCGTGCTTCAAGGGGCATGGCTTGCCAGGCTGGAAATGCTTTTTTCAGCGGCTTGAACCGCCAGCTCCACATCTGCTTGATCACTATTGGGAATCTGCCCGTAGACTTGGCCGGTAGCGGGCTCGGTATTATCGATATAATTTTTATTGATGGGCGCCTGGTAGCATCCATCAATAAAATTTCTCAATATGTCCATGGTCGTTTTCTGGTATCAGCTTTAATCAACTCATTATAAACAAGCTGTACGCCCACCATCGACCGGCAAATTAATTCCGCTGATATATCCTGCTGCTGGTGATGCTAAAAAAGCAGCGGCAGCTGCAAATTCCTCCGGTTCAGCAAATCGGCGTAGTGGTATGCTGGCCCGCTCATTACTGATGACCTCCTCCACCGTAATATTCTGCTTTTTAGCCTTACCTGCAAAAATTGCATCCAGGCGCGCAGTTGCCGTTGCACCGGGCAATACGTTATTAACGGTAATCCCAAATGGGCCAAGTTCAGAAGCCAGGGTTTTTGACCAACTGGCAACTGCTCCTCGAATGGTATTGGATACCCCAAGACCCGGGATCGGTTGTTTCACCGAGGTCGAGATGACATTGATTATCCGCCCGTATTGCTTTTCTTTCATACCGGCCACCAGTGCCTGGACAATATGGTGATTGGATACCAGGTGCAGATCAAAAGCAGCCGTAAAGTCGGAACTATCGGCACCGATGGCAGGTCCGGGGGCAGGCCCACCGGTATTGTTGATCAGGATTTCAATTGGACCGGTAGCCGCGATATGCGCATCGATGGCTGACTTCACTTGCGCTGGCTTTGAAAAATCTGCGACCAGCACATGATGAGACTGGCCATGTTCGGTACTAAGCTCGGCCTTAACCGCTTCAAGTGATGACTGGTTACGGGAGAACAGACTTATGCTTGCCCCCAGGCTGGCCAACTCAATCGCGCAAGCTTTGCCGATACCCTGGCTACTACCGCAAACCAAGGCACGCTTCCCGGTCAAATTGATATTCATCTGTAACCTTTTATATAAGCGAAGCTTGTAACTATACTGGACTTCTGCAGGTTCTATTCAAAGTAATTTCTTTGAGAACAAACCCGGTTTAGGGAGTGAAAGCGGGGCTGGTAGAGAAACCAGCCCCATAAGATTTATTTAAGCTCGTTGATCAGGTAGGTATATATCAGTGCCTGGACCTTTGCCTGCTGTTTATTGTTAGCAGCACCGCCATGACCACCCTCGGTATTTTCATAGTAAAGATTGGGTTTACCCATCTCGTTCATTTTTGCGACCATTTTGCGTGCGTGCCCGGGGTGAACACGATCATCACGTGTTGAAGTGGTGAAGAATACACGTGGATAATCCTTGTCCTTATCCAGATTGTGATACGGAGAGTAATTCTGCAACCAGGCCCAGTCTTCCGGATTATCAGGATCGCCATATTCTTCCACCCAGCTGGCACCGGCCAATAACTTGTCAAAACGCTTCATATCCAATAATGGTACCTGGCAGACCACGGCATGAAACAGCTCCGGGCGCTGGGTGAACAACATTCCGACCAGTAATCCACCGCCGCTGCCACCACGAATGCCAAGGTGCCTGGGGGAAGTAATGTTTTTGTTGATAACATCTTCAGCAACTGCATAAAAATCATCATAGGAGCGCTGGCGGTTTTCACGTTGTGCAATTTTGTGCCAGGCAGGACCATATTCTCCACCACCCCGGATATTCGCGAGTACATACACACCACCGCTTTCCAGCCAGTCCATACCGATGGTGGCCGAATAATTAGGCCGCATGGAAACTTCAAAACCACCATAGGCGTAAATCAGGGTCGGATTTTTGCCGTTCAACTCAATATCTTTTGCCGACACCAGGAAATAAGGCACACGGGTACCATCTTTGGATTTGGTAAAATGCTGTTCGACTTTGTAGGGTGTGCCGTCAAAAAAGGCCGGTAATGATTTTGCGGCTTCCGGCTTGGAAACACCCTCGGCCTGGTACAGGGTAGTTGGTGTCAAAAAATCGGTGTAGGTAAAGAAGAAAAAATTACTATCTTCAGATGTGCTCGTAACACCTATTCGACCCATCGTGGGAGCATCGATACTACGTTTAACCCACTTTCCATCAACCAATGTGTAAGCATCCAGGCTATTTCGCACATTAACCATGCGATTGACCAACACCATATCTTTGGTTCGGCTGACACCGCTGATAGCAGAACGGGCATCCGGCTCGGTTACCAGGGTTATATGGCCTTCGCCATTGAGTAAGTCATCAACATCAACACTGACCAATGCGCCCTGCTTCCAGGTTTCCCCATCACGTTGCCAGTCTGACTTCAGACCAATAAGTAATTGATTCTGGAAAATGGTTTCGATGTCTGCATCTTCCGGGATATCCAGTTTCTTCAACTCGCCATCACGCAGGAGATAGAAGATGTTGCTGAAAAAGGTCGGTGCGACCACAACCAGGGGATAGTCTTTCTCAACCGTATGCGCCAGGTAGGAAAAGACACCGATGTCTTCGGTTTTTCCTTCGTAAATAACTTTTGCATCTGCAAGAGGTGTACCGCGCTTCCATATTTTGGCAATCCGCGGATAACCTGACTCGGTCATTGAGCCTTCACCAAAGTCAGTACCGACAAATACCGTGTCCTGATCAATAAAACTCGCGCCACCTTTCGCCTCAGGCAGGTAAAAACCGTCTTCGACAAATGACCTGGACGGAATATCAAACTCACGTGTCACATCAGCATCCGCACCACCACGGGACAGCGAGACCAGGCAACGGTCATAGTTCGGATGCAGGCAGCTGGCACCATGCCATACCCAGTTCTCATCTTCGGATTTCGCCAAAACATCCAGATCAATCAACGTTTCCCAGCGGGGTTCATCTTTGGCATATTCATCATACGTCGTACGTCGCCACAAACCGCGCTCATTAACGGCATCACGCCAGAAGTTGTACAGGAAGTCACCACGTAAGGTCGGATAGGCAATGCGCTCTTCAGAGTCATAAACCGCCAGGTTCTTTTCGTAAAGAGCCTTGTATTCCGGCAGGTTCTGCAGTATTGCCAAAGACTCCGTATTGCGGGCCTCTGCCCATTCAAGAGCTTTTTCACCCTCGATATCTTCAAGCCATAGATAGGGGTCCACGTTCTCTTCTCCAAAGCTGGCCAGTGGCAGGGTAATTAGCATAGAAATAAGGCTCAGATATTGATAAATCCGCATGTTAATCCATTGGAGTAAGGTGTTGTTTAATCAGCGGCTCACAGTAGTCAATGCAGTGATCATTAACAAGCGTCATTAGTCATGCTTGCATGTTTCTGCGGCTTATTTTAAAGCGCGTTTTTTAATGTTGCCAGTCCTTGCTCCAGCGGTAATACAGATTGCTGTTGATGCCTTCCTGGCGACACAGTTCAGCTATTGAGCTTTCACCGCGTAATCCATCCAGCACGATGCGGATCTTTTCTTCCGATGAAAACTTGCGACGGGTCTTGCGGCGGATCTCTTTGACCCGTTTGGTGGTGTTTGACATGCTCATATTAAAACTCCTCTGCTTCAGTTTAAAAATAGCAGAAGTGTCTCTTAGGTGAATCAGCTAGTTGGTACCATATGGGCTGGCGTCACACACTATATGGACTGACGCCGCACACTCTGACGACGTACACGGCGTGCTTTAGAAATTGACGTGTATTAAGATGTACCGTTGCCCTCCACTGTGGTTTCCAATAAAACCCGGCAGTGGCATTGCCGGAATAGTGAACGATGCATCAATTCAGATACGTAAGGCCAGATTCGATCGACGCATTGCTCAGCATGCTCACGAGCCAACGTGGCCGGGTAAAATTACTGGCCGGTGGCACAGACCTCATTGTGCAGATGCGATCAGGAGCCGTCACGCCTGAGTTGGTCATAGATGTGAAGCAGGTTCCGGAATTGAACCGCTTACTTGTATCCGAAAAGGGTTTAACGGTCGGTGCAGCGGTCAGTTGCAGAACTGTATACGAGGACCGACAGGTTGCCAGAAATTATCCAGCATTGATTGATTCTACGAGCCTGATCGGCGGTGTACAAATCCAGTGCCGTGCGAGTATTGGCGGCAACCTATGTAATGCATCACCGAGTGCCGATATGATCCCCGCTCTCATTGTCCTGGGAGCGGTTGCCGTGATCCGGAACACGGACAGAGAGCGTGCATTACCGGTGGAGGATTTTTGTACCGGCCCGGGAACAAACGCCCTCGCTGACGATGAGGTACTGATGAGTCTGAAATTGCCTTCAAGACCGGATAATTCCGGGGCGCACTTCCTACGTTTCATTCCCCGCAACGAAATGGATATCGCTGTTGCAAATGCTGCGGCATCCATAGTCTTGTCAGCTGATGGCAAGTATTATTCCTCCGTGCGGATCGCAATTGGTGCAGTTGGACCAACCCCGATACTGGTTCAGGAGGCATCCGAAGCCCTGCAGGGAAAACGTGTCTCGGATGCGTCTGTTGGTGCCGCAGCGAAAATTGCGAGGCATACTGCTTCTCCAATCGATGACATGCGCGGTAGTATCGCTCAACGCAAACAACTCGTGGAGGTTCTCGTCACAAGGGCATTACACGGTGCAATCGAGCGTGCAGGAGGTGCGTTATGAGCGAGAAAGTAGATGTGAAAGTGACGATCAATGGCAATGCGATGGACTTTCCGTGTGAACCACGTCAAAGCCTGCTTGAAGTGCTACGTGACGTATTGTTCCTGACGGGTACCAAGGAAGGCTGCAATGACGGTAACTGCGGATCATGTAGTGTGATCTTAGACGGCGTCCTGGTAAATGCCTGTTGCGTGCTTGGCGTAGAAATCAATGGCAAGACTGTGGCGACTATTGAGGGCATGGCCAAAAACGGCGATTTACACCCTCTGCAAGTTGCATTCCTTGAAGAGACAGGCCTGCAGTGCGGAATCTGCACGCCGGGGTTTCTCATGTCCTCCCAGGCATTGCTGGAGCGATACCCAGCACCATCAGAAACACAAATACGACAATGGCTGGCCGGTAATCTTTGCCGTTGTACCGGTTATGACCGCATCATCAAGGCAGTTCAAAGAGCTTCAAAAACAATGCTGGCTGGAGAATGAAAGTGGCTGGTAAAAACGAGGGTGGACTGCGTGTAATTGGCACAAGACCCATAAGGCCGGATGGTCTGGACAAGGTCACTGGACGTGCGATATTTGCCGATGATATCCATCTTCCAGGGATGTTACACGGCAAGGTGTTACGCAGTCCGCACGCCCACGCCAGGATCAAGTCAATCAATATGCGCAAAGCGGTAACCCTGCCGGGTGTCCATGCCGTTATCAGCGCCGCGGATTTTCCTGAGCCCGCACCGCCGACCGAGTCTGCAGGCAAGGGCGAATCTACTGATATAAGCGACCTGCTAAATAACTGCATTGCAACAGACAAGGTTTTGTATGACGGCCATGCCGTCGCCGCGGTGGCTGCGGATAACAAACATATTGCCGAGCAGGCACTGGGCCTGATCGATGTTGATTACGAAATACTCGAAGCTGTCCTGGATATACGCTCTGCAATGGCCGAAGACGCACCGGCCATTCATGAAAACCTCAAGGATGGCTACTTTTTTGCAGCGACTAAAATGGTCAGCCCAAACGCGGGGAGACTGGAATATTCAGATGGGGACATCAGCAAGGGTTTCGGTAGCGCCAGTGTCATCGTTGAACGGTCGTTTACGACCCGGACAATACACCAGGGTTATATAGAACCGCATGCTTCAACTGCATTGTGGGGCAGTGATGACCGTATTACAGTCTGGACCAGTAGCCAGGGGCATTTCGATATCCGTGACCAGTTGGCAGGCATCCTGAATATCCCTGCAAACCATATCAAGGTCATCCCTCTCGAGGTCGGCGGTGCTTTTGGTGGCAAGGATTCAGTTTACCTGGACCCACTTGCTGCGGTGCTGTCGAAAAAGTGTGGCCGGCCGGTCAAAATGGCGATGAACCGTAATGAAGTATTACGTGCAACCGGCCCCGCGTCTGGTTCGGTAATGCAGGTTCGAATAGGCGCTGATGAGAGTGGCATGCTGGTTGCAGCCGATATTTCATTTGCATTTGAGGCAGGCGCATATCCCGGCGGACACGTCTCTGCGGGGGTTCTCACTGCAACAACACGCTACAACATCCCGAATTACCGACTGGAAGGATTTGACGTCATTCTGAACAAGCCCAAGATCAGGCCGTACCGGGCCCCGGGGGCAACCCAGTCCCATTTCGCTGTGGAAACAGTTCTGGATGAACTGGCGGGGAAGCTCGGCATGGACCCCATCGAACTACGTATCATCAATGCGATGAAAACCGGTGATCGACTGATACAGGGTTTCCGGTGCCCGGTTATCGGCAGCACCGAGTTGCTCGAAGCCGTCAAAAACCACCCGCATTACAAGGCACCACTTAACGGTCAACACCAGGGTCGCGGTGTCGCCTATGGGTTTTGGTATGGTGGTGGTGGAACCTCCAGTGCAGAAATCAGTGTCAATGCGGATGGATCGGTACAGGTGTGCACCGGCAGTTGCGACATGAGCGGTACCCGTATGACCCTTGCGATGCAAACCGCTGAAGCGCTCGGGATTCAAGTATCAGATGTGCACGTG
>PVMS01042176.1_pt1 | contig 15811 bp, 18 predicted proteins | sample 1853461 | NCBI WGS metagenome assembly PVMS01 (sample SAMN08582032, study PRJNA380276) | Marine sediment metagenome, whole genome shotgun sequencing project. | isolation source: ocean sediment barecode stripped | collected 2017 | reverse complement strand
TGGCAGCCGCAAAGGTGAAGGCTCAATTCTGGGGGCCATTGGCGGATTGATCGACGGAGACAACCGCTGAAACGGTCATTTTATAGATCACCTATAGGTATATTCCATAAAACTCAAGCTGCAGATCGTCCTGCTTCATACTCTGAAGCCATTACTGAAAAAAAAAGCGAAATTATTTCTTGCGCTATGCAAGCTCCATATGTCGGCCTATATGAATGGCTATGCAGACATCCCCCTGATTTCCGGTTTAGCAGTTGTAATACTCTCTTTTCCAGATTTGAACCGCGACCTCCAACATATCAGCGATATTGACGTTTTCAAAATTCTGAGATATCCATAAATCAGTAGTTCCGTGATATTTGGTTTTTTGGCAAGAAATCAGCACCTTTTGCCGCTCATGTTTTTCCGAAATATGCAGTTGTTTTTTTATTGACTTTATCGCAATCATTTTTTATTGATTTACCCATTGGCCTTGGCAACATACATTCGCTATTGCCCAACTGTACACAGAAACCTTATACTACATTCGTATTACACTGCCAAGAAATCTGCACCGATTTTTCATTTCTCGTTTCATAATACAGGCCAAAAATTTGTAATCCCATATCTATTTTTGAAAATAATCCATTGCTAAAAACAACCATTTAAATCTTTTAAAGCAGCTATGAGTAAGAAAATTCTGAAGTTGCCGGTATAAAGCCTCCAGAGGGGATAGTTTATAATTCTTTTGGAGGCTTTATTAATAATATTGTTTGTCCCTTTCAACCATTTTAATGACTTTCAGATTGGAGGTAATATCATGAGAAAATATCTGGTACTTTGGGAAGTAGACCAAACAAAAATTCCTATTGATCCAAAAGAACGAGGAGATGGATGGGGTTTCTTAATGGCTATGATTAGACAAGATATCGAAAAGGGATTAACAAAGGATTGGGGATCATTTCTTGGTGAAACCAGCGGATATGCTGTCAATGAAGGTACTGAGGTAGAAGTGATGAACGCCCTCCAGCAATATGTACCATTTTGTATTTTCAAGGTACATCCCATCGCTACAGAGACCCAAGTGAACGAGATGATAAAAGCTTTATCAGGGTAATCGGCAGAAACTCACGTGCAGGGAACAAAAAATCGGAAATAAAAGGCGGGGCCATCATGACAAGCCGATGACGCTGTAGCCCAAAACGCTGGTGTATTCTGGGCGCAGCTGATCGCCAAAAGGTTAATGCCGGACTTACAACTACTGCTATAAAAACCAACTATTTCACGCAGTTATTTTGTGCAGATATCTCCTACAAGTCCCGACCAGATGCAGCCCTCCCGGGACCTGAGATTGCCAAAACACATCCCCAGAATTAGTTTTCTCCAAAGCCTGGGATATTTGTTCCCTGAGTCTATCGTGTGCGCTCAAACTGACAACATCTGAGAGAAGTTGCCATCGCAGCACTTTGTCTATTGAAATGCACTATTCCTGATTGTCGATTCGCGAGGAACGTCAGAACTATTCTTCATAACCGGGACAGCTTGAAAATAGCTATCCCGGTTTTGTATTTTTAACCATAGATATTCTCGATCCAACGGATTAAAATTGTTAGCATTTATATCTCATTGATATCACTATTATTTTGAAAAATTCGCTTTTTTGTTGACAACAGGATTATAGGATGTTCCCTAATACCCCGGATTTACGAATATATCTTGGGACGTTCCGACCATTTGCGAGATCAGCATCCGGAGACACGTATTGCATTTCATTACTCAGAGCCTAGTCTTTCAATGAATGGCTTATAGGCTGCATCTCGCGAAAGGACGTCCTTCAAGTTTAGGCCACCCTGTTGAACAATTAACGCCAATTCAACCGCCCTCTTTGCTAGGCTCATTGATGCCGTCACCGCTACTTCCGCGTCTTGATTCTTTTTGTCAAAATGTCTTTCTATGGCATCTTTCTCTCTTTCACATTGGGTCCAACCACAGGCACCAATGTAAGATTGCCACCCGTCGCCGGACACAGGAATACAGTTTTTCAACACGGCATGCTGAATCAAAAAACTAACAGCGAGCTCCTGGCCTGCCGAAAAGTGGCTCCCTTGCGCGATGGATCCTATGACTTTTAAGAAACGAGGAGAGGGCAATCGGAAACGCCTGTTGATGGTATTTCCCAGTCTGTCTATAAAACACTTTAGTTGACCAGGAATATGCATATGATAGACCGGCACAGAGTAGATAATCACGTCAGCATTGAGCCAGCGGTCTCTCAGCTCCTGAAAGTCGTCTTCAATGACGCACTCCCCATAGTGTTTTTCTTCCGCACATTTAAAACAGGCCACACAGGGTGAAAATTTCTTGCCGCTTATTGAATACTGAGTAATTTCAACCCATTCAACATATGCATCGGCGGCGGCAGCAAGGGCCTGATTCAGAAGGTACTGGCTGTTTCCGTTCTTTCGCGGGCTGCCGCAAATCCCAAGCACATTGATCTTCCTGTCAATGTCACTCATTTCATCCCCCTGTATTCTCCCGTGAATATAGTTCCTTTCTCGTTACCTTTGGGCCTCTTTGCGGAAAAACCGAATCCGCCCTTTTTCACGAGTTAAAACCGGATCTAATCCTTTAAAACCTCTAGTTTCAAGGTCACAAGATTTTTTTTGTCCGGGCATTCGTATTTAAAAACAGTCTGCTCTTGAGTCCACCAAGGATACCTTCCTCCAAACTGAATAACAGAGAGTCGTGGGAAAATATCGTGGTAAAAAAATCCGCAGAGGCCGTCGGGATTGTGGCAGCTTAAGTAGAATTGGTCACCGATCTCATGGCCTGCATTGCACGTCCCTTTCAGATCGGTAACCGTGGCAACGACTCGGCGGCCGACTCCTGGATCCTTCGCTTTTGCCATGCTATTGCCTCCAAACATGGGAATGTTCCTCATCGAAAGCACAGAAACACGAAACCCACTTAGAATCATTTGGAACGAAGTAAATTAGACACGAAGCGACCTGCGATCTAGGTGCCTGAGCATCTATCCGGTCTCGGTACAAATAGGCAGTTGTTGAAGATTTAGCGAAATCAAGGAAGTTGATGATAGACCTGTCGCTGAATACAGGTCTATCATCGATTCGGCGGTTCTTCGGTTAGAACAGGATTCCTCTCACTTGATTTCTATACCAGCCTTTTTCGCCACCATCCGGTACTTCTCCTCGGCCTCTTTAACCATCTTTGCGAAATCTTCGGCATTCTTGTATGTAGGAGCGTATCCGATTTTGCTCAGCATCTTCTGTACCTCTGGATGCTGCATTGTTTTGGACAGGGCACCATTTAGCTTTGCCTGAACATCACTCGGAAGTCCTTTTGGTCCGGCCACCCCATACCATGCACTCATTTGGATTTCCGGATATCCCAATTCGGTAAAAGTCGGAACGTCCGGAAAAACCTTACTGCGTGTTTCGGTTGCCATGGCCAGCAACTTTACCCTACCGGCTTCAACTTGAGGCTTGAATCCCACCTGGTACCAAAATCCCATCTGTACGTGATTCCCCAGCAATGCAGCGAAAAATTCAGGCCCTGACTTAAACGGGACATGGTCTATTTTCAGATCACCCCCAAATATTTTGATTAATTCCATGCCAAAATGCGCGGACGTACCAACGCCGGATGTCCCATATTTCAGTTTTCCCGGGTTTTGCTTGGCGTATTTCACGAGTTCCGCGAAGTTGTTAAAAGGAGCGTCTTTCCCCACGATCAGCCCCATCATCTGAGTGGCGTATTGACCAAATAGCGTGAAGTCATCATTCTTGTAACGCACCGTTCTGATGACGGGGGTCACGCCATTGCTGCCGGAGTTAAATATAAACAGTGTATATCCGTCCGGCTTGGCCTTAGCCACGTGTTCAGCCGCTATGGAACCTCCTGCCCCTGTTTTATTTATGACCACCACGGGTTCCCCGATTACTTCCGACAAAGTCCCGGCTATTATCCGAGTGCCCATTGAAGTGGATCCCCCGGCCCCGTACGGACAGAAAAGCTCAATCCGTTTATTTGGATAGTTTTCGTCAGCGATTGAATCAGAAACACCACCCGCAATTGAAAAGATTATCACCAGAAAAAAAACAAGAATTCTTACCATTTTTGACCTCCTTTCTCAGTTCGGTTATGGATTGAAAAATCGGTAAGGCCGAAATCACCCCCTTTCTAAAGTACAAATTCCAGGTGACAGACTTGAAGCGACTGCCCTATGCTTCGCTTTCCCTTGATACTTTGGTAATTAGATCTCGCCCTTTGCGTAATGCGCCGATGAAGTTCGAAAAAAACAGTCCTATGGCGAGAACCAGTGCAACACACGAAATCGGCCTCGTGAAGAAAATCGACAACTCCCCGTTCGATATGATTAGTGATTGACGAAAAGCCTGCTCAAGCATTGGACCAAGAATGAAGGCCAAAAGGAGCGGCGCCTCCTCGTAGTGGAATTTTCTCAGGACGTACCCTGCGATACCCGCGATTAACATGGTGACGATGTCAAAAAAACTGTTTCGGATACTATAACTCCCTATTAGACAGAAAAGCAGGATAAGCGGGAACAATGTCTGAAAAGGAATTCTCAGAATTCTAATCCACAGGCCGATGAGGGGAAGATTCATCAACAGCAGCATGAAATTGCCGACATACATACTGGCGATTATCCCCATGAATATTTCGGGATGCTGTGTTATAAACAGTGGTCCGGGAGTGACCCCATGCATGAGCAAGGCCCCCAAAAGCATTGCCATTACGACATTCGGCGGTATGCCAAGCGCGAGGAGGGGAACGAAAGCGCCGGATGTCGCCGCATTGTTCGCTGTTTCGGGACCTGCCACACCCTTTATTGTCCCCCGCCCAAACTCTTCCGGGTTTTTAGAAAGTTTCTTTTCCGTAGAATAAGAAACGAAAGAAGAAAGAATCGAGCCTCCGCCGGGAAGAATACCCAGGAAAAACCCGATAAAGGAGCCCCGGATTATGGGTCCGGCGGACTCTTTCCAGTCGTCTCGGCTGGGCATCAGATGTTTTACTTTTGTCGTATAAAGCACCTTTTTTTTCTAAAGGGCGCTCAATGTTGGTTAGGATTTCAGAGATGCCAAAAAGGCCCATCGCTAGAGGGACGATGCCTATCCCGTCTGCCATCTCAGGAATGCCGAATTCAAAGCGCAGCCTCCCGGAGATAACATCCGTGCCGACACAGCCCAGAATCAAACCGACGACAGCCATTATTGCTGCTTTCATCAGAGAACCCCTTGCCAAGTAAGCAACAATGGTCATGCCCAGACACATCAAGGCAAAATACTCAGGGGGTCCGAATTTCAGGGCGGCTTCCGCTAACGGATAGACGAGGAACACCAGGGCGACAAGACTAAAAGTACCTCCGATAAAGGAGCCAATCGCTGATATACCAAGAGCGGGACCGGCTCTCCCTTTGCGAGCCATTTGATATCCATCCAAGCACGTAATGACTGTTGCCGCTTCACCGGGGATATTGACCAGAACCGAGGTGATCGTACCGCCATACATGGCACCGTAATAAATGCCTGCCAGCATGATCACCCCTGTAACCGGGGAGACCCCAAAAGTCGCGGGAAGAAGGATTGCCATGGCGCCGACGGGCCCGATCCCCGGCAGAACCCCAACGATTTGCCCCACCAATACCCCCATAAAGCAGTACAGCAAGTTAGTGGGATCCAGGACGACCTGAAATCCTAAGAGAAGATTTGAAAAAATTTCCATCTTCAAAAGATCCTTACAAACTTCTCCGGCAATTCAACGCCGAGTAAGACAGCAAAAAACAGGTAACTTAAAATAGTCGTCAACAATGCAATCAGGATAGAAGACGACCATTTTCGGGACCCGACAGTTCTGAACAAAACAATGAGGACGAGGAATGCGGACAGAAGATATCCAATTCTTTCAAGAACCAAGGCATAGACTGCCAGGGACGCCACAACGATGATGATCTTTGTGAAGTCAATTCCTCTCCAGAGCGATTCCACTGGTCGCACAGACTCGGTTTTGGCAGACAGTATTGCGCCCAAGAGAACCGGAAAGGTACAAAAAATCAATATCATGCCCACAAGGAAAGGAAACATCCCGGGTCCGGGGCTTTCCAGTCTTCCAAGGTCCAGAGCGATAGATTTGACTAATACAAAGAGCCCCAACGCAATCCATAGCAGTGCCGGACCGAGATCATTCCTTTTCACAGCATCACCCCTTTTCATGCCGGCTATCGTTTAATTGAGAAACCGAATTTGATTAATGCTCAGCGTATCGAGCAGCCTCTACCACACAGTCAAAAGCTCGCAAGCCCATGGTCCGACCCAATCAGTCCTATCCACCCCCTGCGGGCTGCATGATGCTCAGAACATCACCTGAGTTGAGCGCTCTATCAGGACTGCACATGACGCCGTTCAGTAACGTGAACACTTTTTCGTCATTGGGTATATTTAGAGCTGATATAGCCTGAGCGACGCTTGCGCCATCAGGCAAAGAAAAACTTCGACAAAAACCATTGCCGTCACCGGCAGGCAAATACTTCTTGATTCCGTGATAGACCCTGATTTCTATATGGACAGGCATCGCCGCACCCTGCATCTTGAAAGGAATTAATGATGCATCCAGACGAAAAACGCATCGCTGAAATGCTAGATAATAATCTCCTCCAATCCTTTTACATCATCCAATAGCCCGAGAGAAGACAACACCTCTCTAGTGGGTCTTCCCGAAACCGGGTCGTAGCCGTGCAACGCATAATATCTGTTTAGGAGAACTTGCATCTCCTGCTTTGAATTCAACATGCCTTCGTGAGGGCCTCGACTCACTGGTTCATTCATGAGTCGCCAGGGCAGCGTGTCTTTTCGGTTGGGATCTTCACGAAGGTTGAAACATCTTTCCAAAACCACCGTGCGCCGACCGGCCTGCATAATCTCCTTTTCGCTCATGGAAACGTTCAACACAGCCCTGATAAACCGGGCCAGAGAAGACTCATCGACAATATAGGTTGTGGTCGTTGCAAATGAGCATATGCCCAGGGAATCCGTAACGGCAAACATATCCTCATGCCATCGCACCAGCTCAGGTTTGCCGTCGAGGATTTTCGAATTGCAGTATTTGTCGCTTCCCATGAGTCTTTCCATGAGCCGGCGGGCCTCTGGGGTGCGACCAAATTCAGCCTGGGGCTGTGCATAAAGGTGGTCCGGGCCCCGGGGATTCACCGCGAAAGACAGCGCGTAGGCTTTCGCAACCCGTGTGTCAACCCGGGATTGTTCAAGCCCATTGGCCTGCACGGCCCATTTCCAAGACTCCCCACCCAATGCCTTTGAGGCCGACCGGGTTCCCTGGGCCAGAAGATCCCCAATGCCTTCACGCCTTGCAATGCGGTGGATAAGGTCCACCATGCTTTGGCCGTTTCCCCAGCCAAGATCAAGGCCAAAGCACCGGTCTGAAGAAATCAGCCCTCGTTGAGCGGACTCCATTAACCAGCCGATCACGCCGCCGGTTGAGATTGTATCCAGGCCATAGTCATTGCAGAGCTCATTTCCCTTGAGAACGGGTTCGGGGTCCGTCACGCCACAACTCGTTCCGAGAGATGCCAGAGTCTCATACTCGGGACCTCCGGAGTGGCCTTGATAGCGCCCCTCCCTAACGACAGCATGCTTGTGACAGCCCATGGGACACGCTGAGCAGGCGCTTCCCTGGCGCATGTAGGCATTCTCCACCAGATAGGTTCCGCCCAGCTTGTGACCTCCGGGAATCTGCGCAGAGGAAAAGTTGTTGACCGGCAGGGAGCCCCCCTCATTGGCCATCTCGATGGTAGCGGCGGTCCCAAATTCAAGTAAGAGGCCGGCCTTGACGCTTTGGCGCGCTTTGGCCAGCACGGCCTGCACCTCCTGCTCCAAGGTCACGGCATCCGCCACCGTGGTCTGACCTGAGCCACGTACGGCGATGGATTTGAGCTTCTTGGCGCCCATGACGGCCCCTAAACCCCCTCGACCAGCCGCGTGGTAAAGAGAAGTCATGATACAGGCGAAATTGACGAGATTCTCTCCGGCGTGGCCAATCGTCGCAAAACTCCAATCGGATCCACCCAGTCGCCGCTGCGCCTCGGTATCTGACTCTCGAACCGTCCGGCCCCAGAGGCCTGAGGCATCATGGAAATTGACGCGCTCATCGTCTATGGACACGAATACCGGGGTCTCCGAGACGCCTGTGATCACCACGGCATCCCAGCCGGCCCGTCTAAGCGCTTTTGCCCAGGTACCGCCGGTGTTGCTCTTAAAATACAAACCGGTCGCGGGACTCTTGGCGGTTATGGTCACTTGTCCGGCCGTGGGTACAGGCGTGCCGCCAAACTTGCCGGTCGTAAAGATCAGCTGATTGTCAGGGCCAAGCGGGTCCACACCTTTCCCTTGGCCTTCAAATAGTAGCTTGGCACCCAGACCCCGGCCTCCAAGATATAACTCGAAATCACTCCCGGAAGTCGTTCTTACAGTGAATGTCCTGGCAGAAAGATCAAGGTAAGCAATTTTGAATGTTACCTGACGACTCACGTTATTTCCTCACGTTTCGGTTCAATTCTCGGGTTTTCTCTTCCAAGGCAGCGACAACCTGGCTTTCATCAGCCTCCAGGTATTGCAGAGCCTCGGGGTAGCAGACCCGCGCGCAGGCGGGGTCCCCTCGGCAGAGGTCACACTTCAGGGCGGTCCCTGCATTTAGGAAAATTCCCTCGTACGGACAAACCTCGACGCATTCCCCACACGCCGTGCAAAGGTCCTTATCCACCGTGAAATGCGCAAGATCATGTTCATACTTTATTGCTTCCACGGGACAGGCATCCACACATGGATGCTCTTCGCATTGCACACAGACCAAGGGTACGAAAACCCCCTTCGTCTCGTCTCTAAGAATTCTTATCCGAGAGTGCTCCTGGGAGTAAAAACCCGTTTTGGAGCTGGAACAGTGGTCAACGCACAATTCGCAGCCCGTACATTTCTTAAGGTCAATCAAGAGAGTTTTGCTCATCCTAAGCTACCCAAACGAATCTCGAGGTCAAAAGGCCGTAGGACTGGTATTTTGCCGATAGAGCACAGATGAAAAGTGCAGTCAGGCAGTATGAAGTGAACATCACCACTTTTTTTGCCGCATGCCCGGCAGGATTCAAGCAAACCGCTTGAATCAAAAGCCCTTCTGAAGATCGGCCCTCTTAGAATTCTCCTTCCGTCTTTATGAAATTTTCGTTGCGCCCGAGTGGTTTAAAGGGAAAATCAAAATCAAAATGCCCGGGCCCGAAGAGCTCTAGGCCCTCTTGAGATTTCCAAATCTCCTCGGCGCCCAATCCAAGCACAACGACCTTCCTCCCATTGTGAAATTGGTCGTCTTTGTTGTACAAGCCTTTTCCACTATCAGCGTCCACGACCATGATATGATCGGGGCAGGTCATGTCGAGCAGATCGTCTCTCCAGGCGATCAGGTTTTCATTCTTGAACCATATGCGATAGCTTTGGCCTTCACATCTCGAGCAGCCTCTGAGGAAAATATCCCCCCAGATAAAGCCCCCCTTGTCCTCCCTTGAGAACCCAACCACCTCGCCCTCGAAAATCAACCGGCATCCCAGCATTTCTTTACTGCCCCTTACCGGATTAGATCGATTCTTCCGGATGATTCGCCCTATCCGCATGGCTAGCGAAACGGACCCCGGATAAACAGCCTTTTTGATATCTCGCCACTTTGACGGGGCTCTGGCCACGGCCAAGCGCCCTGCTGAAGCTCTCGCCAGGTAGCGGCACAACTGCTCCGCCCGCGCTTCATCAGAGGATTGCTTCAATATGGTCACATCGCCGTAATGGGTCGTCGCAACCAAAGGCGTTACGGGCGCCCCCGAGAGGTTGGTGAGGGAGATGGACATCTCAGGTTTGGCCCGTCTTCCGATTGCGTCCCCATCGACGACCGCCTTCCCTTCCACGGCAGCCACCAAGAAGTTGGCGATGGTGTTGCCGGCGCCAATCTCACTACACAAATAGGAATCGAATTCAACTCCAAGATATTGAGACAGCTCCCTGGCCGCCTGAATGATAGGGGTTTCCCAGACTCTGGGTTGGCTTTCCGCAAGTGCCTTTTCCTTTGCTTCAACGCCCCCTCCCACGTAACCCAAAATGCAAACCCAGGCATCCGTGGGCAAGGCATCGGGGTCCACGATCCGGAATTCTCTCCCTTCGGAAATAACCTGTCGAACGGTCTCCCGAGCGATATCAGGATCACCCCCACCGCCACCGCCGAGGACGAGAGCACCCTCGATCAAATCTTCAATTTCTTGAAAAGAGAGTCTTCTTGAGAAAGGATCCAATGCGACTGACCTATCTGCTTTAAGGGTTATAAGAGCCGGAGTCAAAACCCAGGTTACGCGAAATTTCGGCACAAGCCCTTTTGACCATTCGACCGAAACGAGGAACTTCACTCAGGTCAAGACGAGAACTCAAGGCGGCCACGGCCAATGACCCCGCCACCTTGTTTCGGGAGTCAAAAATAGGCGCAGCTACGACCTTGATGACATCTTCAAATTCACCGTTGTTAAAGGCGTATCCTTCTTTTCCGATCTTCTTGAGCTCGTTGCGAAGATCGTCGATATCGGTGATGGTACTGGCGGTGTAAGCCTTGAGTTCGTGGCGTTTGAGGATTTCCTCCATCTCCTCCTCATCCAGGAAAGCCAACATGGCCTTTCCGGTACCGGTACAATGAAAAGGTATGTGGGCCCCGATACGGAAATGAATGCGCACGTTTTCTTTTTCCCCGCCGGTCTGATCCACATAGATGACGCCTTCCTTATCCATAATAGCCAGACCGACGGTCTCCAATGTCTCAGCTGCCAGCTTTTCCATGTAGGCTAGGGCAACCGTCCGCAGTCCCATATTTTTCACAATCGCTGTGTTCAACTCGAGTATTTTCATCCCTATTTGGTATTTGTTGCTCATCGAATCCCGCTTAATGTATTCCTTTGCCAGCAAGGTCTGCAAAATGCGGTATACGGTGCTTTTGCTGATACCCAGTTTATTGCTCAACTCGGAAACCCCTATGGGTTTCTCCGTCATAGCAATATGTTCAAGCAGGGTTAATGCCTTCTCGACGGTGCGAGGAAAGTTATCGGTTCTTTTTGGGGGCATTATATCGGCCATTGCTGTCTGAAGAAGTGTTCCTGATCGCTCTTAAAAGCTTGTCCGGAGTCATAGGCAAGTCCTTCATGCGGATTCCTATGGCATTGTAGACCGCATTTGCTATGGCCGGAGCAGTGGGAATGGCCGGCATTTCGCCGATTCCCTTGGCATTAAAAGGCCCTAGCGGATCGTGGGTCTCCAGCAAATACTCACTTAGGACCGGCATTTGCGTCGAGTTCAGGATCTTGTAAGTACTGAAATTCTGGTTTAAGACCTTTCCGTTATCCCATTTGGCGCCTTCACACAGGGCAAAGCCGATTCCCATCGCGACACCGCCCTGAATCTGCCCTTCCGCCAACATCGGGTTGATTGCCCTGCCCAAGTCGTGCGCGGCAACAACACGCAGCACTTTGATCTTGCCTGCTTCGAGATCAACTTCCACTTCCGCCGCCTGCGCCCCGAAGCTGTAAGTCGGGCAGTAGTTCCCATAGCCTGTTTTCGGGTCCGGGGGACTGGTATTGGGGGGTTCATAGACCGCTTTGGCCGTTATCGGCTTGCCGAATTTCTTGACACAGTAAAGGGCTGCATCCTGTATTGAAACGGACTCTTGGGGCGAGTACTTGCCGTGGATTCTGCCGTCTGAGACAATCAAATCGGCAATTTCGTCCTGATTGAGTATTTCCAAGGCCGCCTTGAGCAACTGGGCCTTCACGTCCTCTGCTGCTAATTTCGCCGCATTGCCGGTAATGAATGTAACCTTACTGCCCCAGGTCCCCATTGTCGGAGGAGTGACATCGGTATCGTTCGTGGTAATGGTTATGTCTTCGACCTCGACCCCCAGAACCTCTGCAATGATCTGGGCAATGACCGTATCAGAGCCCTGGCCGATGTCGCTTTCGCCCAAAACGGCATTGATACTCCCGTCCGGGTTTAGTTTCAGCAGCACCTCGGCGAAATTGCCGGCCCCATGAGTCCCTGCTGAGCCCGCGCCCGTATGCAGGACTGAAGCAATTCCCACTCCTCGTGGCCCTGATTGCTTCCTTTTTTTCTCCCATCCGATTTTCTCGGCCGCTGTCTTGAGGCATTCGGTCAAGCCGCAGGAACTGATCGTCCAGCCCCAGGGCGTGAGGTCACCAGGCTGGTTTGCGTTTCTCAGCCTGAAATCGAGCGGATCCATCCCCAGGCGCTCAGCAATGATATCCATCTGGGATTCGACGGCAAAGTGTGCTTGAGGCCCTCCCCAGCCGCGAAGAGCGCCGCCGTATTGGTTGTTGGTGTAGACGATAAAGGCTTCCGTGCGAGAACTGGGGACGCGGTAAAGGTTCCCTATTCTGTTGCAGGTCAGAGCTGTAATTCCTGTGGCTTTGTTGTTATACGCACCGTTGTTGGTGATAATCTTCGCTTCCCTGGCTGTGATCGTTCCATCCTTTTTTACACCGGTCTTCAAATGAACAACCATGGCATATCTGCCCCGGCTCGTTGTGAATTCCTCCTCCCTCGTGTTGATTATTTTAACCGGCTTTCCCGCTTTTTTAGCCAAAAAGGCCGCAATAGGATCCTGGGGCAAAATCACGCTTTTATTTCCAAAGGCCCCGCCAACAAAGGTTCTTATGACCCTCACCTTGTTTTGCGGGATCTTGAGGACCTGGCTGAGAGCCCTCTGGTAGTTCACCGGGCTTTGGGTCGTAACCCAGAAGGTAAGTGTGCCCGAACTGTCGAAGGAAGCAATACAGCCATGCGGCTCAATCGTGCAGGCTGGGATCACGGGGGTGCTGAACCGATCATTGAGGATATAGTCCGCTTCGTCGAATCCCTTCTTGATATCGCAAAATTCTCTTATGAAGTGACCGGCAACATTATTCTCGCAGTCTTCGTGGATTTGCGGGGCGCCAGGGGCCATGGCCTCCTGTGGATCGAACACGGCAGGCATGACCTCATAATCCACATTTATCAATTTCAAAGCCTCAGCGGCTTTATCTACACTAACCGCCGCTACGGCTGCCACCTCATCGCCGATAAAACGGACCCGGTCATCATTAAGTGCCATTTTGTTTGGCGTTACGGGAAGATGACAGAATTTGACCTTTTCGGTATCCTCCGCCGTGATGACGGCTTTAACTCCTGGAAGTTTCTCTGCAGCGCTGGTATCCACGCGCAAGATCTTTGCATGGGGATGGGGGCTTCTCAGGACCTTACCGAAGAGCATGCCCGGCAACTTCATGTCATCGATGTATTTGGCCTCCCCGGTGACCATACGGACAGCATCCAGCTTGGGTATCCGTTGCCCTATCATCGTGTAGACACCATCATCCATAAGCATTCATCCCCGCTCCTCGGGGTTTACCTGATTCTTTCTTCCTGTTCGCTTGCGGACTCATCTCTTCGCCCGGTGCTGATTATAGCCTCAACGATCTTTTGGTATCCTGTGCAGCGGCATAAATTGCCGCTTATTGCGACCCGTGCCTCATGCTCGCTGGGCCTCGGATTTTCATCCACCAGAGCCTTGGCCGACAAGATCATGCCCGGCGTACAGAATCCGCATTGAACGGCCCCATGCCTCACAAAAGCCTCTTGAATGGGATGAAGTTCCGCCCCTTTTTTTATTGCTTCAATTGTTATGATTTCCGAACCATCCGCTTCAACTCCCAGTATCAGGCAGGAGACGACGGCTTTGCCGTCCAGGATCACGGTACAAGCCCCGCAGTCACCCGTACCGCAGCCTTTTTTCGTGCCGGTTAGATCCAGGTCGTCCCGGATCAGATCCACCAGGGTCTTGGACGGCTCTATGGTCATCTTCCTGCTTTCTCCATTCAAAATGAACTTTACGGGAACTTTCATTCTCTTACTTGCACCTCTGGATTGATTCTAAGATAGCGCGTCTAACCAGAACTTCTACAATTACTTTCTTGTACCAATCGTCACCATAGACATCGCTTCTGGGCCTCGCCTCCTCAGCTGCTGTTTTCGCCGCTTTTCGAATCGTTTCTTTGCTTAGTTCCCGGCCCGCCAACAGTGCCTCTGCCTCCGGAGCCCGGATAGGTGTCGGCGCCACGGATGCTAGCGCGATCCTTGCATTCACGCACGTTCTGTTATTTGGGTTTAGCTCCAAAAATACAGCAGCGCTTACTGTAGCCAAATCCAGCGTGTCCCTTAGACTGTGTCGCAAATAGACCGCGCCGGACATCCCCTTCGGTATTGGGATCTCTATTTCCAAGAGAATCTCATTCGGTCTTAAGATTGTTTTTCTCGGTCCTAGAAAGAAATCCTTAACCAAGACGCTCTTTTCGCCGCCTGACCCAAAAATCCTGAGCCTGGAGTCAAAAGCCATCAGAATCGGAGGGAAGTCTCCCGAGGGAGCAGCATGGCAGATATTGCCCCCAATAGTGGCTCGGTTACGAATTTGGACGGACCCAATGACACCGGCGGCCTCGGAAATGGCCGGTAAGTGTTCATTGACCTCGGCCGAGGCATGTATTTCAGCAACCGTTGCAAGTGCACCTATGACAAGGCTTTTGCCGGTCAAAATACGAATCCTCTTGAAATCCGGTATTTTCTTAAGATCCAGCAAGCATCCCGGCGCAATATTACCCTGCTTCATTTGCACCACGATGTCCGTGCCGCCGGCCAGTAGCTTGACATCGTCGCGGCGGCGCTGCAAGAGATCCATCGCTTCGGCCAGGTTATTCGGGGCAAAATAGTCAAATGATTTCAAAATAGCACTTTACCCGTTGAAGGCTTATCGGGACTCACGGCTCGCTTTTTTTAAGGATTTCCCGGTTTTTCCGTTGAACCGAGCTTGGGACTAGACGATAGAGTCGTTTTACATATTAAAACGGATTTTCATTATTCAAAAAACTATCACAACAGCGAAATTCCTGTCAACCTTTTTCTTCCACATGGAGCGAATCTGAATTTTTGCTTTGCATATGGAAATTTGAGAAAAATTAAAGGGCTAATGAGTATGGATTTTTGCAAGGAACACTTGCAATGTCAGCTAAATTTTGTTGTTTTTTATAGGAATTATAATTCTTATTAAGATACTATAGTTTCTAAAATAGAACTATAATTCTCTTAACTTAATGACACACTAATTCATAAGAAGTGGACTTGACCATGCGACCGATCGCCTCCCGACAGAATCCATTACGCAACCCCCTCAATGAACTCCTGGGCGCCGAGGCCCACGTACGCCTGCTGCGAGTTCTCGCAAATGCGGCTGACGGACCCCTTACCTCGCCGGATGCTGCCAAGCGCGCCGGGTTGACCGCTCGCGGGACGCAGAAAGCATTAAGCAGGCTCCTCCAAACGGGTTTCGTCGTTCGCGTTGGCGGGGGTCGAAAACATCAGTATGAACTTCGTCGGTCCGCTAAGCTCATGAAGGCCTTGCTGAAGCTTTTTCAATCTGAAAAGGACCGATACGAAAAACTGCTCAACACTATCAAAAGCAGAATTGGGGAGGAATGGGGATGTCCCTTCCATATTTCCATTTGAAAAAAATAATCCTTGCCAGGCCCCCCGGTTGAATCCTCCAAAGGCGGATAAATCTCATCTTCGATGGGGTTGCAGGGCAACATTCAACAGGGCAGGGGAAATGATAGGGACGCCTATGATTTTATGCATTTCGTAATTCGGATCCGTATAATCATTGTAGGCTG
>PVMS01083574.1_pt1 | contig 15817 bp, 19 predicted proteins | sample 1853461 | NCBI WGS metagenome assembly PVMS01 (sample SAMN08582032, study PRJNA380276) | Marine sediment metagenome, whole genome shotgun sequencing project. | isolation source: ocean sediment barecode stripped | collected 2017 | reverse complement strand
CGCTCTAACCACCTGAGCTACCTCGCCAAAATGTTCAATTTTTACATTCAAGAGATTTGAAACTCTAGTCCGCCTCTGGCGGATATGAATCTGACGCTCCCCGCCCGAACGTAACGTTCGTTACGGGCTGGTAACCACCTGAGCTACCTCGCCATTTTCAGTGTGCAAAGATAATAACAAAATGTAGCTAGGCAAATACAGTTCTCTTTTTTTTATTCTAGAGGAACTACCATAAAATGCTGAAAATATTTTGTTCTTTCTTTTTAAGTATAGAATTAATATCTATATTGCTCACAAGCTAACTAATAACCAATGGACGAAAAAGTCAAGTATGAAATGGAGTTCCCTATACATGTGTCTCCATCTCTTTTATATCAATATATTTCCACGCCTTCAGGTTTGAGTGAGTGGTATGCCGATAATGTGAATTCCCGAGGAGTGGATTTTATATTTATCTGGGAAGGCAGTGAAGAGCAAGCCAAACTCTTGGGAAAGAAAAATGGAGAACGTATCAAGTTTCGATGGGATGAAGATGAGGGTACCGATTACTATTTTGAATTGCGTATTCAAGTGGACGAGATAACCAAGGATGTATCGTTAATGGTAACCGACTTCGCCGAAGAAGATGAGATCGATGAAGGAAAAATGCTCTGGGAAAATATGATCTCCAGCTTAAAACACATATTGGGTTCTACCTAATTAAACTTGATCTCCTTAACTCAGTCTGACTATTGACAGGGCTTTGAAGGAGGAAAATTAAGTATCTTTGCGCCGTCTTTCAGTCAATAAGACGGTTTTTTTATGGTCAATTATAATGGAATAGTTTTACCCGATTCAAAAGTCGCGTTACCCCCAGAAAACCGCGGGTTGCACTACGGTGATGCCGTATTTGAAACCATAAAAGTATCGGGAGGGAAAGTGTTATACTGGGAAGACCACTATTTTCGATTGATGGCAGCCATGCGGGTAATGCGTATGGAGATCCCAATGAGTTTTACGTTCGAATTTCTGGAAGACGAAATAAGGAAAACGATTGAAGCAACTTCAGAAAAAGCAACGGCTTACCGGATAAAATTATTGGTTTGGCGCAGTTGGGGAGGAAAATATACACCTCTTGCAACGACAGTGGAATACGCCATTTTTGTTGAAGTACTTGATGACCCTTTTTATACATTAAATGAAGATGTCTATGAAGTGGAATTGTTCAAAGACCACTATGTCAATTCAGGTTTGTTGTCAACTTTGAAAACCAATAACAGGGCGGTCAATGTTCTTGCCGGTATTTATGCCGAAGAAAATGAATACCAAAACTGTCTTTTGCTCAATGAAAATAAACAGGTAATTGAAGCTCTGAATGGAAATCTGTTTTTAGTGAACGGCGATACGATCAAGACCCCGCCATTGGCCGATGGTTGTTTGAATGGTATTATTCGTAAACAACTCATCGCTATCCTGCGACAACTTCCGGATTATACTCTGGAAGAAACATCCATCTCTCCATTCGAATTACAGAAGGCAGATGAGCTTTTCGTTACGAATACTATAGTGGGGATACAACCTATTTCGCAATTTAGGAAAAAGTCATACACGACTAATGTCGCCAAAGATCTGTTAGCAAAATTAAATGTGAAAGCCCGCTTGGGTTAATTGTAGTTCGGATTCTCCGGAGCATTCGACCAGATGAGATAGTCGCCGCCGAATTCTATCATTTTTTCTTTCCAGAAGGTTTTATAGCAATTACCAATAATACTGTTCTTGGCTTCATTTGGAGTAACCACCCAACTATTCAGTTCAAGTTCTTCCTCCAATTGCTCGCTCGACCAACCGGAATACCCCAAAAAGAATTGAATTTCATCTTCCTTCAAAGTGTTGTTTTCCAACATTCCCAATATGGTTTTGAAATCGCCACCCCAATAAATTCCGTAGGAAATTTCTATACTATCAGGAATTAACTCCGGAACCTTATGAATGAAATACAGATTGTCTTGTTCAACAGGGCCTCCGTTGTACACCTTTAATTTTGAATTTACCTCAGGAAGAAAATCTTTGAGGCAATATTCCAAAGGTTTATTGAGAATAAAGCCTACGGAACCATTTTCATTATACTCCGCCAATAAAACCACCGATCTATTGAAGGATACATCACCTATAATTGAAGGCTCAGCTACAAGAAGTACTCCTTTGTCTGGTTTTAATATGGTCATCAATCATAGATTAGTTCTCTAAATCTAAATAATAATTCTTAATATTCCAACACTTTTACCCAATGTTGTTATCTGAAATAAAAAAACCCTACCAAAATCAGTAGGGTTTTACTCTTTGAAAGAGGTTTAATGAGGTTTAATTTACACTACTAGCTAAATCTGAACCGGCTTTGAATTTTACTACGTTTTTAGCAGCGATTTGAATAGTCTGACCAGTTTGAGGGTTTCTTCCTTCTCTTGCAGCTCTTCTGGAAACCGACCAAGAACCGAATCCTACTAACGATACTCTATTTCCTCTTCTAAGGGATCCTTCTACATTTCCCAAGAAAGATTCTAATGCTTTTTTAGCGGCGGCTTTGGTGATTCCTGAGTCTGCTGCCATTCCATCGATTAAATCTGATTTGTTCATAGTTTACTGTTTAAATTAAATTGTTGGTTAAAATTATAAAAATTGCTATACAAATTTAATCGGATTATTGGTTCACGCAAGCAATGGCGGGCTAAATCGGCGTTTTTGTTGATAACTTGGGAGCTTTGTTAATAAAGATGAATGTTTTTACTACATTTTAATGAATTCAGTCATACCAAGGGTTTACACGAATTTCGCGTCTGTGTCAAATTCATAGCCATTCAATAACGCAGCGATCTCCATTTTCCGCTTAGCTGGTAACTGCATGATCTTAATATAGAGGTATCCTCCCTGCACAGCGACTTTCAATTCCTTCTTACTTCTGAATAGACTTCCGATAGCCTCAGTATGATCTGTATTTTCTACAGCGCAATCAAAGATCTTAACTTTGATTTCTTCACCACCATTAATCAATAATGTCCAAGCCGAAGGAAAGGGGGACAATCCTCTAATGAACAAATCGATGCGATCTATGGGAAGTGACCAATCGATTTGTGTGTTTTCTGAAGTGAGCTTCGGCGCATCTTTAAACGCCTTGGTTTTGAGTTGCTTCCTGGGCTGCGCTTCATTCTTTTGGATCAATTCAATTGTATCCAAGACAAGAATACTCCCTAATTCCATTAACTTGTCATGGAGACTGCCGGCGGTCTCTCGTGCTGAGACAGCGATCTCCCTCGAGGCTATAATAGCACCGGTGTCAATTTTTTCGTCTATAAAGAAAGTAGTGACTCCCGTTTTTGTTTCGCCATTGATAACGGCCCAATTAATTGGAGCAGCACCGCGATAATCCGGCAAAAGAGAAGCGTGTAAATTAAAGGTACCATACTCCGGCATGGCCCAGACTACTTTTGGCAACATTCGAAATGCAACCACAATTTGCAGGTTAGCATCTAACTTTTCAAGTTCCTCAAGAAAATCCTCACTCTTTAAATTGGTAGGTTGTAATATGGGTAGGTTTTGAGAAACAGCATATTCCTTCACAGCCGATTCCCTTGATTTTCTACCCCGACCTGCAGGCTTGTCGGGAGCTGTGACCACACCCACTATGGTCGTACCATTTGCAACGAGTTTCTTCAATATACCCACGGCAAAAAAAGGCGTTCCCATAAAAACAATACGCAAGTCTCTCATTTTGGTTGATTCGATTAATTGTTTAGAGTTTAAAAATTATAAAAACACACAATCTCAATACTCATATCTAACATCTCTCTTCACTTTTTCGGCCTTCTCCGCCTAAGGCGGATTCGAACGGACAAGCGTGCTTCTTGCTTCGTGCATCAAGCTTCTTGCTTGTTCTTCCCTCTATTTCACGAAATATTGATTCACTACATTCAACCGGATATCTCCCTTATCCAAAAGTAGTTGCAACACATCTAATATATCGGATTCAGCAAAATTAAGCTTTTCAATAATGCTTCTTGAATCGAACGGACTTTCATTTAACAGTTTAATTATTTTATCAGAAATATCCACCGCATTATTTTTTTCTTCAGAAGTGTTCTTAGCCATACAATAGGAGCAAACGCCACATGGCTCCTTGTTCTTTTCGCCGAAATAGGCTACCAAAAGAAGTTGTTTGCATTGGGAAGTATCCTCTATATATTTTAATACCGTGGCTACTTGCGCTCTTTTTTTCTCCTTTGATCTTTCTATTTCATCACGCAAAGGATTGATGGTTTTATCATCTTCCCTCGGAACTAAAAAGGTGATTGACGCATCTGTCTGGTGAAGTTTTAATTCGATCAGATCTTGTTGCTCCATTTCTTTCAATACAGCTATGACTTTCTCGACGGTTCCACCCATCTTATTGGCGACCAATCCCAAATTGATCGCATTGGCCGAGTCGAATATTCCGCCATACATCCTTAAAATTGTCTTCCCTACTACCGAAAAGGAAACGTTCTTTTCAAATTGCTGCAGTAGGACATTGGAGGGCACTAAAAATTTCAGTATCGACTTTCTGCCAAATTCTTTCGATAACTGGATCACACCCAAACGATCCAGCACATTAAGGCCATTAAAAGTAATAAGGGTGTTGAACTTATAAGATTGACAAAAATCCGTAAAATTAAAGCTGTGATTGCTGAATTCACCTTCCCCATAGGATATTTGAAAGTAATTATTCAGCGTACGATACAGTTTTTTAATGTCTTGCGTGGTGGGGAGTGCATCCACAAATTGTTTGCGAACCATTCGTTTATCATCCTCGTTGTAGAGAATTATAGCTGTAGCCGCCTCACCATCACGACCGGCTCTTCCTGCTTCCTGAAAGTAACTTTCCAAACTTTCCGGTAACTGAATATGTATGACAAATCGAACATTGTCATGATCAATTCCCATTCCAAATGCATTGGTGGCAACCACAGTAGAAACGTGTCCATTTTTCCAGGCATCGAGTCTGTTTTGTTTTTCTTCAGTAGAGATTCCTCCATGAAAAAAAGTACTGGAGATTCCAAGGTTTTCCAAATCAGCGCTTACTTGCTCGGCATTTCTACGGCTACGTACATACACAATAGCGCTGCCCTTATTGTATTTAAGTAACTGCTCAATGCGATATATTTTGTCACTTTCCTTTTTAACCTGGTAGGACAAATTATTGCGTATAAAGGAGCTTTTGAAAATTTGAGGGTCATTGAGTTTGAGTTGCTCAATAGTATCCAAAAGTACTTTATGTGTGGCAGTTGCAGTAAGTGCAATGGTGGGAATATTAGGATGCAACTCTTTTAGAATATGTATATTTTGATAGGCGGGCCGAAAGTCATTTCCCCATTGCGAAATACAATGAGCCTCGTCAACAGCGATTAGATTGACATTCATTCTTTTGATCGAATTTTGAACGATTTCCTGCTGCAATCGTTCCGGAGAGAGGTATAAAAATTTATAATTCCCATAATTGGCATTGTCTAAAAGTGTTCTCAACTCGGCGAATGAGATCCCCCCGGTAATGGCAAGCGCCTTTATGCCTTTATCTCGTAACGAATTTACCTGGTCTGTCATCAATGCTACCAAAGGGGAGATCACGACACAAATTCCGTCCATTGCAATGGCTGGTACTTGAAAACACAGTGATTTTCCACCACCTGTGGGAAGTAGTGCCACCGTATCCCTATCTTGCAATACACTTTGGATAATTTCATTCTGCCTGGGCCTAAACCCGGAATATCCCCAATATCGTTCAATGATTTGTATAGGCGAATTCAAGACAGCTCTTTTAGTTTTTTAAGGATGAAGTTAGTCCTATTCTCGAGGGTTTCTAACGGAACATGAATTACATTATGACCACAGGTTTCGTAACCTTTTTGTAAAAATTCGAAAAGTAATTCAGCTTCTTTAAACGATTCGTAACGCTCATTATCTTGTTTATATATTTCTTTCCATGGGGGAAGTAAAAAAACAGCATCATACATATAGGCTTTGCATATTTCAGTAAATTTTTTACTATATGTGGTACCCAAATAATCCATATATGACGTTATATCCGGCATGCCGCGGTCGTAGAATAGGATTGAGGCAGCAGCACTCTGTGCTTCATTATATTGAGACAAGCGACCTTCCAACAACATTTCACTAAAAAGAATAGGCTGCTCCAAAAACAGCTGATCAATTCCATCTTCCTGTGCTTTTTTCGTCACTGCCCGTGATATTTCGGGTAAGCAGTTATAGCCAAGTTCGATCAAATATTCGATCAGTGCCGTTTTTCCGGTTCCGGGGCCACCGGTTATTACAATTCGCTTTGTTTTCAATTATTTTATATTATACGTTTCTTCCGAGTTTTTTTCAGTAGATACTATTTAAATTCTGAATTTTAAATTTAGCCAAATGACAGAACTAAAGTGCAAATATCGGAACTATTTATTGATACTGAAAAACGTATCTTTGTGTACTCTATGTCTAATAAAATAACATGGATAATAGTGAGAAATCTGAAGCATTTTATAAGCGTCTTAAGGAGCAGCTAACGCTGGATACTTTATGGCCTGCGCCGTATATGTATAAGTTCATTGTATCTAACCAACTTGAAAGAGTAGTAGAGATAAGGGCAATTTTCGATGGGACCAACGCAACGATACAAACCAGAGACTCTTCGAAAGGAACATATATAAGCGTTTCAATAACAGTTAATATGGAATCACCAGAGGCGGTAATCGAAAAATATTTAGAAGTTTCAAAGGTAGAAGGGGTCATTTCTTTATAATTTTAGTATTTTGCGTTCGTTATTACTTCTACGAAGCATTTACTTCCAAAAAAAAAACATGATAAGCGATATAGAATACAACACGGAGCGCGAGCATTTGATCATACCCGAATATGGCAGGCATATCCAAAAAATGGTAGCCCATGCTACTTCTTTAAAAGATAAGGAAGCGCGAAACAAATGTGCAAAGAGCATTATTTCCGTAATGGGAAATTTAAATCCACATTTACGGGATGTTCCCGATTTTCAGCATAAATTATGGGATCAATTATTTATTATATCAGATTTTAAGCTGGATGTAGAATCTCCCTATCCAATACCGTCAAGAGAAGAATTGGCAGAGCGTCCAGAACCACTCGATTATCCTCAAAATTATCCTAAATATCGTTTCTACGGAAACAACATCAAGCGCATGATCGACGTGGCTGTTAGCTGGGATGATGGTGATATGAAGGATGGTCTGGTCTTGACCATCGCCAACCATATGAAGAAATGTTTCTTGAATTGGAATAAAGATACTGTAGAAGACGATGTGATATTTAAACATTTGCTTGAACTTTCTGATGGGAAGATCGATCTACAGAATAGTGGTGAAGATCTTTCAGATTCGCAGCAATTGCTCAAAAGCAAAAAACGTTTTAGCAAACAGTCTACCGGCAAGAACAAAGGCGGTAGTAAGAATAGCAGTAATCGAAATCGTAAACGCTACTAGATTAGTCCACGCTAAATTTTTATGGGAACTTTTAAAATAGATGGCGGACACTCATTAAAAGGTGAAATTCGCCCACAGGGCGCTAAAAATGAATCTTTACAAATAATTTGTGCCACATTATTGACTCCCGAAGAAGTTATCATCGATAACATTCCAGATATCCGGGATGTTAATAAATTGATCCAGATATTAGGAAATCTAGGCGTAAAAACTAAAAAATTAAGCAAAGGAAAGTACTCTTTTAAGGCGGATGAAATAAACTTGGAGTACTTAGAATCGAAGATATTTAAACAAGAAGGTGGTTCACTTCGAGGTTCCATTATGATCGTAGGTCCTTTGTTGACCAGATTTGGGAAAGGATATATTCCACGTCCGGGTGGTGATAAAATTGGCCGTCGCAGATTGGATACTCACTTTCAGGGCTTTATCAAACTCGGAGCAAAATTTCGTTACAATAAAGAAGATCGGTTCTACGGAGTAGAGGCGCCCGATGGCTTAAAAGGATCCTATATGTTGTTGGACCAGGCCTCGGTGACAGGTACCGCCAATATTGTGATGGCTGCTGTCCTAGCCAAAGGTACTACTACTATTTACAATGCCGCTTGTGAACCCTACGTTCAACAGCTATGTAATATGTTGAATTCTATGGGAGCAAATATCAGCGGAGTAGGTTCCAATTTATTGAAAATTGAAGGCGTGGAAAATCTAAAGGGATGTTCTCATAGAATCCTTCCCGATATGGTCGAAATAGGGAGTTGGATCGGTTTGGCTGCCATGACTCGTTCTGAAATTACTATAAAAGATGTTAGCTGGGAGAATTTAGGATTGATTCCCGATACTTTTAGAAAATTGGGAATAACTTTAGAGAAGAAAGGAGACGATATTTATATTCCCGCGCAAGACTATTATGAAATTCAAGGATATATTGATGATTCGACACTAACAATTTCTGATGCACCTTGGCCGGGCTTTACACCAGACCTGTTGAGTGTGGTTTTGGTGATTTGTACTCAAGCCAAAGGAAGTGTACTTATTCATCAAAAAATGTTCGAAAGTCGTTTGTTCTTTGTGGATAAACTAATTGATATGGGAGCGAGAATTATTCTTTGCGATCCACACCGGGCTACCGTGATCGGGCATAACTTCGAATCTGATCTTAGGGCAACCACTATGGTTTCTCCGGATATTCGGGCGGGTATATCCTTATTGATCGCGGCACTTTCTGCCAAAGGTATAAGTACCATTCACAATATTGAACAAATCGACCGTGGTTATGAAAATATCGATGAGCGATTGAGAGCTATTGGTGCTAAGATCACTAGAATAGACTAGTTATCTGGAACGTTAAGCCTTCTTATTCTTTATGAGCTCATCCTGTAGTTTTCTTCTTAATTGTTGTTCTCTTTCAAGTGCTCGCTGTCTGTGAGTTTCGAATTCTTCGTCGGTTTCAGCAAGTTTTAAATTCGCGGCCTTGGTGATCACATTGCTATTTTTGAATTTAAATGAAAGAAATAATGCAATTAATACAAGTAAGCCAATAATGCCCCACATGGTAATTTTATAAGTAGTTTTTTTAATCAATGCTCCAAAGAGGTTTATACCATCTTGATTTTCTATGGAAGTCTTTAATTCCGTTTGAAGACTAGTAACACTCTGTGTGAGCGTATCAATTTCACTTTTTTGAAGAGCTATCGTTCCCTGTGCATTTTCAAGATCTTTTTTAATTGAGGTAATCGAATCTAAAACGTTCTTTTTTAGATTGTTGAGTTTGTATATTTTAACTACTTTGTAATCTTCATAGCGGTTAGATTTATCAATAACATCAACAAATTGCTCTTCGAGAGTAGTGGTATTTTGCTGGGCAATCGCAGGAAGAACATATAGTGCACAGCTTACTGTTAGAAGGAGAATTTTCAGTTTCATAATGAGGGGATATAGTTTGTTATGGCAAAGTAACCCCAAAAAAGGAGAATAATTGTTACGGACAGCTATAAATTTTGTTAAAATTATTCAGCCTGAACCAATTCCTTTTTCATTGTATAACTCAATGCTCCCGATGGACATTTCCCGATTTGGGAAATGATCTTATCCGATGGGGCACCATCAAGGTCTATCCAGGGTATGACCGTAGTTCTAAAAACTGAAGGAAGCCCTTTCGCACATTTGTCGGCGTGAATACATTTAGTAGGTTCAAAAGTAACGGTAATCTCTTTGTTAGTAAATTGATTATTATTGGTTTCCATAAGCGTTGATTTGGGGGTATGCAACTATCTAATTTTCAATTATATCGATAAATATATACAATTAATCGGATAAATATATAAATATTGAAGAAAATACTTACAAATTATTAAAAATTAATAGATTTATTAATGGTTTAAAGCCTGTTTGATGAGAGAAATTATTTCTGAAGTGGTAGTACTTGTTTGTTCATTCGAATCAGGCGATATAATTCGCGGCTAATTCCGGTTTTCTTACGTCTCCGTAATTTGAATATTTTTCTAAAGTAACCTAGCATATTATTTTTTATTTAAATATACCACAGAAACCAATAGCAGTCAAGAGGGAATGAAAAAATTAACAGTTATTTAGCAGACATCATCACAGCATTGATCGTCTTTGACCAATTTACAACTCATCACGGCCAATAGCGCACCTAAGATAGGAGCTGTAATATACAGCCATAAATGTTCAATATGACCCGAAATAACCGCCGGTGAAATAGATCGGGCGGGGTTCATAGAAGCACCTGTGATGGGCCCGGCGAACAAGGCTTCAAGCATGACAATAGCGCCTATCGCAATTCCAGCTAATACTCCCATCTCTTTTGAACCGGTAGATACGTTGATAATCACGAGCATCAAGAAAAAAGCAAGGAGTACTTCCATTATAAATACCTTTAAAACATCTATTTGAGGCAGGGTAGTCCCTAATAATTCACTTTCAGGGAAAAGGAATAAAAGGATCCCACTCGCGGTGAAGGCGCCAAGAATTTGCGAAATAAATAGGCAGGGACTTCTTTCCACGGAAATTTTTTAGCGAAGGCAAAACCAATGGTGACGGCAGGGTTTATATGGGCCCCACTTATTTCCCCAAAAGCGAATATCATTCCCATGACTATGAGTCCGAAGGTCATAGCGATACCCACATGCGTTACCGTGCCACCTGTAAATTCATTGACAACAATCGCACCTGTACCACAAAATACCAGGCTAAAAGTTCCGATAGCTTCGGCGATATAACGTTTTTTTATCATGCTATAAAAATAGCATAGTTTGGCGAATCATTTTTATGTTTTTGTTAACGAATAAAAAATGGGCAAATCGTATCTTCGTCCAAATCATAAAAAACTGTAAATAAAACCACAATGAAAAATTTAATTCTATTAGTTTCTGTAGGCTTATTTTCAATGGGAGCCTATGCCCAAGTAAAGACCCCGGCACCTAGTCCATTTCAGAAGATCGAACAAAAAGTCGGTTTGACAGATGTTACTTTGGAGTACTCGCGTCCTTCGATGAAAGGGAGAAAGATCTTTGGAGGGTTGGTTCCTCTCAATGAAATTTGGCGCACTGGTGCCAATGCAAACACAAAAATTACCTTTAGTGATGATGTAATGGTAGGAGATGTATCCTTGAAAGCGGGGAGTTATGCAATTTACACCAAACCTAATACCGAAAATTGGGAAGTGATCTTTTATAGTGATGCAGGAAATTGGGGAACGCCTCAGGAGTGGGACGCTAGTAAAGTAGCGGTCACTTTAAAGGTGCAAGCTTATCCTATGCCTATGTCCATTGAGACCTTCACCATGACATTTGATAATCTCAAAAGCGACTCTGCTGTCTTGGGAATGCTTTGGGAGAATCAATATGTAGGTGTACCGTTAAAGTTTAATACAGATAAGCAGGTAACCGCAAGTATAGAAAACATAATGAACGGACCTTCTGCCGGAGATTACTTTAGTTCGGCGGTATATTACTTAGAAGCCGGGAAGGACATCAACAAAGCTAAAATGTGGATTGACAAAGCCATTGCAATGCGTGACAAACCAGCCTTTTGGTTTCACCGACAACAGTAGTTGATCTATGCCAAAGCTGGCGACAAAAAAGGAGCTGTCAAAGCGGCTCAAACTTCATTGAAATTGGCTAAAGAAGCCGGTAACGATGATTATATTGCCTTAAACACAAAATCGTTAAAGGAATGGGGATCCATGTAATTTCCAATTAAATAATGTACATAAGAACGCCCTTTTAATAGGGCGTTTTTTGTTAAATTCAATTTTGATAATTGTAGGAATTTTATTTCAACCTTCGTTTTCAAAGTTAATATAGGTCGATGGTATACATAATTCAATTTATAAATTCTTCACATTTGTGACTGAAATTGCAATTATTATTTGCGAACACCTTACATTTAGTTTACATTTATAAATTGAAAAATTAAATCAAATTAAAATTTAGAAAATTATGGAAGGATATTGTGTAAAGTGTAAGTCGAAAAGAGAAATTCAAAATGGCGCAGAAGTTACTATGAAAAATGGTAGAAAAGCCATGAAAGGAACTTGCCCAACTTGTGGAACAGGGATGTTTCGGATATTAGGAAAAGCTTAGATTAGTTAAGCTTACATAGTTTGATTCTCTAAAACATCAAGGTATATGTTTATAGAGCGGGATGATCTGTCATGCCTTCCTTTGGCGTGGAAGATCGTTCCGCCTATACCTGATCTTTAATATAATTATAAATAGTAAAGTCGGCAACACCGAATTATGGTTGTTGTTGGCTGACACTGTTTCTTTTAGCTTTATATCTACATCATCAAGCATTTATTCTCATTCGTTATTTTTAGGAAGTACGAATTGAAACAAAATAGCCATTCCCATTACAAGGATACAGCCCAAAGCGTTTAACCATAGATAAGGCATAATGTCTATAAACCAGACATATGCCACTGTTAACTGGGTGATAATAGCCGCGATAAATGTCGCTTTGCCTTTTACAAACTTGATAAAAAAGGCCAATAGGAAAACACCCAGGATATTTCCGTAGAAAATAGAACCGATAATATTGACCAATTGTATCAAATTGTCAAATAAATTGGCTGTACACGCCACCATTATGGCGATCACACCCCAAAGCAGGGTAAACCACTTGCTCACCCGTAAATAGTGTTTTTCGTCTCGCCCTTGTCTATTGCGCCTATACAGATCGATTGCCGTCGTAGAACCCAACGCATTCAATTCACTCGCCGTAGAGGACATAGCTGCACTCAGGATCACTGCCAGGAGGAGGCCGATCAATCCGCGGGGGAGGTTATTTAAAATAAAGTGAATGAACACATAGTCCTTGTCGTTGGTTTCAGCCTCGGGATTGGCTTGTTTGATAAGTGCTTTCGATCGGTCTCGCAGTTCCGTTTCAGAGGTATTTAAGGATTGGATCTCTGCGATGAGCTGTTCTTTCTTAACGGCGTCTTCGGTACGTACATACTGTAACTGTACGGCTTTGATATCGGTTTCCAAAATCTGTTTTTCAGCTTGAAGGTCACGATATTGCTCTGCGTATTCACTGTTCAGCACATTTTGCTCAGCGGCAGGATTAAAGTTCAATGGAGAGCTGTTAAATTGGTAAAAAACAAAAACCATCACTCCAATCAACAAAATAAAGAATTGCATGGGCACTTTTAGAAGTCCGTTCATAATAAGCCCCATCTGACTCTCTCGCACCGATTTACCCGATAAATAACGTTGAACCTGACTTTGATCTGTCCCAAAGTAGGAGAGCATGAGAAAACTACCTCCGATGAGACCTGTCCAGATGGTATATCGATTCTCCAGATCGAAGGAGAAATCTAAAACTTCCATTTTACCGTTTGCCCCTGCGATCTCCAAAGCATTTGAGAATGAAATGTCCAGTGGCAGGTAATTGAGGATGATCAAAAAAGCCATGAACATCCCTGCAAAAATGATCACCATCTGATGTTTTTGAGTAATATTGACGGCTTTAGTACCACCACTTACAGTATAGATGATCACGAGTATCCCGATGATGATATTAAGATAGATCAAATTCCAGCCCAAAACCGCTGAGAGAATAATAGCCGGTGCAAAAATGGTGATCCCTGCTGCAAGGCCGCGTTGTATTAAAAAGAATATTGCGGTAATTGTCCTGGTTTTTAAGTCAAAACGGCTTTCAAGATATTCGTAGGCTGTAAAGACCTTGAGTTTGTGATAGAGTGGAATAAAAACCAAACAGATAATCACCATGGCAAGTGGTAATCCAAAGTAAAACTGTACAAAACCCATCCCATCATGAAAGGCTTGTCCGGGAGTAGATAAAAATGTGATCGCACTGGCCTGGGTTGCCATAACACTCAAACCTATGGTCCACCATTTGGCTTCATTTCCACCTTTTATGTAATCGGATATGTTTTTATTGCCACGACTTTTGTAAGTGCCATAGCCCACGATAAATAGTAAAGTCCCGATTAAAATGCCCCAATCGATCGTTCCCATACTAGGCGTAGGTTTTCATTAAAAAATAGAACAATACTATGTAGATCACATTGATAAGCAGTAATAAGGTGTAGCTCTTTTTCCAGGTGACCTTATCCACAGTTTCTTCGTTATGAGGTTCTTCTTCCATTTTTTAATTTCTAAGTTTAGAGTTTATAATTATAAAAATATACAATCTCAATGCTCTCCACTCACTTTTCACTAATCACTACTTACTTCTTGCTACTCTATACTCACGTCTCATATCTTACATCTTAAATCTCACTACTCATTTCCCAAAGATAACAAGTTAGCAAACAATCGATATGCCCCTGCTACACCTGCCGGTAATTCTCTAAAAAAACTTAATCCGGTATATACATAATATCCTTTTCCGTAGCTCGCTATAAGAAGAGAACCTTGAGTTTCGGGGTATTCTTTGTCATGCATCCCTAAAATAGGAGTGAATTCCGGGGCCCATTCATTCGGAAAATACAATCCGCGTTCTTGAACCCAACCATCGAAATCGGATTGAGTGATCTTGTTGGGCCTATTAAGTGCTGGATGTTTCGGCGCAAGGATGGTTACTTCTGAAAGTTCATCTGTTACACGGTCCCGAGACAATTTCAGCGGGTAGGGTGCCAGGTCGTTTGTGATCAATCTGTGACTGGTATTATATTGAAGTAACAGCGTACCACCGTTGTGAACATATTCGTTCAATTGTGGTTGTTTGAATTTTAGTTCGGTAACTGTATTGTAGGCTCTAATCCCCACCACAACGGCATCGAATCTCTTTAGATTTTCTGCGGAAATTTCCGAAGGAATAATAGTGGTAACGGTATATCCAATCTGCTTCAAACTCTCCGGAATGGCATCCCCGGCACCATTGATATACCCAATGTTCTCGCCTCGCTTCTCAATGGGGATACGCACTACTTTGGCCTGGGATGGCATTAAAACATTTTGAAATGGAATGTGGTCGTAATCGAAGGTGATCAATTCCTTTTCGTGATAAGTATCTCCCACCTGAAGCAAGGGTTTAATATAACCCTCGCTTTGGTCTTTGGGCGGTGTAATGGTAAATACAACCGTTTGAGTTGAGCCTTTTGGGCCTATGGAAAAGGTATGCTGTGAAGGGGAAACCACCCAGCCTTTAGGGTGTTGCAAATTTACGGTTCCGGTTATATTTTCGCGGCCTGCTTTTACGATCACCGGGATTTCTCTCGGAGTTTCATCAGAGAAGATCAATACTTTTTCCGGGATGGAAGAGGTTACTTCCGGAAGGACCTCGAAAGGACGATATACTTCACCCTTTACGGGGTCATTGAATTTATAAACTATGTTTTTCGTAATACTTATTTCCCTTCCTGCGATCGATAAATTGAATTGAACAGGAAATTGTTGTGTCTGCTCGGGCAATCCAATCAAATCTTTATCATCCACCCGATACATTCCTAATGTACCAGCGGCCTTTAACCAATATGGAGCACTGGTTTCTGAAACATTGAAGGTTTGTTCAGTACTAAGTATGGAATGCTTTTTATTTTCTGAAAGGGGAGTAGGAACAAACTGTGAAGGAAATTGAATGACTGTCGAAGTGATCGAATTTAGCTGCATGGTCACCTTCGACCGATTAATTACTTCAACTGTCACATTTACGTTGCCTTTTGGCGACACACTTTGTCGGTCTGCCACCGCCTCGAGGTACAAGCCTGAACAATCTAAGATGAGTTGTTTAATTTCTTCTGTTTTAATGGTTTTCCAATGATCATCCTTCAAGTTTTGAATCAATTCGTAGGCTTCCATCAACCT